>Ga0213827_1001077_pt1 | contig 16768 bp, 8 predicted proteins | sample MC6MC0898MG_FD_180669 | JGI IMG/M metagenome (GOLD analysis project Ga0213827, IMG submission 180669) | Enriched soil aggregate microbial communities from Iowa State University, Ames, United States - MC6-MC0898-MG | ecosystem: Environmental > Terrestrial > Soil > Unclassified | place: USA: Iowa...
ATGTGAGAGTAGGTCATCGTCAAGATTAAATTCCGAAACCCCTATCTGCGTATGCAGGTAGGGGTTTTGTTTTTGTAGAAGTCCATGAATTTCATCGGCACGTTGCTAGCGCAACGGTCCGGTACACAGAATTTCTTGACGACCATAGAGCATTGGAACCACCTGATCCCATCCCGAACTCAGCAGTGAAACGATGCATCGCCGATGGTAGTGTGGGGTTTCCCCATGTGAGAGTAGGTCATCGTCAAGATTGAATTCCGAAACCCCTGTCTGCATTGCAGACAGGGGTTTTGTCGTTTCAGGGGTGATCAAAGTCTCTGTAGGGCACCCTAGCTTGTGGCAGAGACAACAAAGCCAGCGACTGATACCAGGCGCTGGCTTTGTTGGAATGACCCGCAGTTAGAACTGGTAGCTCACCGTGGCCGCGACGTTACGTTCCTCACCCATGTAGCAGAAGCTCAGGCTGGCACAGGACGCAATGTAGGATTCGTCGGTCAGGTTGTTGGCATTCAGGCGCACATCGACCCCCTTCAGGCCCACTTTGCCCAGGTCGTAGCCGATCGAGGCATCAAACAGCGTGTACGCAGGCACCTTCATAGTGTTTTCGGCATCCGCCCAGCTATAGCCGACATACCGCACACCACCGCCCAGGCGCAGGCCATCGAGCGCCGCGCTGTCGAACAGGTAGTCCGCCCACAGCGAGGCCATATGGCGTGGTGCCTGAGTCGGCGAGTTGCCCTTGTTTTCGATCACGTCGGTGTCGGTGCTCAAGGTACTGATCATCGATTTGGAGTACTCGATGTCGGTGAAGGTGTAGCTCCCCAGCACTTTCAGGTTGTCGGTCACCTGGGTATGCGCTTCCAGTTCCAGACCCTGGGAGCGAACAGCCCCTACTGCACGATAGAAGTTTTCCTGGGGCAGCTTGGTCGCCAGGTTCTCCTGGTCAATACGGAACAGGGACGCGGTGAACAGGTTGTCCGTTCCGGGTGGCTGGTACTTCAGGCCCACTTCCCATTGGGTGCCATCGGTCGGTGCCAGGGGGTTGCCGGCGCTGTCTGCGTAGGAGTTCGGATTGAACGACTCGGAGTAGCTGATGTACGGCGCGACGCCGTTATCAAACAGATACAGCGCCCCGGCGCGTCCGGTCAGCTTGGTGCGCTTGTCGTTGACCTCGGTGCCTGCCGGGCGATTGAACTCGGCCAGGCGGTTTTCTTCTGAGGTTTCTACCCAGTCCTGACGCAGGCCCAGGGCGAACCGCCACTGGTCCATCTCGATCAGGTCCTGCAGGTAAACGCCGGTCTGCTCCAGGCGACGCAGGTAGCTCAACGGATCGTAGTACGTGATCTCGGCGTTGCCATACACCGGGTCGAAGGCGTTGATCGGCGCCACCGAACCACTGGTCCAGTCGACCACGGTCTTGCGTCGCTGGTAGTCAGCCCCCATCAACACCGTGTGCTTGGTTTCGCCGGTGAGGAACTCGGCCTGGAGCATGTTATCGACGATGAACGAATGCAGCTTCTCGTCGCCACCGGTGTAGTAGCGGTTCAGTTCATTGCTGGTGGGGGTGGTCCAGCCATACCCATAGATCTGGTCGAGTTTCACCTTGGAGTCCAGGTAACGGAAGTTCTGCCGCGCGGTGAAAACATCATTAAAGCGGTGTTCAAACTGGTAACCGAAAGACTGCTGATCGCGCTGGTAGCCATCCACACTCGGCTCGCCTTCAAAGAAGTGCTCCGAGATACGCTGGCCATTGCGCTGATGCAGCGCGCCATCGGCCGGCATGCCGCTGTGATAGCCGCCATCGGGGTCGTGCTGCAAGTAGGCCTGCAGGGTCAGTGAGGTGTCGTCGGTAAAGTCGATGCTCAGGGTCGGCGCCAGGGCGTAGCGTTTTTCCTTGTTGTGATCGAACTGCGTGTCGGATTTGTCGGCAAGGCCGGTCAGACGATAGGCAATGCGCTTGTCGTCGTCTACAGGGCCGCTGAAGTCAAAACCCATGCCTTGTTGGCCCTGGGTGCCGACCGTGGCTTGAATCTGCTGATAGGCCTCGTACAGCGGCTTCTTGCTGGTGAGTGCCACCAGGCCGCCGGGCGAACTGCGACCATAGAGCACCGAGGAAGGCCCCTTGAGGATGTCCACACGCTCCAGGAAGTACGGGTCGATCTGCATGCTGCTGTAGGTGCCGCTGTCCCCCATGGACTTCAAGCCATCGAGGTAGATGTTGTCCACCGAGCCATCGTTGAAACCGCGCATGGCCACGTAGTCGTAGCGATGAGTGGCACCATAAGGATTGGTCAGCACACCCGGGGTGTAGCGCATGGTCTGGGAAACGGTTTGCGCACCCTGGTCGTCCATTTGCTGGCGAGTGACCACCGACACGCTTTGCGAGGTTTCCAGCAACGCAGTGCTGGTCTTGGTGGCGACCTGACTGTGCGTGGCGTTGTAGCCTTCCATGCTGCCCAGCGCGTTACCCAGGGCAAAACCCTTGATGTCAGTGGTCGGCAGATTCAGTGCTTCGCCTTCGGCTTGTGGCCGCAGGACGTAACTGCTGCCGTCCTGGCTGACCGCCTGCAGGCCCGAACCGCTGAGCACATGACTCAAGGCCTGATCTGCCGAGTAGTCACCCTGCACCCCAGGCGATTGCCGGTCCTGGGTGAGTTGCGGGGTAGTCGACAGGGTGATGCCGGCTTGGCGTGCGAACTGGTTCAGCACCTCGCTCAAGGGGCCGGCGGCGATGTCGTAGCTACGGCTGGCACCGGCCATGCTGGCATCAGCACCATGGCTGAGCAACGGCAGCGTGCTCACTCCCAGTGCGGTGGAGAACAGCGCGGCACGGATGGCTTGGCGCAGCAGGCCGGCGGACGTCGTGTCAGGGGCGCAGGGGGAGGGTAGGTAACGGGGGGCGCGAACAGTCATCATGGGTTTCCGTTGGAGTCGCTCAAGGCAGATTGAAGTGCTTACTGTCTAAGCCGGACTGCGCAGGAAAACCCGCCAAAAAATCACACCTGGCGTTCCAGGGTCACCCACCAGCGTGTGCGATAGCGCACCTGGACGGGGAGCGTCTGCGCCACGATAGCCAGCAACTTGTCGGTATCCTCCAGGCGGAACACCCCAGACAGGCGCAAGTCGGCGATCTGCGACGCGCAGGCAAGATGCCCACGGCGGTAGCGGCTCACTTCCTTGAGGAAATCCGCCAGGCGCATGTTGCGTGTGACGATCAAGCCATCCACCCAGGCACCGGGGTCCATCGTCAGAGGCGGGGCGGGCGCCGCGAGGGCAGGGGTGATCAGGTAGCTTTGCCCGGGCAGGACCCGCGTCGGCGTCCCGTCTGCCGTCTGCGGTGCAAGCACCACGACACTGCCACTGGTGACGCTGAGCCAGGTGCAGTCGCGCTCCTGGCGCACGACAAAACGTGCCGTGCTCGCCTCGAACAGGCCGTGCTCGCTTTGCACCCGCAACGGCTGGCCCGGCGTCAGACTGTTGCCGCAGGTCACCATGATTTCGCCACGTGTCAGCTTGATCAGGCGTTGCCCTGCGGTGAAATCCAGGTTGGCGGCGCTGTCAGTGTTCAGGCGCAGGCGAGTACCATCCGGCAACTGGAAGCCGCGGCGCTCGCCCGTGGCGGTGGCGAAATCGGCGTTCCACTGCCGCCAGCCCATCTGCTCCCGGCCGAGCCACGCGGCCGAGCCCAGCAACAGCGAGCCGCAAAGCAGCTTCAGCGCCTGGCGACGGTCCAGGCGTTGCGCACTGTGTTCCAGGGTGTGCAACGCGACCTGGGCACCCGGCACCGCCCGCAGGTTGGTGCTCAACTCTTGTTGCAGCGAGTGCACCCGCTGCCACGCCAGCTCGTGTTCCGGGTGTGCTGCGCGCCACCGCTCACATTGCGCCTGGAGCTTGGGGTTGCTGGCGTTGTTGCGCAGTCGCAGCAGCCAACTGATGGCCTGCTTGACCACCTGTTGCTGGGGTTCACCGTGGGTGTGCAGATTATTCACCCGCGTGGCCCTCATAACGCAGGACGTAGCAGTGATAGAGCGCATCAGCGACGTAACGCTCCACCGACCGCAGGGACAACCCCATCTGCTCGGCAATCTGTTTATGGGTCAGGCCATCGCACTGGGCCAACACAAACGCCTTGCGCACCTTCGGCTTGAGCCCTTCGAGCATCCGCGTTATGCGCTCCAGCAGCTCGAGCACCAAGGCCCGCGCTTCGGCACTGGGCGCTTCGGCTTCGGGCAGGTGGGCGATGCTTTCCCGGTAGGCGCGCTCGATCTCTGCACGGCGCCAGTGATCGATCACCAGGCCACGGGCAATCGTACGCAAGAAGGCGCGGGGCGCCTTGAGTTCGAGTCGTTCGGTACGCTGCAGCAGGCGTACGAACGTGTCCTGGGCCAGATCCGCCGCATCGGCGGCATTGCCCAGGCGACTGCGCAGCCACGTATTGAGCCAACCATGGTGGTTGCTGTAGAGCACCTGTACCGCTGACTCAGGAGAGGGCATGAACGCGACAGCCTGGACGTCACAAATGATAATTAGTCGCATTGTCATCAAGGCCTGTGAATTTTGCAACTGCCGCCGCTCAGAGCCCTCGATAAGCCTCAATGAAGGTGTTCTAGCCCGCCATTCGCCGGGTTTTTGCAGAGATTGCCCAGGGTTCTGCACAAAAGCCTAAGTTTTCCCGGTTTGGTGCCGAAAGACTGGGGGAGACATGCGTGCACCAAAGTAGAGCGGCCACAGAGCGGCCTATGGCGTCACATGGAATGTTGCACCCGGAACGCATCCCTACTCTTTTGCATGAGAAGTCCCCTGACATGAATCTCAAGTTCAGCCATAAAATCCTGTTGGCCGCTTCGGGCGTCGTGGTCCTGGCGTTCGCCTTGTTCACTTTGTATAACGACTACCTACAGCGCAACACCATCCAGCAAAACCTCGACTCCTCAGTCCAGCAAGCGGGGGCCTTGACGGCTAGCAGCGTGCAGAACTGGCTCAGTGGGCGGATCCTGGTTCTGGAGAGCCTGGCGCAGAACGTCGCGCACCAGGGTGCTAATGCCGACTTCCCGGGCCTGGTCGACCAGCCCGCCTTCACCTCGAACTTCCAGTTCACCTACGTCGGCCAGGTAAACGGAGTGTTTACCCAGCGCCCTGACGCGAAAATGCCCGAGGGTTACGACCCGCGCCAGCGCCCCTGGTACAAGCAGGCGGTTGCGGCTGACCAAACCATGCTGACCCCGCCCTACATGGCGGCAGTCGGCGGGTTGGTGGTGACCATCGCCATGCCGGTCAAGAAGCACGGCGAACTGTTGGGTGTGGTGGGTGGCGACTTGAGCCTGGCGACCCTGGTCAACATCATCAATTCGGTGGACTTCGGCGGCATCGGCCATGCATTCCTGGTCAGCGCCGACGGCCAGGTGATCGTCAGCCCGGACAAAGACCAGGTGATGAAAAACCTCAAGGACATCTACCCAGGCGCCAACGTGCGCGTCGGGGCGGGCAATCAGGACGTGTTGCTCAACCAGCAGGAACGCATCCTGTCCTTTACCCCGGTCAACGGTCTGCCGAATGCGCAGTGGTACATCGGCCTGTCGATCGACCGGGACAAGGCCTACGCCGCCCTGGGCAAGTTCCGCACTTCGGCCTTGATCGCCATGTTCGTCGCAGTGACCGCGATTGCCGTGCTGCTGAGTCTGTTGATTCAAGTGCTGATGCGCCCACTGACCGCCATGGGCCGCGCCATGCAGGACATCGCCCAGGGTGAGGGCGACCTGACTCGCCGCCTGGCCGTGGAAAGCAAGGATGAATTCGGTGAGCTGGGCGGGGCCTTCAACCAGTTCGTGGAGCGAATTCATGCCTCCATCAGTGAAGTCTCGTCGGCCACCCGCCAGGTGCACGACCTGTCGCAACGGGTGATGGCGTCCTCCAATGCCTCGATCATCGGCTCCGATGAGCAAAGCGCACGGACCAACAGCGTCGCCGCAGCCATCAATGAGCTGGGCGCAGCCACCCAGGAAATCGCACGCAACGCGGCGGACGCATCGCAACACGCCAGCGGCGCCAGCGAGCAGGCCGATGACGGGCGCCAAGTGGTAGAGCAGACCATCCTGGCGATGACCGAGCTGTCACAGAAAATCAGCCTGTCCTGCACCCAGATCGAAACCCTCAACGCCAGCACCGACAACATCGGGCACATTCTCGATGTGATCAAGGGCATCTCGCAGCAGACCAACCTGCTGGCGCTCAACGCCGCGATCGAAGCGGCGCGTGCCGGTGAAGCCGGGCGCGGGTTTGCCGTGGTGGCGGACGAAGTGCGCAACCTGGCTCACCGCACCCAGGAGTCGGCCGAGGAGATCCACAAGATGATTACCTCGCTGCAAGTCGGCTCGCGTGAGGCGGTATCGACCATGAACGCCAGCCAGCTCTCCAGCGAAGAAAGTGTCGAAGTGGCGAATCAGGCGGGTGCGCGTTTGGTCAGCGTGACCCAGCGCATCACCGAGATCGACGGCATGAACCAGTCGGTGGCGGCCGCGACGGAAGAGCAGACCGCCGTAGTGGAGACCCTCAACGTCGACATCAACCAGATCAACCTGCTGAACCAGCAGGGCGTGGCCAACCTCAATGAAACCTTGAAGGATTGCGATGCCCTGTCGCTGCAGGCCAATCGTCTGAAGCAACTGGTGGACAGCTTCAAGATCTGAAGCCCTGCCGCACTGGCAAAAACGCGATGAGCCCGGCCGGGGTCATCGCGTTTTTTTTCGCCTGCGCACCCGCAAGTATCAGTTCGCTGAGGTCTTGCCCTGGGACTCGACGCTGTTCAGATAGCGGGTGATGACCTCCACCGCGCGATTGAGGTGGTGCGTCAGCTTGGCCACGCCCAGGGCAATGTCCCTCGATTGGGCGATGCGCAGCAGCTCGCGGTGATCTTCCTGGGTGAGCTTGCCAAGCCCCATGGACCCCAGGTTGAAGCGCAGGAAGCGTTCTTCTTCCCACAAACCGTTTTCGATCAGGGTCAGCAACCGGCGGTTTGGCGCCTTGCGGTACAGGGCCATATGGAACAGGCGATTGAGCCGGCCGATTTCGGCGTAATCGGTCTCGGTTTCCAGGTGATCGATGTGGCTCGCTGCCTCGGCGAAATCCGTCTCATCGAGTAGCGGAATCGACAGGCGCAGGGCCTCGCACTCCAGCAGGATGCGCAGCGCATAGGTTTCGGCGGCGTCACCTTCGATCAAGGGCGCCACGACCGCGCCTTTGTGGGCGACGACATGCAGCAGCGATTGTGCTTCGAGCTGGCGCAGCGCCTCGCGTACCGGCATGCGGCTGACGCCGAACAGGTCGGCCAGGTCTTGCTGGCGCAGGGCGGTGCCGCAGGGCAGGCGCCCATCGAGAATGGCCGAGCGCAGGGTTTCTTCGATCACCGCGCGTGCCAGGTGAGCGGGGATGGGGCCGCTGACGGGAATGCTGCTGAGTGGGTTGGGCTTCTGTGCCACGACAATGCCCTCCGACAGTAGAAGTAAATATTGGATCCAATGCACACTAGTGACTGTGTGCCAGCTTGTCAAACGGGCAAGACAATGCCTTTTTCGAGCGTTTTATGCCACAGGCATAGGTGCCGGATGACCGGATGGCCAACGCGGCTCTGTGATCCTGGTCGGTCCTTCAAGTTTAGTCTGTGCCCAGTGATTGCATCGTGCCATTGTCTTTTGCCGATCCAGGCTGCACCATCAATCGATTTCCCACCGCCCTCCCGGAATCAACGCATTGCTGGCACGTTGCGCACTCACTTTGACCTGGCGTTGGCTGTGCTCGGCACTGCTGATTAGCAGTGTCATGCTCGGTGCCCTGCAGGCCGATTGGGACTTCTCGCTGATCAGTCGGCGGGCAGAGGCCTTGTACGGGCCCTTGGGCGAGGGCAAGCAGCGGATCGATGCCTGGCAGCACCTGCTGGCCACGCAGCAGCAAGTGCCGGAGCTCGAACAGCTCAAAGTGGTCAATCTGTTCTTCAACAAGCAGATGCGTTACGTGGAAGACATCGACCTGTGGCGTCAGGTCGATTACTGGGAAACCCCGGTTGAAAGCTTGTGGAAGGGCGCAGGAGATTGCGAAGACTATGCGATCGCCAAATACTTCAGCCTGCGCCATCTCGGGGTTTCCAGCGACAAGTTGCGTATCACCTACGTCAAGGCCCTGCGCCAGAATCGCGCGCACATGGTCTTGACCTACTATGCCAGCCCGGACGCGATGCCCCTGGTGCTCGACAGCCTGGTCGACGCTATTGCGCCCGCCAGCCAGCGTACCGACCTGTTGCCGGTCTACTCCTTCAATGCGCAGGGCTTGTGGTTGCCAGGCGCCAAGGGCAACCAGAAAATCGGCGATACCAAGCGCCTGTCCCGTTGGCAGGATGTGTTGAAAAAAATGCAGGCCGAGGGATTTCCGGCCGAGACGACCCACTAGGAGCGCGCGCTCAGATGTCATTGTTCAAACAGTTGTTGCTTGCTATCTGCCTGTTCCTGGTGGTCGCCTTCACCGGCAGCTTCATGGTCAGCCTGGAAAGTTCGCGGACCCAGTACGTCAACCAACTGCGCTCCCACGCCCAGGACGCGGCCACGGCACTGGCGTTATCGCTGACCCCGAATATTGACGACCCGGCGATGGTCGAGCTGATGGTCAGCTCGATCTTCGACAGCGGTTATTACGCGAGCATTCGTGTGGTGGACCTCAAGACCGACACCGCCATCGTCGAGCGCAGCGGCACACCCGATGTCAGCAAGGTGCCGCAGTGGTTCGTCAACCTGATCGGCCTGGAGCCGGCCGGTGGCGATGCCCAGGTCAGCCGCGGCTGGGAGCAGGCGGCCAGGGTCGAGGTGATCAGCCACCCCATGTTCGCCGTGGCCAAGCTCTGGCAAAGCGCCTTGGGCAGCCTTGGTTGGTTGCTGGTGTGTGGCGCGGTCAGCGCGGTGCTGGGGGCGTTGTTGCTGCGCTGTCAGCTCAAGCCGCTGGACTACATGGTCAAGCAGTCCCATGCGATTGCCCGGCGTGAGTTCCTCAGCCTGCCGGAGCTGCCGCGCACACCTGAGTTGCGGCGTGTGGTGCAGGCGATGAACCAGATGGTCGAAAAGCTCAAGGCGCTGTTCCAGGAGCAGGCCGAGCGCAGTGAAAAACTGCGCGCGCAATCCTATCAGGACACGCTCACCGGCCTGGCCAACCGGCGCTATTTCGAGATGCAGTTGAATGCCCGGGTGAGCAGTGCCGAACAGGCGAGCTCCGGATATCTGTTGCTGCTGCGAGTCAAGGACCTGGCCGGCCTCAACCAGCGTCTGGGCGGGCAACGTACCGACCAGTTGCTGCAGGCCGTCGGCCAACAGCTATCACGTGAATGTGCCCGCTACCCGGAAACCCAGAACCTGGTCACCCGTATCCGTGGCGGTGAATTTGCCGTGCTGGCGCCGGGACTGGTCCGTGAAGAAGCGCAGCAACTGGCGCAGAGCCTGGACAGTGCGCTGGCCAGCCTGCATGCCACTGGGGCGACTGACGTGCCAACAGTGGCATCGATCGGCCTGGCGCCGTTCGTCCACGGCGACACGCCGCAGGCGGTGTTGAGCCTGGCCGACCAGGCATTGTTGCAAGCGGAAGGCGAGGGCGAGTCGAACTGGGCGTGCCTGGAGCACAACGTGGCCGCGACGGTCGGCGAAGACCACCATGCCTGGCACCGGCTGCTGGACCAGGCGCTCGAGCATCAGCGCTTCGAGCTGTACTTCCAGCCGGTGGTGGCCAGCCAGGACACCGGCCTGGTGCTGCATTACAAAGTCCTTTCGCGCCTGCTCGACGAGCAGGGCCAGACCATTCCCGCCGGGCGTTTCCTGCCGTGGCTGGAGCGTTTTGGCTGGATGGCACGGCTCGACCGCCTGATGCTCGAGGGCGTGTTGACGCAGATGGCTGGCCATCAGCAATCGCTGGCGCTCAACCTGTCCGCCGCGACCCTGGCCGATCCGCAGGCGCTAAACAAAGTCTTCGAGATCCTGCGCCAGCATTCGGACTTGGGCTCGCGCCTGACCCTGGAAATCGGTGAGGAGCAACTCCCTGACCAGGCCGTGCTCGAACAGCTGACCCAGCGTCTGCGCGAGTTGGGGTTCTCCCTCAGCCTGCAGCGCTTCGGCGGGCGGTTCAGCATGATCGGCAATCTGTCGCGCCTGGGCCTGGCCTACCTGAAAATCGATGGCAGCTACATCCGCGCCATCGATCAGGAAAGTGACAAGCGCCTGTTCATCGAAGCCATCCAGCGGGCCGCCCACAGCATCGACCTGCCGCTGATTGCCGAGCGGGTGGAGACCGAAGGGGAGTTGCGGGTGATTCGCGAGATGGGGCTGTACGGGGTGCAGGGCCAGTTGTTCGGCGAACCGAAACCCTGGCAGTCACAATGAGTATGAGCGTACCCGTCGTCCGGGTTCGCTCCAGGGCTCAGATCAACCCGCTTTCATCTTCGTTGATCAGATGGCTCAACCCCCCCAGCGCTTCACGCGCCTGGGTCCGGTCCATCAGCTTGGCTTGTGCGGCCGGCGGCAGGTCGGTGACGCGAATCACCCCTTTGCTGGTCAACACCTGAATCAGGTCGTCGAGTACCCGGATCATCTCCAGGTCACTCTGTTTAAGCTGTTTGAGGCTGGTTTCCATCACCTCGTTGGCGTACCAGGCCTGGATCTCGTGGTGGTCGGCGGGCAGCGTTTCCGTTGCCTCGGCGTAGGGCGCAGCCTCTACGCGCACCAGCAGGCCCTGTGCATCACGTTGCACGTAGAACATCGACAATCCCTCATGAATGAACCAGCGTCGTGCTGTCAGCAGCATAGGCCAACGCAGGTGAGTATGCGGGGCAACGCTCTAGTCGTCACCCCGGCGGTCACTCGAACACACTTGCCGACCGCTCGTGGGAGCGGTCGGCAGGTACCCGGTCAACTGTTGTTGTGGTCGATCTTGATGGTTGGGTCTAGGCCGACCACCAGCGAGTTGACGCTCTGACCGGACCAGTTGTTGCCTTCCAGTTTGATCGTCACGTCGGCGTTGGCGATGCCGCCTGCGTCATTGAGCTTGCCTCCGGAACTGACCTGCAACGTCGATACCCCTTCAACCGTAGTGATTTTCAGGAAGTTGTCGATGGTGCTGGCGCTCTCGCCCTGCAACAGGTCACGCAGATCGATGCGGTCACCTTCGCTGGCCTTGAAGTCCTTGATCACGTCATTGCCGGTATCACCTGACTTCCAGACGAAGGTGTCGGCACCCGAGCCGCCGATCAGGATGTCATTGCCCGAACCGCCCAGCAGCGTGTCCTTGCCGGTACCCCCCAGCAGGATGTCATTGCCCTTGCCGCCGTCGAGCACATCGTCGCCGCCCTGGCCGAAGATGATGTCGTTGCCGGCACCGCCCAGCAGGTTATCGATACCGTCACGCGCCCCGGACACGTCGAACGCGTTGTAGTGCTCGGTGACGTACTGGTGCACATTGCTGGCAGTGACCTTCGTTACTTCCATCCCGGTTTGCTGGCCAACGTAGGCCTGCATGGCCTGGTAACCCTCGCCGGCAATACCATTGAAGCTCACCAGGTCGCCGAAGATGATGTCGTTGCCGTCACCGCCATTGACCGTGTCGGCACCCGGCAGGGTGGCCTCGGAGTGGCCGAGGATGGCATTGGCCAGGTCCTTCGGATCGATGTTGGTTTGCGGCTTGTCATCGGTGTCGTACGGAATCAGGTCGGCCGGCTTGATGGTCTTGTTCAGGCCGATCGCCTCGACCTGCGACAGGCCACTGAGCAACAGGAAGCTGCTGTTGGAGTTGCTGGTCGTGCCATTCCTGTCGTCGGTGTACGAGATCTCATAAGTACCGTCGCCTTGAGCCCGAATGGTGCCTAGGGTATTCGAGTTGTACCACTTGCCTGGTTCGTACTCCGTCCATTTGAGGACCTGGCCGTTGCTGTTGATCAACTGACGGCTCACGCCGCCCAGGGTGATATACGCGGTATCACCCAGTTTGTAGTTGTTGACGTTCAGGTAGTCGTCCAGCTTGCCGTCGTTTTTGGTGGTGCTGTAGTAGAAGTCCGCCACCACCGGGTTGGTCTGCTCGCCACTCTGGTAGTAGTTGGGCTGACCGTCGGTGATGAAGTACGTCAGGTTGGTGGCGCCTTTGTTGCCCGTGGCCTGATCGCTCTGGAACCAGTTGGCCGTGGTCTTGAACACGTCCTCGTAGTTAGTGCCGCCGCCCGACTGCATCGACCGGACCATGCCCTGCAGTTGCTCCAGCGCGCCCTGGTCATTGAGGTTGACCGACAGCGTCTTGCTCACGGTGCTGTCGAAGGTCGTCAGGAAGATGTTGACCGTCCCCGAGGAGTCCGCACCCAGGCTCTGCTTGAGGGTGTTGAACATCAGCGCCAGCGACTCCTTCGCGGCCTTGATCGAGGTGTCCATGCTGCCGGAGGTGTCGACCATGAACGCGATGTTGTAGTTCTTGCCCTGGACCACGTTCAGGCCACCAATGTCGGCAACGACGATGTCATTGCTGTCGGTCCCCAGGATGTTGTCATCCTTGGTCGTGCCCATCATCGGGTTGTACGTCGCCGGGTACAGGGTCACCGGGATCTGCGCGGTACTTGGCGCGGAACCACCCAACTGCTCGGTGGACGTCGACGTTACCGTCAGGTTGAACGAGGTGTTGTAGTACGGTGGCGGGGTGATGGTCAGCGTGCCGAGGTTCCAGCCGGTGACAATCGCCTCGCCATTAGTCGCGGTGGCCGTGAACGTGTGACCGGCGCCATCGCTGAGCACGGAGCCCGCCGGAATCCCGCCGATCTTCACGCTCAGGCTTTCGGAACCGTCGGTGTCGGTCAGTCCGGTGGTGATGGCCGACAGCTTGACACTACCGCCCTCTGGGCCGGTGTTGAGTTTGTAACCCTCGTAGTAGCCTTCGCCGTTGCTGCCATGCAGGTCGGAAACCGTGACACCGGCATTGATCAGGTCATTGACGCCGGTATAGATCGGCACGCCGGCATTGTTCAGGTTGACCACCGGGCCGTTGTCCACCTTGAGGTTGACGTCGTAGCTGCCCGGGCCGCTCTGGTTGTGGTGGTAGATGTCCAGGGTGTAGTAACCGCTGGTGGTCGGCGTGAAGCTACCGTTGAGAGCGCCGCCATTGCCCCACAGGGCGCTGGCCACATTCTGGCCACCGATGGTCACCAGCAGGCTATCGTCGCCGGTACCGCTGAAGGAGTAGACCTTGCCGGCTTCGAGGTAAATCAGGCCCGAGGTTTTCGAGGCCACCCCAGCCGTCACACTGCCTTCCTGCACGTCGCTGACGGTGCTGCTGGTGTTTGGCTTGCCGGCCGCGTCGATCACCGATTTCAGGGTGTTGGTTGGCGCACCGCTGCCTGCACCGTTGAAGCCGGTGTTCAGGGCAGTCAGGCCGGTCCAGGTCTCCTTGATCAAGCCGGTCGAGTTCACATTGTTGCCAGCGATGCTCAGTGTTGGCGCATCGGCTTGCGGAGTGATATCGACTTTCAAGGTCGCTTCATTGCCCAGGTTGAAACCATCGGTAGGCTTGAACTTGATCTGCGCGTAATCCGCGGCCTTGTTGCCCACTCCGGTACCGCCATAGCCATCGGCACCCGACTCGTTGCGTGCGGGCACAAACGTCAGTTTGCCCAGGGCGATATCCGCCTGGCTGATGGTTTGGCCAACCGTGACCTTGACGCCGTTGAACAGCAGGTCGCCAGCGCCCGATACCTGGGTGATGGTGATGCCCAGCGGGCTGTCGTTATCGACGTCGGTGACCTTGAAGTTGTCCCAGGTCAGGGTCATGGTCGTGTCTTCGAGACCGGTCACGGCCCCGCCGACAGTCACAGGTGCATGGTCGTTGTCGACGATGGTGGTGTTCACGCTGGACTTGTTCGGATCGATCCCCAGGTTTTCGAAGGAACCACCGGTAGCCTTGTCGATCGTGATCACGAAGTTCTCGGCACCTTCGACCAGCTTGTCATCACGGGTGCTGATATCGAACCCGACATTGTTGCTGTTGGCCGGAATCGTGACCGTCACGACACCGGTGAAGTCCACGCCATTGATCGCAGTGCCGGTGTACTTCAGGGTCACCGTCACATCGGTCTGAGCGGTGTTGCTCAGGTTCAGCGTGTAATGCGCCGACTGGCCTTCGATGACCGACGTCACACCGCTGATACTCACGGTGGTCGGGTCGCCCTGGTCATTGGGTTCATCCGTCACGGTAGTGGTCAACGTGGTGTCTTTGAGCGTCAGCTTCTCGAAGTTCTCGTCACCGGTGACCGATACCAGCTTGTTGACGATTGGGGCCTGACCGCCAGTGAAGATGTCGTCCCTGGCGGTGACCACGGCAGTGCCGCTGGTGCTATTGGCCGGGATCTTGATCTCGGTGCCGTCGGTGAGTTTGAAGGTCAACTCGCCGTGGCTGGCCATCGGCAGGCCGGCAGCGTTGGTCAGGGTCACGGTGTAGGTGATCTGGCCGCCTTCGGCGACAGTGGTTTTATCCGCACTCAGGGTGGCCGTCACTTCGGTGAGGGTGTCGCCAACCTTGACCACAGCTTCGCCGCCGAGCACCAGGTTCTCGAAGGATTTGCCTGGAACCGTTGCGTCAGTGACGCTCAGTTTGATGGTTTCACCGTCTTTGTAGACGTCATCGCCTTGGGCTTTCAGCTCGTACGGCACGCTGGTGGTGCCGGCCTTGATCACAACGGTCGCGCCGTTGCTCAGGGTGACGGTCAGGTCTTGTTTCAGCTCCTGATCCACTTTCACCGTGAACTTCGGTGCAGCGTTTTCTAGTACATCGCCATTGCTTTCGATGGTGACGGTGATCTTGTCGCCTTGGCCCGCTGGCTCGTCGGTGACGGTGGTGGTGAACTGGTCTTTGCCGAGGGTCAGCTTCTCGAAGTTGTTCGAAGAGACGGACTCCAGCTTGTTGACGATTGCATCCTGACCGCCAGTGAAGATGTCGTCCTTGGCGGTGACCACGGCAGTACCAGTGGTGCCGTTAGTCGGGATTTTCACCACGGTGCCATCGGTCAGCGTGAACTCCAGAGGACCATGGCTGGCCATCGGCATGCCGGCGGCGTTGGTCAGGGTCACGGTGTAGGTCACTTCACCGCCCTCGGCGACGGTGGTTTTATCCACAGACAGGGTGGCGACCACTTCAGAGAGGGTGTCGCCGACTTTAACGGTGGCTTCGTTGCCGAGGATCAGGTTTTCGAAGGATTTACCGTCGACTGCCGCATCGGTGACGCCGAGTTTGATGGTTTCGCCGTCTTTATAGACGTCATCGCCCTGGGCTTTCAGCTCGTATGGCACGCTGGTGGTGCCAGCCTTGATCACCACGGTTGCACCGTTGCTCAGGGTGACGGTCAGGTCTTGTTTCAGCTCCTGATCGACTTTCACCGTGAACTTCGGTGCAGCGTTTTCCAGTACATCGCCGTTGCTTTCGATGGTGACGGTGATCTTGTCGCCGTCAGTACCTGGCTCGTCGGTGACCGTGGTGGTGAACTGGTCCTTGCCGAGGGTCAGCTTCTCGAAGTTGTTGGCCGAGACCGACTCGAGTTTGTTGACGATCGCGTCCTGACCGCCGGTGAAGATGTCGTCTTTGGCAGCCACGACAGCAGAGCCGGTGGTGCTGTTAGCCGGGATCTTGATCTCGGTGCCGTCGGTGAGCTTGAAGGTCAACTCGCCATGGCTAGCCATTGGCATGCCAGCGGCGTTGGTCAGGGTCACGGTGTAAGTAACCGAACCGCCTTCAGCGACAGTGGTTTTATCCACAGTCAGGGTGGCTTTCACCTCAGTGAGGGTGTCGCCAACCTTGACCACAGCCTCGCCGCCGAGCACCAGGTTTTCGAACGACTTGTCCGGAACCGTTGCGTCAGTGACGCTGAGCTTGATGGTTTCGCCGTCTTTGTAGACATCATCGCCTTGCGCTTTCAGCTCGTACGGCACGCTAGTAGTGCCCGCTTTGATCACGACGGTCGCGCCGTTGCTCAGGGTCACGGTCAGGTCTTGTTTCAGTTCCTGATCCACTTTCACCGTGAACTTCGGAGCGGCGTTTTCCAGTACATCGCCATTGCTTTCGATGGTGACGGTGATCTTGTCGCCTTGGCCCGCTGGCTCGTCGGTGACGGTGGTGGTGAACTGGTCTTTGCCGAGGGTCAGCTTCTCGAAGTTGTTCGAGGAGACCGACTCCAGCTTGTTGACGATTGCATCCTGACCGCCGGTGAAGATGTCGTCCTTGGCAACCACTACAGCAGAGCCGGTGGTGCCATTGGCCGGGATCTTGATCTCGGTACCGTCGGTGAGCTTGAAGGTCAACTCGCCGTGGCTGGCCATCGGCATGCCGGCAGCGTTGGTCAGGGTTACGGTGTAAGTGACAGTGCCGCCCTCGGCGACAGTGGTTTTATCCACAGTCAGGGTGGCTTTCACCTCAGTGAGGGTGTCGCCCACCTTGACCACAGCTTCGCCGCCGAGCACCAGGTTTTCGAAGGATTTGCCTGGAACCGTTGCATCAGTGACGCTCAGTTTGATGGTTTCGCCGTCTTTGTAGACGTCATCGCCCTGGGCTTTAAGCTCGTACGGCACGCTGGTGGTGCCCGCTTTGATCACCACGGTCGCACCGTTGCTCAAGGTCACGGTCAGGTCTTGTTTCAGTTCCTGATCCACTTTCACCGTGAACTTAGGTGCAGCGTTTTCCAGCACGTCGCCGTTGCTTTCAATGGTGACGGTGATTTTGTCGCCTT
>Ga0213827_1001078_pt1 | contig 16763 bp, 18 predicted proteins | sample MC6MC0898MG_FD_180669 | JGI IMG/M metagenome (GOLD analysis project Ga0213827, IMG submission 180669) | Enriched soil aggregate microbial communities from Iowa State University, Ames, United States - MC6-MC0898-MG | ecosystem: Environmental > Terrestrial > Soil > Unclassified | place: USA: Iowa...
GCGCGGCAACAACCTGTTCGAACGTTTCATCAGCAAGGAACGCAACGAACCGCCCGACATCGACGTCGACTTCGAACACCAACGCCGCGAAGAAGTCATCCAGTACATCTACGGCAAATACGGCCGCGACCGCGCCGCCCTGACCGCAGTGGTCATCTCGTACCGGCCGCGGAGCGTGCTGCGCGATACGGGGCGCGCGCTCGGCGTGGACCCGGGCGTCATCGACGCCGTGGCCCGCGCGCACCAATGGTGGGACGGCAAGAAGGAAATGCTGCGCACGCTGGGCGCCTGCGGCCTGGACCCGGAATCCCAGGTGGCGCGCCAGTGGGCGTCGCTGGCGCAGACCATGATGGGCTTTCCGCGCCATCTGTCGCAGCATCCGGGCGGCTTCGTCATTTCACGCGGCAAGCTCTCGCGCCTGGTGCCCATCGAGAACGCCGCCATGGAAGACCGCAGCGTCGTGCAATGGGACAAGGACGACCTGGACGCGCTGAAGCTGCTGAAGGTCGACGTCCTGGCGCTGGGCATGCTGTCGGCCCTGCGCCGCACGCTCGAACTGGCCAGCCAGCGCCGCGGCCAGCCGCTGGCCCTGCAGGACATCCCGGAAGGCGACACCCCGACCTACGACATGATCTGCGACGCCGACACCATCGGCGTCTTCCAGATCGAATCGCGCGCCCAGATGACGATGCTGCCGCGCCTGAGGCCACGCGAATACTACGACCTGGTGGTGCAGGTGGCGATCGTGCGCCCGGGACCGATCCAGGGCGGCATGGTCCACCCCTACCTGCGGCGGCGCCAGGGCAAGGAAGACGAAACCTACCCCAGCGAAAAAGTGCGCGGCGTGCTCAGCCGCACCATGGGCGTGCCCATCTTCCAGGAACAGGTCATGCAGATCGCCGTCGTGGCCGCCGGTTTCTCGCCGGGCGAGGCAGACCAGTTGCGCCGGTCGATGGCGGCTTGGCGGCGCAAGGGTGGCGTGGACAAGTTCCGCGTCAAGCTGGTGGGCGGGCTGCTGGCGCACGGTTACACGCTGGATTTTGCCGAAGCCCTGTTCCGTCAGGTGGAAGGGTTTGGCGAGTACGGCTTTCCGGAAAGCCATGCCGCCAGCTTCGCCCTGCTGGCGTATGCCAGTTCCTGGCTCAAGCGCCACGAACCGGAAGCCTTTCTGGCCGCCCTGCTCAATTCCCAGCCCATGGGGTTCTACGCGCCCGCGCAACTGGTGCAGGACGCGCGCCGTCACGGCGTCTGCGTGCTGCCCGCCGACGTGACGGTGAGCGGCTGGGATTCCGTGCTGGAAACACTGCCCGACGGCCATCCCGGCGCCCGGCGGCGCGCGCATGAACACGCTCCGGGCGTCGGTACGCCGGGCGTCGGTACGCTGGACGTCGGTACGCCGGACGTCGGTACGCCGGACGTTACGCCCCGCCCCGCCGTGCGGCTGGGACTCAGCCTGCTGCAGGGCATGCGCGAGGACACCGCCCGCCGCATCGAGGCCGCCCGGGCCGACGCGCCCTTTGCCAACACCGCCGACCTCGCCCGCCGCGCTGGCCTGAACCGCCACGACCTGAACGCGCTGGCCGCGGGCGATGCATTGCGCACGCTGGCTGGCCATCGGCGCCAGGCCAGCTGGGAGGCCGCGGCCAGCGTGCAAAGCCGCGACCTGCTGCGGGACGCCGAAATCGTGGACGCCCAGGCCCCGCAACTGTCCGCCCCCTCCGAAAGCCAGACCGTGGCCGCCGACTACCGCAGCGTCGGCCTGACCCTCCACAGCCATCCCGTATCGCTGCTGCGCCCCCAACTGGCCGCACGCAACTTCCAGCCCGCCTCGGTGCTGAACGGCTATCCCAACAAGCGCATCGCGCGCGCCTGCGGCATCGTCACCGTGCGCCAGCGCCCCCAGACCTCCAAGGGCGTCATCTTCGTGACCCTCGAAGACGAGACCGGCCCGGTCAACGTGGTGGTCCGGCCCGACCTGATCGAACGCCAGCGCCGCGAACTGCTGGGCGCCACCCTGCTGGGAGTATTCGGGTCTTGGCAAAGCGTGGACGGCGTGCGCCACCTGATCGCGCAAAGGCTGGTCGACATGTCCGACCTGCTGGGCGGGCTGACGTCGCAGAGCCGCGACTTCCATTGAAGATGCGGGTGCAACTTGAAGGAGTCTGACACCCTTGAAACACCCTTCAAGCCCGGGTGTCAGACACCTGGCCAAGAAGCACAGCTACAACTTGAAGGTGTCTGACACCCTTGAAACACCCTTCAAGCCTGAAGACCATCCATACGGGTGTCAGACACCTGGCCAAGAAGCACAGGTGCAACTTGAAGGTGTCTGACACCCTTGAAACACCCTTCATACCTGAAGACCATCCATACGGGTGTCAGACACCTGGCCAAAAAGTACAGGTGCAACTCGAAGGTGTCTGACACCCTTGAAACACCCTTCAAACCTGAAGACCGTCCATACGGGTGTCAGACACCTGGCCAAAAAGTACAGGTGCAACTCGAAGGTGTCTGACACCCTTGAAACACCCTTCAAACCTGAAGACCGTCCATACCGGGTGTCAGACACCTGGCCAAGAAGCACAGATGCAACTTGAAGGTGTCTGACACCCTTGAAACACCCTTCAAACCTGAAGACCGTCCATACGGGTGTCAGACACCTGGCCAAGAAGCACAGGTGCAACTTGAAGGTGTCTGACACCCTTGAAACACCCTTCAAGCCTGAAGACCGTCCATACGGGTGTCAGACACCTGATGCGACCTGATGCGCGGCCAGCCGTCTGCCGCTGTTGCCCGGTTGCACATGCCCGCCGCGCCTTGAGCACAGCGCCTCGCCGCTGGTCTATCATGGCTTTTTGTCCGCTCGTTGTAAGGAGTCCTACATGATCCGCAAGCTGATCCCCTTCCTGCTGGTTGCCAGCCTGGCTGCGTGCGCCAATACCGGTGGTTCGCGCACGTCCAGCGCGCCGGCTTCCAGCGCTTCGAGCGCGTCCTCTTCATCGAGCACCGGCGCCGGCGCTTCCTACGGTTCGTCTTCGGCCATTCCGGGCAGCAGCACCGGCAAGAGCTGCGACGCTGGCGCCCTGCAATCGCAGATCGGCCAGAAAGCCACGCCCTCCCTCATGGAAGACCTGCGCACGCGCAGCGGCAGCGCCACTGCGCGCATGCTGCGCCCGGGCCAGCTTGTCACCATGGAATACAACAACACCCGCCTGAACCTCATCGTCGACGACAAGGATGTGATGACGGCGATCCGCTGCGGTTAAATCTGCCCCTCGGCCGGGTCCCGATCCGGCCCATCGCCTTCTGCCTCGATGGGCCGCGCTGCCGGCGGCACATGGGGCAGGAAGGCACCGGCCACCTCGAACGCGCATTCCTCGCGCGCAATGTCGATCACCCGGGACACCACCGGATTGACGATGTTCTTCTTGTGCACCGCGTAGTAATTGATCATCGGCAGGTCCGGCTGCACATTCAGCTGGCACAACGCCCCGCGCGCCACCAGCGGCGCGAAATACGCGCCCGGCAGATAGCTGATGCCCAATCCCAGCATGGTCAGCTGGGCCATCATGCCCAGGCTGTTGCACGTCAACACCCGCTTGACCGGCATCCCCTGCTCCGCGAACCACGCGTCATACAGATGCGATAGCGCCGAGTTGGTGGGCTGGGAAATCACCGGATAGGGCGCCAGATCCTGCGGCGTCAGCGCGGCGGCCACATCGATGCCCAGCGCCGGACTGGCCATCCAGACATTAGTGACCGCGCCCAGGTGCGTGCAATCGTACTGGTAACCCCAGAACGGGCCGGGCATGATCGCCAGATCCAGTTCGTCCTGCTCCAGCCGCTCGTAAAGGGTGATGCCGCCGTCAATCTCGGGCATCAGTTGCACACGCGGGTAGCGCTGGCTGATCTGCTTGATCAGCCCCGCCAGCCAGGTCATGCCAACCAGTTCGGTCACGCCCAGGCGCACCACGCCTTCGAAGCTGGCCGGATCGGCCATGTTCTGGACGATCCGGCTGTTCAGCTCCAGCATCTGGCTAGCCAGTTCGAACAGCTTGCGGCCCTGCGGGGTCATCAGGAGTTTCTTGGCGCGCCGCTCGAACAGGGGCGCGCCGGCAAAGGCCTCGAGTTCCCCCACCCGTTTGGCCACGGCCGATTGGGTGGTGTGCAGCTTGCGCGACGACGCGCTGAAGCTGCCCAGTTCGGAACTCCAGTAGAAGGCCTCCAGTTGCTTGAGGGTGTACATCGCCGCGGTCGAAGAAAAGCGCATGAAACCCCCAACATTACCACCGCGGCCGATCGGCCCGGATCAACCCCGCGGATGCAGGATGTCCGCCAGGAAGCGCTGGGCGCGCGGATGCGCCGGGGCGCTGAAGAAGCGCTCGGGCGTATCCATTTCCAGGATTTCGCCCGCATCCATGAACACCACGCGATCGCACACGTCTCGCGCAAAGCCCATTTCGTGCGTCACGCATACCATCGTCATGCCGTCCTTGGCCAGGCCCTTCATCACCTGAAGCACCTCGCCCACCATTTCCGGATCGAGTGCGCTGGTCGGCTCGTCGAACAGCATGACGGGCGGCTGCAGGGCCAACGCGCGCGCGATCGCCACGCGCTGCTGCTGCCCGCCGGACAGCGATCCCGGATAGGCGTCGATCTTGTGCGCCAGCCCCACGCGATCGAGCAGGCTGCGCGCCAGCTCAACGGCTTCCTTGCGCGGCTGCTTGCGGATGCTCACGGGCGCGAAGATCACGTTTTCCAGCACGCTCATGTGCGGGAACAGGTTGAACTGCTGGAACACGAAGCCGATCTTCTGGCGCAGCGCGTTCAGGTTGGCGCCCTTGCCGTAGATATCCGCGCCATCGATCAGGATGCGGCCCTTTTCGATGGGTTCCAGCCGGTTGATCGTGCGGATCATCGTGGACTTGCCGGACCCCGATGGTCCGCACACCACCAGCACCTCGCCGCGCGCGACCGACAGGTCCACGTCCTTGAGCACATGATGCTCGCCGTACCACTTGTTCACTTTCTCGAGATTGATCATGTTTTGTTCCTTTAAGCCATTGCCCGCGTGCGGCGGATGCGCAGGTCCAGCCAGCTCAAACCGCGGCTCAGACTGAAGCACACGATGAAGTAGATGATGGCCAGAATGCCGAACACCTGGAGCGGCTGGGTCAGCACCAGGTTGTTGACCTGGTTGGCGGCGAAAGTCAGTTCGTTGACGCTGATGACGTAGCCCAGCGAGGTTTCCTTGACGGTGGACACGAACTGGCTGGTCATGCTGGGCAGCACGTTGAACAGCGCTTGCGGCAGCACCACCTTGCGCATCGTCGTCCAGTAGCCCACGCCCAGCGAGCGCGAGGCTTCGATCTGGCCGCGCGGCACCGCCTCGATGCCGGAACGGATCACCTCGGACAGGTAGGCGCTTTCATAGACAACCAGGGCAAAGATCAGCGTCCAGAAGCCGCTGACCACCTGGCCCGTGATCTTGGGCACCACGAAGTAGGCCCAGAAGATCAGCATCAGAAGCGGCATGCCGCGCACCACATTGACCAGCACCTTGCTGGCCGTGCGCAGCCATCCGTAGGGGCTTACCCGGGCCAGCGCGATCAGGAGCGCCAGCGGCAGGGACATCGCCAGACCCAGCGCGGCCAGGATCAGCGTCAGCGCCAGTCCGCCCAGCGGGCCGTTGGGGTATTGGCCCACGAGCAGCGTGGGCCAGTATTGCATCAGGAGATCAAGCACCATGGCCTCCGCGGTTCAGACGATAACGGGCGTAGATGCGCGATCCGAGCGCCATGATCAGGAACGATCCCAGCAGGTACATGATCGTCGCCGCGCCGAAGGTGGCGAAGGTGCGGTAGGTCTCGTTTTCGATTTCCCGCGCCTGGTAGGTCAGTTCCATCACGCCGATCGCCATGGCCACGCTGGTGTTCTTGAAGAGCAGCAGCGCGCGGCCGACCAGCGGCGGAATGGAAATGCGCAGCGCCTGCGGCACGATCACGAAGCGCATGCATTGCAGATAGCTGGCGCCCAGCGCGCGGGCGGCCTCGAACTGGGTGCCGGGAATGGCGCGCAGACCGCTGCGGATGTCTTCGGCAATGTAGGCAGCCGACCCCAGCGCCAGCGCGATCGCGGCCAGCGACATTTCGGCGTTGTGCGCGTACAGCCACATCCGGAATCCTTCGGGCAGCAGCTCGGGCATGCCGAAGTACCAGAACAGCACCTGCACCAGCAGCGGCACGTTGCGGTGGTATTCCACATAGGCGTCGACCAGCCAGCGGCACGGCGCCAGATTGGTGGCGCGCACCACCACCAGCGTCACCGCGATGGAAAACGCCATGACCCATGCAACCAGGAACAATTGCACGGTGACCGCCATGCCGCTGAGCAGCAGTTGGTATTGGGAAGCGTCTAGAAAGCTCATAAACCTGTCAATCTCCTGCGTTCGGGCGCGCAACGCCAAGCATCACGGCTTCCCGCGCATCGCCTTGCAAGACGCGGGAAGCCGTGATGGGAACTGGCGAACGGCAGCGCTCGGGTCGGCCCCTTAGCCGGCGATCGGGCCGATCTTGAAGCCGCGCTCCAGCTTGTAGGGGGTGTCGGGGCCAAACCACTTATCGAACAGTTTGGCCGCCGCGCCCGAGGTTTCGGCCTCGTCCAGCGCCTGGTTCACCGTTTCCAGGAAACGCGGCTCGGACTTGCGCACGCCCAGGCCCCACGGCTCATCAAACACCGCCTTGGCAATGACGCTGACCGGCGCGGTGGGCGGGCTTTGCAGCACCAGGCGCGCCAGCACCAGCTCGGAGGCGAACTGCGCGTCCACCTTCTTCTGTTGAAGCGCGAGGTACGTGGCCGAGCTGTCGCCATAGCCGATGACCTGCGACTTGTCGAGGATGCGCTTGATCTCGCGCTCGGAGCTGGAACCCTTGGTGGCGCCAATGCGGCGGCCGTTCAGGGCTTCGATCGAGTCCAGGCCAGAATCCTTGCGCACCATCAGCTTTTGCGGGCTGACGTAATAGGCGTGGCTGAAGGAAATCTGCTGCGCGCGGTCGGGCGAATAGCCCAGGTTGGCCGCCAGAATGTCCACGCGCCCTTCGTTCAGTTCCGGCACGCGCGCCGCCACCGACAGCAGCTTGTAGTTGACCTTGACGCCCAGCTTGTCGGCGACGAGCTTGCACACGTCCACGTCATAGCCCACCAGTTGGCGCGTCGCGCCGTCCTGAAAGCTGAACGGCTGCGACGTGCCCAGCGTGCCGCAAACCAGCTCGCCGCGCGCCTTGATGTCGTCAAGCTGGTCGGCGTGGGCAAGTCCGCCCGCGGCCAGCGAAGCCAGGCCCAGGCAGGCGGCGAAGATAGTGTGACGCTTCATGGTTCATTCCCCTTGAATGGTTGTTAGGTGTACAGACTGGCGATGACGCCCTATCGGTGCGAAACTGTGGCCGTCAGGCCAGCTTGGCGCAGGCCTCGCGGATGGCGGCGCATCCCTGCCGGATGTCGTCCAGCGATGCCGCAAACGACAACCGGAAGGTGCCGGGCGCGCCGTAGGCATGGCCGTCGATGACCGCCACGCCGGCTTCGCGCAGCAGGTAATGCGTGAGGTCCGTGTCGCTGGCGATCACATCGCCGGCCGGCGTCTTCTTGCCCAAGAGGCCCGAGCAATCCGGAAAGACATAGAACGCGCCCTGCGGCACGACGATGTCCAGGCCCGGCGCGCCGGACAATTCAGCGATCGCCAGGTCGCGGCGTTCGCGGAACACCTTGGCGAATTCAACAACGCAGTCCTGCGGCCCCGTCAGGGCTTCCAGCGCGGCCGCCTGGCTGACCGACGAGGCGCCCGATGTGCTCTGCGACTGCAGGATCGCCATCGCCTTGATCAGTTCGTCGGGACCGGCGCCGTAACCGATACGCCAGCCCGTCATGGCATAGGCCTTGGACACGCCATTGACAACCAGCGTGCGCGCGGCCAGTTCCGGCGCCACTTGCAGCGGATGCACCGTCGGCTCGCCGGTGAAGTTCAGGCGCGCGTAGATGTCGTCGGTCATCAGCCAGACGTGCGGATGACGCGCAAGGACCTCGGTCAGGCCGCGCAGTTCGTCGGCGGTGTAGACCGATCCCGTCGGGTTGCTGGGGGCATTCATCATCAGCCACTTGGTGCGCGGCGTGATGGCGCGTTCCAGGGCGCCGGGCGTCACCTTGTAATCGGTGGCGGGCGACGTTTCCACGGCCACCGGCACGCCGCCGTTGACCAGCACCATGTCCGGATACGACACCCAGAACGGCGCGGGAATCAGCACTTCGTCGCCATCGTTCAGCGTCGCGGCCAGGCCGTTGAAGATCACCTGCTTGGCGCCGGTGCTGACGATGACGCGCGACGCAGGGTACTCCACGCCGGTAGCTGCCAGCAGATGGGCTGCCGCGGCCTTGCGCAGGGCAACCGTGCCCTGCGCCGGCGGGTATTTGGTTTCGCCGCGGTTCATGGCGGCCGTGGCGGCCTGGCGGATGTGTTCGGGCGTCGAGAAATCCGGTTCGCCAATCGTCAGGTCAATGATGCGGCGGCCCTGCTCGCGCAGTTCGGCAATGATGGCGCGCGCGGCGACGCTGGGCGACAGCTTGATGCGCTTGATGCGGTCCGCAACGATGCTCATTTGGCCGCCCCCGTCTTTTCCGCCAGGGTCTTTTCCAGCCACGGCTTGGTATACGTCCCGGCGCGCAGCTTTTCCTTGGCCACGGCTTCGTCGGCTTCCTTCTTCAGGGCCAACGCCAGCACGGCGCTGGCGTGTTCGGCGGGGATCACCACCACGCCGTCGGCATCGCCCACGACCACGTCGCCGGGGTTGACCACCTGGCCGCCGACTGACACGGGCACGTTGATCTCGCCCGGGCCGTCCTTGTAGGGACCCTTGTGCGACACGTCGCGGGCAAAGCAGCCGAATTCGCCCTGCGCGAACACGTCCGCATCGCGCACCGCGCCGTCGATCACAAAGCCTTCGATGCCGCGCGACTGCGCGTCCATCATCATCAGTTCACCCACCAGCGCGTTGCTGGTGTCGCCCGAACCGTCCACGACGATCACGTCACCCGAGCCGCCCAGCGAAATCGCCTTGTGGATCATCAGGTTGTCGCCCGGACGGGTCTTGACGGTGAGGGCCACGCCAACCGTGCGGCGCGCGACGTTATGCAGCGGACGCAGGCCCGACACGCCGTACAGGCGATTCATGCAGTCGCTGATCTGGGCCGAGCCGATGCTGGCAAAACCGGCCAGCACGTCAGCGGCGACGGCCGGCTCGGGCCGGGAAAGAATGCGATAACCGATGGGATTCATAAGGAAAGTCAGGTGTAAATGCAGGAAGCGTTGAAGCGAACCTGCATTACAAAGCCGCGCAAGCCTTTCCTCAAAACGATATAAATTCCCAGCGATCCACGAATTTTTTTCGTGGATTATGCGGTTTAAGGGTTATCCCTTATTCCTGCATCGCGCGTCAATCATCCCCGCCCGACGCACCGCGCGCTTCGGACAGCGCGACCGTCAGGTGCATGACTTTCTTCTTGAGCTGATCGCGCTCGTCGGTCAGCTTGGCCAGCAATTGGCGCAGCCGCGCGATCTCAGCAGGCATGTCCGCGATGTCTTCAATGGGTTCTTCCGGCGGCGCCTCGCGCGGCGGCGGCGCCTTGGCCTGCCGGACTTCGCGTGCGGCCTGCTGCAGTTCCTTGCGCCCGCCGGCGACGGCGGCGGCCTGCCGTTCGGCCGGCAGCGACGCCACGGCCGCCGCGGCGTTGATGGAGATGGCGCCTTCCTTCACCGCGCGCACCAATTCCGGCGCCGCGGACTTCTGGATCTTTTCGATCTGCCCGAGCGTATTGCTGCTGATGCGGGCGGCGCGCGCTAGCGCCTGTCGGCTGGGGACAGCCGGTTTCCAGTCCGGATTGGCATGGCCGCGCATCGGCGCGGCGCTGGCCCCGGGCGCGTCCTCGTCCCAGGGCGGCGAGTCATCGGCGGCCGAGCCGTCGGGCGGCGGTCCTTCTGACGCCCCGTCACCCGCGGCCGCGCCCTCTTCCGGACCGGTGCGCGCGAGCAGGATTTCCTTCTTGCGCAGCGCCAGTACGCCCCGCTGGAAGTCCGACACGCTGCGACGGCCCAGGTGGTTTTCGATCATCCACAGATGCACGTCCTCAATAGACTTGAAGTGCGGGTTCTGGATGGTCTGGAACGGGATGTTGTGCTTGCGGCAAAGCGCGTAGCGGTTGTGGCCGTCGACCAGCAGGTCGCCCCACAGCACGAGGGCGTCGCGGCAGCCTTCGGCCAGCAGGCTGCGCTCCAGCGCGGCGTGTTCGTCCTCGGTCAGCGGGTCTATATAGGCACGCAGGCCTTCGTCTACTCTGATTTCCATGGTGTCCAAATAAAGTCGGGCCGCGCCCTACGCCAGCCCCTGTCCGCGCAGCACGTCCTGGATGGCCCCCAGGCGCGCCACGGGGTCCGTCAGGCCCAGCAGCGTTGCCTTGTCGTCCGGGGGCAGCGGTAGCAGTTCGCACCAGCGGTTTGCCACCCAGCCGCAATCGTCCAGGCGGAACGGCGGGGCCAGCGGCATTCTTTCGGCGGGCACGCCGTCCTGCTGCCACTGCGCCACCAGCCGGCCCAGCGCATCGGCGCTGGCTTGCATGGCCGCCGGCACGGGCGTGGGCGGGTCGTCGGGGATGGGCTCGGCCTCGCCCATCCAAAGGCCGTATTTTGCCACCTCGCTGGACCGCAGCCGAAAGCGCGAGGTTCCCCGACACCGGATTTCCAGCAAGGCCGGCATGGGCGCCTCCCAGGATTCGACCCGCGCCATGGTGCCCACGGGTGACAGCGTCTCGACGCCTTCGGGCGAGCGGACCTCGCTGCCGGCCAGGAGGCCCACGATGCCGAACTCCGTATCGTCGGCGATGCTGCGGCGGATCATGTCCAGGTAGCGGACCTCGAAGATGCGCAAATGCACCACGCCCGCGGGAAACAGCGCGTTGGAAAGCGGAAACAAGGGAATCAGCGACATGGCCGCCTCCTGGTCATTTCACGTGGAAGGCATCGTCCACCGGCACCTGCAGCGCCGTCGCCAGCGCGTTGGTCTGCGACGCCATCGCCATCACCGCGAGCAGTTCGGCGTGCTGGCCATCGGTCATGCCCTTGGCCCGGGCCGAGGCCGTGTGGGAATGGACGCAATACGCGCAGCCATTGGCGGTGGACACGGCGATGTAGATCATTTCGCGCACCAGCGGCGACAGCTCGCCCTCGGCCATCATCACTGTCTTGAGCTGCTCCCAGACGCTGCGCATCCGCGGCGGATCGTTAGCCAGCGCCCGCCAGAAATTGTTCACGAAGTCCGATTTGCGCGTGGCGCGGATGTCCTCGAACACCGCCCATGCCTCGGGATTTCTGCGGATCTCGTCATCGCTCAGCAGCCTTACCGTGCTCATTGTTCCTCTCCATTGTGAATAAACGCCTTACGGCCCCGCGGCGCCGCGGCGGACCCGCTTTGACCTATCATGGGCCGCAGCCGGCCGGTCAGGTGTTGCGGCCGTCGTACGGAATGCGGGTCAGCGAGGTCAGGTCCACGTCTTGCAAGCAGCGCACGTTGACGGCCGCGGTCTCCTTGCCTTCGGCGCCCACGCCAAAGCCAAACGGCGCACAGCCGCAGTTGGCACAGAAATGGTGCGAAATCACGTGCTTGTTGAAGGTGTACGTGGACATGGCCTGGGTGGACGACGTGATGCGCAAGGCCGCGCGCGGCACGAACCACAGCAGGTAGCCCTTTCGGCTGCAGTGCGAGCAATTGCATTCCAGCACCTGGGACACATCGCCATCGACTTCATAGGCGATCTGTCCGCAGTGGCAGCTTCCTAGTTGCATTGATTGTCTCCCGGCCGTTAACGGATCAGACTCCCATCATAGGCTCGCGCCGCCCGCCTTGGCCATGCGGACCCGCCGCCCCCCCACCCCGCACGGAGCCATCATGCCCCAGTTATCCGCGTATCTCAGTTTTGACGGCAATTGCGCCGAGGCCATGCGCTTCTACGAACGCGTGCTGGGCGGCCGCCTGGATGCGCTGATCCGCTACGCCGATGCGCCGCCCGATGCCGCCATGCCGGCGCTATCGGACGAGGACGCCGGGCGCATCATGTACGCCCGCCTGACGCTGGATGAACAGACCCTGCTGGGCAGCGACGCCACCGCCGGCCACCCCTACCCGGGCAATCGGGGCGTGGCGCTGGCGCTCGTGTATCCCACCGTCTCGGACGCGCACCGCGTGTTCGACCATCTGGCCGAGGGCGGCAGCGTCACGATGCCGCTGCAAAAGACGTTCTGGGCAGAAGCCTACGGTGCGCTGGTCGACCGGTATGGCACGCGCTGGATGGTAAGCGGCGGCCGGATGAGCCACTGAGGATTAGGAAGCCGGCACGCGCCACGGGAAGCACTGCCCGCGCATCGGACATTCAGGGTGACGGCTCCGACGGTACGCGAGCGGTTACGGCGGTTTTCAAGTTCAGTTGTGGCAAGTGTCAAACAATCTAGGATAGACATAACGCTATGATATATAAGCGCTTTTCACGTCCACCTGTCTACGTCAAAACAGATAAACGGCCTTGCAAGCCCTTGATCTATCTGGGATAGGAAGACAGTTCTAGACGTGAACGGCACCGTTCTGCGCCGAGTCTGATCTTCGCAACGGTCCCGTCGGCCCCCAAAGCCTAAACGTAAGAATTTCTTGCCATGGACACGGGCCTGAATTAAATTTCGAGGCTCAAGCATCGTTACAAAACGTCAAAAAGAAGAATGACTACAACTGCTTATTGTCACGCTGGCGGCATGGTTGCGACTGATTCTCGCTGGTCGCAGCGATTGGGCCGGTGGCTAGTCTATGTGGATGACACAGGCTTTCATAAGATTGAAGTAACATCTACCGCCGTGTTCATGTTCGCAGGCTTAGGGTTGAGGATTGAGGAGTGGAAACGGTGGCTGCGTTCTTCGCCGGCCCCTTCCGCCGCGACCATGCCTGGGTTCGAGGGCATTTGCATTTGCGCCGTCGATCGTAAAACCGGGGAAGTTAAGATTTGCGAAAAGATGCCGATAATTCGGCAAGAGGCAAGTTTTGGCGGATCCGGCGCGCGCTTCGCCTACAGTTGCTGGGACATCAACAAGGACGCATGCCGAAGCGTTGACACTGCCAAGGGATTTGACCCTGCAACTGGCGGCAGCACAATGCATTACTCACTTACGAGCGGTGCAACTAATCTTTCGGCTAACAGCCACGTATTCTCCGCGCAGACCATCAGCGACGTAGACAAAGAACTTTTGAGCAGAGGAATCGTCATGGACATTTCCCAAACAAGTAATCCGGTACCCTTCGCATTCTCCCAGCTAGCTGCCAACAACGAGGAAGTTAAGGAACTGCAAACCAAGATTGCTTCCGGAGAACTTTCCGCTGAGGCCCCATCAAGCGAGATGCATAGCGAGTGGACTGATCACGAGAAGAGCCGAGTGACGAAGGCGCTTGGTGAAATGTTTGGGTGGAACTAGCCGACCAAGCAATGTTGCTCCGGTAAAGCCCCGCAATCTGCGGGGCTTTTGCTTTGCTATATCGTCTCGCGGCAAAATCTCTATGAAAAGCAAACGTGCGAACACCGCTAGATCTTACGAGATGTCGAGACATCGGTGCAAACGTTTCTCGGGCGTCGATAGCCAGCGCCAGCAAAGTCCAGCATGTGGGCGCGCCGCCTGAATCCGCAAGTCCCCTGTTCGAATCAGATATGCGCCACCTAGAATTCCAAGGCCCACAAGCAATTGCGGGCCTTTTGCTATCCTCTGCGACTGCAATCTCGCTCCGCAATTGACGAACGTATGCCGGCAGCGCACCACAGGAAAAACATGAAAAAAGTTGCAGTCTATGTCGTGAGTATTTTGGTGCTTGGGTAATCCCCCCATTTTTAGCGATTGTGGATTCCGACGGTCAGTGCAACATTGCGTCCAGCGCTTCAGCCGGGGTCTTGAACCCCAACGTTTTTCTGGGCCGGGAGTTTAGCTTGGCGGCAACTGCATCAAGCTCGCATTGCGTATAGCTTGCCAAGCCTGTTCTCTTCGCGAAGTACTGGCGTAGCAGGCCATCCGTATTTTCGTTAGTGCCCCGCTGCCACGGGCTGCCCAGATCGCAGAAGTAAAAGACCATATTGGTGGCAATACTAAAGTCCCTGTGTACTGACAACTCAACCCCGCCGTCCCAGGTTAGGCTTTCCTTAGTCGAGCAGGAAGCTGGCGCATCTGCTAAACAAGGGCTCGACTCACGGTTTCGGCCCTTCTTTCCTCGATCCTGCAAAGCACGTTGAATGCTTCTGTCAACGATCGTGGCAATGGCGTTCTGATTTGCCCCCGAAATGATCGCCTTCCCAATGCCTAAGCAATGCGCAATCTTCGATCTCCGCTGGCCGAGAGCGAATTGAGATGCAACCGGGAATGCCGCCTGAAGCCGCCCGTTGGGACCTGGCATGGCGGCACATTCGCTGGGTCCGTAGGTGCTTTTTAAGTTCTTCACGTAGCACGCCGCGAGCTTGAGGGAACAGCGATCGATAGATTGTTTCGTGCGAAACACACATGAACTTTCCATCAGGAGAATGATGCTTCAGCCATCGTGAAATTTGTGCTGGCGACCAGTCAGCCTTCAACAGCCGTATCACGATACCGCTCAGCTCCGGTTCAAGAAACAGCAGGTAAGGCTTCGGTCGCAGAGCCCGCTTGAGGAACTGCTTTTCAGCATCGTACGTCGGTACTTCCCTGGTCCACCGTTGCGGCCGACCTCTCTCGAGATCGTCGATGCCGAGAGGCCCAACTGGCGACCAATAGCTCGATAACTTGTGCCCCTGGACATCCCTCGAGAGATCGACTCGCGCTCACCTGCGGACAGGCATTTGGCACTGCGCGTCCTAGTCCTAGGCGAGATGCCTCCGTGGTACAGGGGATATAAAAAGACAGTCACGGGAGGCTTAGCAGTGTCGCGCGCAATCAAGCTCATCGTTGTCCCCTTGCGCGACAGCTCCCAGATCCGAGACTTCCTCTCCCCAGTCATGACCATTGCACACCTTTATCCATCAGGCTTTCAACTGGTGTTGCACTGACCGCCTGAATCCACATCATCGCTCTTGCGGGGCGATTACCATGGAACGACGTTGCATGATGCAGTCAGTCCTTCGGTTATTTCGGGGGCGACGTCTGCAAAACGCCTGTTTGTGGAACGCAACCGAGTTTCTTCATTTGTGCGGAGGTCTTAACGTGGTCGGGGCACGGAGGCTTTCCCCCCCAAACGTTCCAGCCTATAGTGTCCTTCGAAATACCGTTCAGGCTTTGAAATTCGATGGTGACGGTATTCCCAGTCGTAAGTTGTCGAGTTGTGCCCCCGCCGACCTCGGCCGAAACGGGCGGAAATGCAACGGCCAGTTTCCCGTTCTGTTCATCCTTTGTCTCTTTCGTCAGCATCAATTCGATGGTGATGGTACGCGGGTAGACGAACATCGGTGGTTCATTGTCTGCTGGCTCCGAGGCGTTTATTGCCGTCCGTATCTGCTTGATGGTGTCCTCCAAAGACATTGAGCGGACCGTGGCGTTCTTTAACTGATTTTCATGTTGGTAAGTCGAGCAGCCCGCAAAGCCCAGGCAAATGACTCCCGCGACGGATAGAGCGAGTTTGGATGTCATATCTGTCTCCCTAGATGGAACCACATGAATAGCTCACTCGCGGGCGCTCCAAAATACTTCATATTGAGGATGCTCTTTGGATGGATTCGTGCTGCCCCCCAATGGGCCAAAAAACGCTCTCCGAAACGCTAGTGCTCACTATTGGAATGAGGGCGATGAACAATTCACAAAAGAAGGTGGCGTTGAGAGCCGCGACTGGGGCGTGCGAACTGGCCGTCAAGGACCAAACAGCTGCAAGGCAGGGAGTGCTGCGCGCACTCAACGCACTTATCGGCCACGGGCAAGTGTTGCGCCGGCCCAGCCGCCGCGGCGTTCGCATTGCTGCTATCTATCCCTGGAAAAGTGCGACATGAAGCAGTTGAGAAGCGCGACAGGAAGCGCGACAATTCGCCCGTCCACAGATGCGTCCACACGATGCGCACTGAGCAACCGTTGACGCAGAAGACGCGCGCCAAAATATCCAATCCGGCGAGCAATGCAACCGGCTCGCAATGACCCGGGCGGATCGGCGTCCGCGAGGACGAGATACTTCTCGAAGTGGGGCCGACTGCGGTGAACGAGCGCCGCTATTTCTTCCGTATCCAGGCCCATCCCGCGGAACCGCGTTAAGCCGCGTAGCGCTTCAAGAGGGCGTAGTTTGACGCCTTCGTTGCTGGTTTAGATCCGCGCACGGCGCTCTATCTCATTACCCTGGAACCCGAGACGACGGCCACCCGTTCGATCGGTGCGCCACGTTGGATCCCGCGTCCAATTGCGTCATAGCGACGATGGCCGTCCACCACCTCTACGCCGGACCCGTCCGGCAGGGTGACTTCGAGCGCCGGAAACGTGCCTCCGGCCAGAATGTACGAGGCCAGGGCTTCGATACCGCCTTCGTACTCGTTATCCAGGCCGCGGAGGTTGAAACCCTCTTTCACGCGGATATCGGAATGCCGGACTTTCATTGCGTCGGCGCGTTTGATCGTGCCGTTCTTGATCATCGTCTTGAACGATGCGCTGGGGGTGAGTCATATGACACCTGGGGAGTTAAGATGCAAAACTTGAG
>Ga0213827_1001080_pt1 | contig 16745 bp, 9 predicted proteins | sample MC6MC0898MG_FD_180669 | JGI IMG/M metagenome (GOLD analysis project Ga0213827, IMG submission 180669) | Enriched soil aggregate microbial communities from Iowa State University, Ames, United States - MC6-MC0898-MG | ecosystem: Environmental > Terrestrial > Soil > Unclassified | place: USA: Iowa...
AAAAACCCTGGTTGTCGAAGACGCGGGCGCTGTGCTCGGCGGCGCGGTAATATCCGCGAAACGTATAGGGGCCGCGCGTCGCCAGCATGCCGGCTTCGCCTTCTGGAACGTCGTTGCCGTCCTCGTCAACGATGCGGATCTCGTCATCCGGGCTGATCGGCCGCCCTTGCGTGGTGAAGACAATATGGTCGGGATCACCGGCGCGGGTATAGTTCACCAGACCTTCCGCCATGCCGAAGACCTGCTGGAGGGCGCAACCCAGCACATGCGGCACCTGACGGGCTAAAGCTTCAGCGAAGCTTGCGCCGCCGACCTGCAGCAGCTTGAGGGATTTCAGCCGTTCGCGATGGGCGGGCGCCACCTGTAACCACAGCGCCACGGCCGGCGGCACCAGAGGCACAATGTCGATGCCATGTTTTTCGATGAGGTCGAAGCAGGCAAGCGGCTCGGGATTGGCCGCCATTACCACGGTGCCGCCAGCGTGGAACACGCCAAGCGCACCCGGCGAACTCATGGGGTAATTATGCGCCACCGGAATGGCGCAGAGGAAACGGGTCTGCGGCGTCAGCTCGCAGATTTCCGCACTGGCCCGGGCGCTGTAGTCATAGTCGTTATGCGTGCGGGGGATCAGTTTCGGTGTTCCGGTGCTGCCGCCGGAAAGCTGGAACAACGCTACCTCATCAGCTGCCGAAGGGCCGTAATGCGGCGCATTTTCGGCGGGTAATGAGAGCCATTGTTCGAGGCTGCGCTGCGGTTCCGTCTCACCAAGCAGCAGCGTCACGGCAAGCTGCGGAGAGGTAAGCTTCAGCGCCTCCAGAAACGTGTCATTGGCAAAAAGCTCGTGCGAACGCGAGCCGATCACCAGCTTTGGCGCAATCTGTTCCGCATAGGAGGTCATTTCCAGCCGGCGATGGCTGAAAAGCGCATTGACGGGTGCAGCGCCGATTTTCATCAGAGCGAAAAAGACGAGATAGAACTCCGCGATATTTGGTAATTGCACCAGTGCCGTGTCGCCCCTGCCGATCCCGGCGGCAGCCAGATGCCCGGCAAGATTGGAAGATTGCCGGTCGAGATCGGCATAGGTGAAGCGGCGGTCGCCGCAGATCAGCGCGGTCGCGTCCGGCCGAAGTTCCACCTGCTGGGTGAGGATGTCGCTGAGCGGTCTGTCGATCCAGTAGCCGCGGTCGCGGTATCGGCGCGCCAGATCTTCGGGCCAGCGTTCAAATTCGATTGTCATGGTGTGTCCCTGGGAAAATTAGGCAGAAAGACCGCAGGCGTTCAGCATGGTCTTGAGCTTGGTCTGCACCTCGGCCCACTCGGATTCGGGTTCCGAGGCTTCAACGATGCCGGCGCCTGCGAACAGTCGCACGGTTTGCCGTTGCACGGTGCCGCAACGGATTGTCACCACCCATTCGCCGTTACCCTCGGCATCCGTCCAGCCGACCATGCCGGTGAACAGCCCACGCTCGAAAGGCTCGACGAAGCGAATAAGCCTGCGGGCACGCTCGGTGGGGAAACCGCAAACAGCAGGTGTGGGATGCAGCAGGCACGCGAGTTGCAGCGCATTGGTCTCGGGATCAGCAAGGCGACCCTCGATGCGCGTCGAAAGATGCCAGAGAGCGGCCGTGTTGATGAGGGAGGGTTTTTCGGGAACGTCGATTTCAGTGCAGCAAGGCGTAAGCAGCGAGCGTATATCCTCGATCACGAGGCTATGCTCGTAATGGTCTTTTTCCGAAGCCGAAAGCCGGTCTGCATTGGCCTTGTCCGCCACCGGGTCAGCCATGCGTTTTGCCGAGCCCGCGAGCGGGTTCGAGATGACTTTTTCACCCTGCTTGCGGATAAGGAGTTCGGGGCTCACGCCGATCAGATCGCCGCCATCGGGCAGCGGAATGCGAAACTGGTAACCCTCGCGGTTCTGTTTGGCGAGGCTGGCCAGCAATCTTTCGACATTGACCTCGGAGGCGAAGGTCAGTTCACGCATGACCGAAAGCACCGCCTTGCGGACATCGGAATGGCGGAAATTGACGATGGCATGCTCGACGGCGCGCTTGAAACCATTTTCATCGGGCAGGCTGTTCTGGCCGACAAGCGTTGGCATCGCCGAATCAGTCGAGATCGAAGCGGTACCCTTTGGATTCCACTCATGGTTGTTGGGGATATATAGGCAGGATGGCTCGTTGACGTCGAAGGGGATGGCGCCAATGGCGATGGGATTGTCCTGTCCGGCCCTGCGCGCCCTCTCAAAAGCGGCCTTTATCGCCTTCTGCAAAGGGCTTCCCGCGTCTTCAGCGCCATGGGCAGGAATCGTTATCCTTTCGCGAATGCCTCTGGCACGCAGTTCGCCCGAGCCAGAAGTGAACAGAAATTCTCTATCAAAATCAGTAATTTCGTCGGAATCGACGTCATTCGTCCTGAGTGCTCCCGTTTTCATGGGATGCCTCCTGTGCGAGTGGTTGACGGTGGCTTATACTTGATTATGATAATCATGTTTTGTCAATCGGTGCAAATTCACATGCTAAATTTAACCCCCATGCAGGTTGCCTACTGGGTCGGCCGAGAGGCGGACGGGATACTCGGAAAAGTTACGCCGCATCTCTATCTCGAGTTCGAAGGCAGGGGGCTGGAGGCGGAAAGACTGGCCGTCGCGGTCGAAAGGCTTTGCCGGCGTCACCCCATGCTCAGCCTCAGGATCGATGCGGAAGGGCGACAGACGGTGGACCCCGCCGGCCGGCCGCTCCGCCTCGACGTGGAGGACATGGCGTCTCTCAATGAGGAGGCGCTTGCGCACCGTCTTGCCGCCAAACGTGAGGCGTGGAGCCATCGCCAGATCGATCTGCGCGTTGCCCCGCCGGCGGCAGTGTCGCTCAGCCTGCTGCCCGCAGGTCGCGCCAGGCTGCATTTGGATACCGACATGCTGGCCATCGATCCCGCCAGTATGCGTATCGTGCTGGAAGATCTCGCCCGCTTTTATGAAGCTGACGCGGACGAACTCGAGCCATTGGGGGATACACCACCATCGTTTTTCAGCTGGGCGGAACGTCTTGCATCCGATCCGGAACTCAAAGCCCAGCGTGAAAGGGACCGGCTGTGGTGGCGGCAACATATTGCCGATATTCCGGAGGCACCGCCATTGCCGTTTTTGCCCGAGGACCCGTCACGCGCCGTTCACACCGATCGCCTTGCAGCAAGACTTTCTCCGGCTGAACGCAGCAGTCTGGAACGGATGGCGCGGCGCTGCGGCGTGACCACGTCGACCCTGTTGCTTGGTATCTTTGCAGTGGTGCTTTCGCAGGCGACGAATACGGAAAAGTTCCGGCTTTCCGTGCCGGCTTTCTGGCGCGCGCCGCTGGTGGAAGGGGTCGATGGCATCGTCGGCGAATTCTCCAATGTGCTCATTCTTGGCGTTGATATCCGGCCTGAGGAAAGCCTTGAGCGACTGCTTGGACGGCTGCTCGGAGAGATGAACGGGCTTCTGGCGCACCAGTCCTATCCCGGGGTCAGCGTCATGCGCGACCTGTCCCGCCTGCGCGGCGGTTTGCAGACCTCACCGGTTGTCTTTACCGCGGGTGTCGATTTGCCCGGGGGCGAGTTGTTTTCGGAAAATGTGGGGCGCGTGTTCGGCCCGATGATCCACACCGTCTCGCAGGGGCCTGGAGTTGCGCTGGATGCGCAGGTCGCAGCGCTCGATGGCGGGCTTTTGATCAACTGGGATGTTCGGCTCGATGCGCTGCCGGAAAGCTGGCTGCGAGCCCTGTTCGACGCCTATACCGGCCTTCTTCGCCACCTCGCCGCCAGCCCCGATCTCGTTTCCGAGACCGTTGAGCGATTAGGCTTGCAAGCGCCTGAAGCGACAGTGCAGACAAAAGGAAAATCCATGGAACGGCCACTCTCAGCCTTGCAAAAGGCCTATCTGCTCGGTCGCGGCACCCATCTGCCGCTGAGCGGCGTGGCGATGCAGGAGTTCCGCGAATATCGCGGCAATATCGATCCGGCATTGCTTCGCTCGCGCCTCACCGCAATGGTCGAGCGGCATGAAAGCCTGCGCACCCACATCGATGAGCGGCGTCTGGTGCAGGTGGTCTCGGATGAGCCGAAACTAAACCTTGATATTGTTGATCTTTCGCACCTGTCCGCTGCCGAAGCCGAACAGCGGATCGGCACCGTGCGGCAGGATTTCTCCCATGCCCATTTCGATCTTGCCGCCTCTCCCTGGCAGGTCACGGTGTTTCGTCTGCCGGAAATTGCGGTGGGGGACAGCGTGGCGGTCTTCCTGCGCTTCGACGCCCTCATTCTCGACGGACGGGGAATAGCCAGCCTTGCGGCGGAACTCTTCGATGATGTCGTGCCGCCCGCATCAGCCGTCGCAGCCACCGCCGCGCAGCAAGATGTAGCAGCGGCCCGTGCCGAGGATGCCGCCTATTGGGCTGAGAAACTTGAGGGTGCGGAAGTGCCCTCGCAACTGCCGTGGAAAGCCCCGCTCGAAACCATTGCCGTTTCGCGTTACAGCCGCCAGAGCCTGACCGTGGAAAAACAACGCTTTACCGCCTTTTCACGGATCGGCGCAAAAGAGCGGCTGTTCAAAAATTCTGCGCTGACGGCGGTAATCCTCGATGTGCTCTCGCTTTGGCTGAACGAAGGTGCCCTCGTCGTCGGCATTCCCGTCGCCCCGCAGGTGGAAGGCGCGTTTGCCAATCGCTCGAGCTTCATCGCGGTCAAATGGGATGCGGCCAGGGGCGATTTTGCGGAGCGGGCCGCAGCTTTGCAAACCGATGTGCTTGAGGGCCTCAATCATCTGGCTTTTTCAGGGGTAGATCTCAATCGCATCCTTCTCAACGCCAATCCCGGCGGGCTCGCCCTGCCTGTCGTCATCACCAACGGCCTCTCATGGCCGACGCTTTCGCAAGCTTCCACGCTTCGTTGGACGGACGGGCTGACCCAGACACCACAGGTGGCGCTGGATTTCCGGTTTTCGCAAAACCCGGATGGCGATCTCGTCCTCGATATCGATTATGCGGAGCAGGCGATCGATGCCGCAATGGTGGCGGACATTCTCGGTGCGATAGAGCGTGCGATTGCCGCGATCACCGCCAGCGGGACGTTCTCGATGAATTCCCGTGAGGTCGTCGACCTGTCGCACTACCGGCTGAATGGCGACGAGCGGAACTTCGTCTGCCCGCCATTACTGGAACGGATCGCCTCGCATCTTTTCGAAGGAGATGGATCGCGCACGGCCCTGATCAACGGCAAACGGCGCATCTCCTATCACGAACTTGGCGACGCGGTGGCGCGGGCGATGGCGGGCCTTAAGACGCGCGGCATCGGCCGGGGCCATGTCGTAGCGGTGTGCCTGCCGCGCAGCCCGGAGCACACGGCCGTCACGCTCGCCGCTGCACTTATCGGCGCCATCTGGGTGCCGATCGATGCGAGCTCGCCGGAAGATCGCCTGCACTATCTGCTGACCAATTGCCGCCCGGCCATGATCGTTGCCCGTTCCGTTCCGCAAGGATTCGACGCTGTCGGTCCCGAGGAGCTTCTCGCAGCGCCAGCCGCCTCCGGCGTGCCCGTTAACGCGGCGGAACTGGCGGCACTTTCAGCAAGCGAAGCACCCGCTTATTACCTCTATACCTCCGGTACCACCGGCAAGCCGAAATGCGTCGTGCTCTCTAACAGGGCCACGGCCAATGTCATCGGCAGCACGCTTTCGGAATGGGCGGTGACGGAAAATGACGTCTTCATCTCCGTCACGCCCTTGCACCACGACATGTCGGTCTTCGATGTTTTTGGGTCGCTTGCCGCCGGTGCGACACTGGTGCTGCCGGAACCCGGCGAGGAAAAGGATGCGGTCCGCTGGAACGAGTTGGTGGCCGAACACGGCGTTACGCTGTGGTGCTCGGTGCCGGCGATTCTTGAGATGCTCTTGTCCTGCCATCGTGGCGACCAGCTCGGCTCGCTCCGGCTCGTTGCGCAGGGCGGTGATTACATCAAGCCCGTGGTCATCGAGGAGTTGCGCCGGCTGAAACCCGAGCTTCGGCTGATATCGCTGGGCGGGCCGACGGAAACGACCATCTGGAGCATCTGGCACGAGATCGTGACAGCCGATACCTCGGCGATACCCTACGGGCATCCCTTGCCCGGCAATCGCTATTTCATCCTCAACGATCAGGGCGGCCATTGCCCGACGGGCGTTGTCGGGCGCATCCACACAGTGGGCGTGAATGTGGCGATCGGCTATCTGGAAGATGGCGCCATTACCCAGACGGATTTCGTGACGGTCAGCGATACGGATGGACATGCGGTGCGCGCTTTTCGCACCGGAGACAGGGGCCGTTACCGGCCGGATGGCAAGATCATGTTCGCCAGCCGGGTCAACGGTTACGTCAAGGTGCGCGGGGTGCGGGTCTCGCTGCCGGATGTGGAAAATGAACTTATCCGCCACCCCTCCATCCAGCGTGTACTGGTGGTGGATTACGGTGCCGAGCAAAAGGGGGAGGCCGCTATCGGCGTGCTTTATGTTCGGATGCCCGGCCTTGAGCTTTCCACCGCCGACCTGCGCAATTTTGCCCGCAGGCATCTGCCGGAATCGCATGTGCCCGGCCGCTTTCTCAATGTGGCCGATCTGCCGCTCTCGGCTAATGGCAAGCCGGATCGCCGCCGCGCCCGCGAATTGCTGATGGCAGCGGAACCGGCAAAGGCACCCGCAGCTGTAACAGTCAAAGCCGCCGATCAGGGCGATCTCCGCGTGCTGGATATCTATCTCGGCGTGCTGGGTAAAAACCCGGTAGATGTGGATACTAGCAGTGATCTGCTGGCGCTTGGCCTTTTGCCCTCGCATCTGAAAACCGTCTCGGCCGAAATTCGCAGCGCCTTCGGCGTGGAGCTTTCGCCGCAGCAACTCCTGCGTTGCCGAAACGCCAAACAGGTCAGTTCGCTTTTACCCGCTTCGGCGGCATGAGCCGCGTTATTGCGGCCCAAATCACGGAAATAATTCAAGGAAAAACAGATGGCGCATATCGATCCTGCCGGCGGCTGGCTTCCCCTGACCCAGCCGCAACTCGATTTTTGGGAGGAGTTTTCCTTCCATCCCGACGAACCGGTCTCTACCGTCGCCCATTACATCGAGCTTTCCGGTGCCGTGAACGAGGGCGCTCTGCTTGAGGCAATCAGGCGCACCGTGCGCGAATCGGAAGTTCTGTCGATCCGTTTTCGCGTCGGTGAGGATGGCGAGACGCCGCAGCAACGCTGCGATCCGCTCCACGCTCCGATGGTCGAGCTTGTCGATCTCCGTGCCCATCCCGCGCCTTTCGAGGAAGCGCTGGGGCGCATGAACGCGGATGTCGAGGCAAGGCTTGATCTTCGAACCGACAAGCTCTCCGCCCAGGTGCTTTACCGCATCGCCGACGATCGCTACCTCTGGTATATCCGTGCCCATCATATCGTCGTCGACGGTTATGGTCTCACGCTGGTGGAGCAGCGTTGCGGGCAGCTTTACGGGCACTATTGCGGCAAGGGCGAGGCGGGTCCGGATTTCCATCCTTTCCCCAGTTTTCTTGCCGAAGAGGACGCCTACCGGCAAAGCCGCCGTTTCGAAAAGGACCGCGAGTTCTGGACGGCCTATCTCGCGCCGCCGGTGGATTTGCCGGTGCTGGACAAGGATTGCGAGGATTACGGTGGCGGCGGCCTGCATGCCGATGCGGGATTGCCGGAAGGTTTCAGCACAAGACTGCAACAGATATCCGGCGCACTGGAGATAGGCTGGCCGGACCTGCTGGTGCTGCTTTCAGGCCTTTATCTTCACCGCGTATTGCCGCGCCCGGATCGCGATGTGCTGACGCTGTGGCTGCCCTTCATGAGCCGCTGGGGCAGTGTCGGCGCGCATATGCCCGCCATGCTCGTCAATATCCTGCCTTTCCATCTGACGATAGAACCGCAGGAGAGCCTTGGTAGCTTCCTTGCGCGCAATGCCGCCAATCTGCGCCGGCAGCGCCTGCATGGCCGCTACCGCATCGAACAGATCGCCGCCGATCGCAACATATCAAAGGGCCGGCGGTTTTTCTTCTCACCGCTTATCAACGTCCTGCCCTTCAGCGCGCCGGTATTTGCAGGGCTTGCCGTTATCAGGCACATTCTCGCCAATGGTCCGGGCGACGGGTTCAACCTGACCTTCCGTGGCGAGGATGACGGCAGTGATCTGAACCTGCATATCGACGCGGATTCCGCACTGACCGAAGCCGACGATTTCGCGCGTTACCGTGAGGAGTTGCCGCTGTTTCTGGATGCCATGCTGCGCGAAGAGGCGCTGGCGGCTCCGGCCGAAGAGGTTTCCGCGGCCTTCCGTCTGGCGGTTTGAGAAGCCGGGTGCTCTGCAAGAAGGGGACGGAAATCTCTCTGCCGTCACTCTGCATTTGGTCGGGAGTGACTGGGTGCGGATGTGATAAACCCGGCTCCGTTATGCAAAACCCTGCCTGATGGGGTGACATGCTGTCCTCCCACCCAACGTCATCCTTGGGCTTGTCCCAAGGATCCAGTGGGGACAGGCCCGAGCATGACGGAAGAAAGCTTTCCGGACATTTGTCAAAAAGCAAAACCCGGCGCCGCCACACGGAGCCGGGTTTATTGGGAAGCCTCGCCAGCACTCAGGCCAGCGTGGTCAGCGCACGGCCCGAAGCGCCTGCTTCGGCGAAACGGCTGAAGACGCCGCTGGTGGTCGTGCGCAGCCGGTCGACATCCTCGGGGCCGTAGCGGTCGGAGCGGTAGCTCATCAACACGCGGATGGAGCGTTCTCCGCCAATCGTTTCTTCCATCACCTCGAATTGCAGCCCCAGCATGGATTCGTGCTTGTCGGGATCGATCTGCCGGAACTCGACGGTTTTGCCGTCCGGCCCTGAAAGCGTGCCGTTCAGCTTGTTCTTGGCGTGGATCTGGATGAATACCTCGAACAGATGGTCGCGGCCGGGCGTCATGCCGAGCGCCTCTTCGACGAGATCGATTGGAATTTCGCTGTGTTCCAGAGAGCCATTGACCGTGTTCTTCACCGAGGAAATCAGTTCGCCGACCGTCATCTCCTCGCGGAAACGCACACGATGGGCAACGACCGTGGTGAAATAGCCGATCGTATCGAAATAGCCGCTGTCGGTGCGCCCGGACGCCGATGTGCCGACCACGAGATCGCTCAGCCCGCCCAGATGGCGCAGCGACGCGGCGATGGCGGCATAAACGACGTTGAACAGGGAGGCGCTGTTCTGCTTGGCGATGGCGTAAAGTCCGTCGCTGACGTGTTTTTCCAGCTTGAACTCGATCCAGCCGCCCGCCGGCGCCTCGTCGTGTGCAGCATCTGTCGGCGTGCTGTTCTGTCCGGTAAGGACCAGGCCTTTCGGTGCGTCCCGCAGCATATCGGTCCAGTAGGCAAGGTGGTCGCCGTTGACGCCGGATGCCACCTGTTTTCTGGCGAATTCATGGAAGGGTGCGGGCTTGCTCGCAAAGACAGGGGCCTTGCCCGTGGCTCTTGCCCTATAGGCTTCGGTCAGCTCGTCCATCATCAGGTTCACCGACCATTCGTCCAGCACAATATGGTGGAAGAGGAAAGAGAGCACCTGGCCGCCGGTTTGGGGATTGCGCAGGAAACGCAGCCGCATCGGCAATTCGCGGGCAAGGTCGAACCGCCAGGACGCTTCCGTATGCCGGTCCACGCCTTCGCTTTCCTCACTCGTCCAGAACCACTTATAGCCGGGCAGGTCGTGCATCGGCACGATCTTTTGCAGAACCGTCCCATCTTCGACGTAAAAATGGGTTCGCAGGCCGGGATGACGCTCGATAATATCGAGGAATGCACATTCGAAAGCGCTCTCATCCACCGGATCGAGGAAATCGAGCGCGAAGGGGATGTTGAAAATCTCGCCGAAACCGAAGGCGGCATAGGCTTTCCAGAGCGACATCTGCGCAAGAGAAAGCGGTGCCGTCAGCGAGCCGGTCGCGGTTGCTTCCGCCTGTGCAGGGGCGGCGGTTTCGAGACGCGTCGCCTGTTTTGCGAGCGATGCGGCGGTGGGATAGCTGAACAGGTCGTTGAAACGCAGCTCGATGCCGTGATTGCTCAAAAGGCGTCCGATGATGCGGGTCGCGATCAGCGAATGGCCGCCAAAATCGAAGAAATCGTCATCCGGTCCCATGTCTGTCGACGCAAGCGCTTCGCGGAATTCGGCAAGAATTGCCGCGGCAGTCTCGTCGTCGCTGGAGCGGGAGGCGGCGGGCAGGGATGCTGCAGCCTCCGGCCCTGCGGACGAGGTTTGATGCGTAATGCCGGAAAAATCCGCACCGCCTTCGAGATGGGCGATGAAACGCTCCAGCAGAAATGCCGTCGCATGCGGCGAGGCCTCCTTGCCGCCGGTCAGTTCCAGACGGATGTGGCCATCAACCGTGCTGCCAGCAGCGAGCGTCAGGCCAAGGCCGGACTGGAGAGAGGGGAGTGGCAGGCGCTCGAACCGGAGCCGCTCGACGGATGAGGTTTCAGCCGATGTTGGCAGGGTCTGAAGCGTGAAGGTGGCAACCTCGTCGTTGTGTTCGCCATGTCGGGCCAACCCAGCCAGCACGGCTTTTTCGGCCTCCTGCGGCGACTGGCTACGTGAGATCGAGACGCGGGCGACCGCATCTGCCGGAAGCGGCAGGCCGGCCTCGTTCCCGGGTTGCAGGGGCAGGCGCAGGGTAACAGTGTCGAGATCGCCATTGGTCGCCAGAAAAAGCGCGAAACGGGCACCGGTGCGTGCCAGAAGCGCGTCCGGTGCGGCCGAGCCGTTTGGGTCGAGAAGGGCAGCCGGAAGATCGACGCCGTGGCAGTGGCTCGCCGGCTTGGTCCCGTTATTTCGGAGAGAGACGACGGGCGTGCCGGAGGCCGGTCCTTGCAGCCAGGGGAGCGGAACTGGATTGACGATGGTGTTTTCGGTGATGCGTGGCGAAAGCGGCTTTGGTGCCTCGCCAGCATAGGCTGCGGCAATAGCGCCCAGCAAAATCTGCGGTGAGAGGGATTCACCAAGCAGGCCATGCACCAGAAGCGCCAGCAGTACCTCTCCTTCGCTCAAGAGCACGATGGCCTGAAACGGCGGATCGATTTCCGCGTCGAACGGGCTTGCCTGAAGGTCGTGCAGAAGGGCCACCGCTTCGTCTTTCGATGCCGTCTGAAACAGTTGCACGAGAGATGCCGAAGGGGCCTCTACGCTCTTGGCAAGGGTGCCGTCTTCTCCAAAGGAAAACCGCACGCGCAGTTCGGGCCATGCCTCGCAAACCGTCTCCAGTGCCGATGTCAGGCGCAGAAGGTCGCTCTCGCCGCCGATGCGGTAGGTGAGAATATGCCGGAAGACCTGATCGGGGTCCTGAAACTGCTGGAACCAGACCCGCTCCTCATATTGGCTTGGCTGCGATCCGCTCCGTGGGGCTTCGTCCGCATTGTCGAAGGTTTGTTCGATGCGGCGCGCAAGCATGCGCGAATTATCTGCTGCCATGGTCCTCTCCTTGGAAGTATAATGTTGAGGTAGGTCGCGCTTGGCGGGGAAAGTCCCCTCTTGCGGGGATCAGCAGCCCGCGCGCGACTGCTCGATCAGCGCCTGCCAGGCGGTAAGCGTGGGCTGACGGGCGAGATCGTCATAGTGAAGTCGCGTGCCGGCGAGCTGCGAAAGCGGCGGGATCAGGCGCATGAGAGCGAGGGAGTGAAGTCCGCAGCCGAACAGGTTGGCGTTCGGGCCGATATGCCCCACCTCATCGTCCAGAACCTTGGCGAGATGGGCTTTGAGTTCCGTCGTCATCATGTCCGCCTCCAGCTTGCCAGCCGCCGCGATTGCCGGTTCATTCATCGAAATGATCGTGAACGCCGCTTGCTCCGCGCCGCCAGTAGCCGGAAGCGCGCGTCCATTTGGGGTTCGCGCCGTACTCGCCGATCAGGATGGCGCGCAGGTCTTTCGCCGCTTTCGATTCGCAGGCGACCCAGCTGAAGAAATCGCCCTCAGGCAGTTCAAGCGTACGCAGCGCCTCCGTCAGGGCGTCGTGATCGGCGCCGCCCGCGGCCTCCTGCGTTACCCAGATGATCGACGCGTCAGCTTTCGTAGCGAGGTCCAGGCGATCAGCCTCCGTCTCAACTTCGATCAGCGCTACGACGCGGGTGCCCTCGGGCATTTCTTCCAGTCGCCGTGCAAGGGCGGGAAGGCCGGTATCGTCGGCAATCAGCAGATGCCAGTCGAAGGTGAAGGGAATGGTGAACGAGCCGCGCGGGCCTGCAATCCATGCCTTGTCACCCACCCTGGCGGATTTTGCCCAGTTGCTGGCGGGGCCATCATGGTGCGTGGCGAAATCGATGGCGAGTTCACCCTTCTCGGCATCGAAGCTGCGCGGAGTGTAATCGCGTGCGAGCGGGCGCGGCGCGCCTTCGGGAAATTCGAGGCCGTTCGGGCCGATCACCGGCAGGTTAGGTTCGGTTTCGCCGGGAAGCGGGAAGAACATCTTGACGTGGTCGTCAAAACCGAGACTGGCAAAGCCTTCAAGCTCAGGCCCGGTCAATACGATGCGCACCATGGACCGGCTGAGTTTTTCCACGCGGGCCACGTCAAGGCAGCGTAGCTTGACGGCGTAACGATGGCGTTTGGGGGTCCGGTCCGGAACGCCGGTTTCGATGCTTTGTGCAATGCTCATGTTGCTGTCTTCCCTGGGATATCGCCGATGGGGATCGGCAGTTTCGCTGTCCCGGATCGGCATGCCGGACAATCGCGCACCGGAGTTTTCCGGCGGGAGATCCGACGTCGTTGTGTCAAGATGCGCAAACCATAACAGGCGGTTCCGGCGGTCGCAATATAAGTTTCTTCAGAAACTCAAGTTTATGTCCGGCGCATGGTTTGCGCCGGAATTGCGCTTGTCGAAAAGGCGTTTAACGGCGGCCTGCCCAGCTTTCCATCGCGTCCAGCGTGTGCAGCGCGCTTGGGATGGACGGCGTCGTGACCCGGCTGGAATCGAGAAAGATGATCCGGCCGTCACGCGCCGGTTTGACGAAGCGTTCCCAGCCGGGAATGATTTTTTCGAGTGCGGCGCGCGTTCCGGCTTCGCCTCGGGCGGGGCTGTTATAGCTGTTCATCACCACCAGCAGATCAGGGTTGAGCTTGCCAAAAGCCTCGGCACTGAGCGGCATCGTCAGGGTGGAACCCAGCCCACCCGACGAGGTGGCGTTGTCGATTTTCAGCCGTGCGTAACCCAGATCCTCGAGCGCCTGCACCGCACCGGACATATCGCCGACCGCGTTGATCTGGTCGGTCAGCAGAATTGCGAGATAGGTCTTGCCTTTTGCGTCTTCGCCGAGTGCTTTTTTGACGGTGGCGAGTTTCTCGTCATAGGTCTTCCGGCGCTCGGCAAAAGCGTCACTTCTGCCAACGAGACCCGAAAGATTCTCTTCGACGCTGAAGCCATAGGTGTGGCCAGTGCTTACCTTCTGCAGATAGACGGGCGCGACGGTGGAAAGCTGCTCGGCCTTGCCGCTGTCCATTTCCGTGGCGACGATCAGGTCAGGTTGCAGCGCTCTCAGCTTTTCCAGATCGATCTGACCCACCGCGCCGAAACCTTTCGGTTTCGTGCGGCCTTCACCGAGAACGGTGTCGATGAAATCAACGGCAGTGGCGAATTTGCCGTCGCTGTTGCGGCCATAGGCGCCTACCACGTTGGCGCCAAGATCCATCAGCGGCACGCCCAGCAGCGGTTCGTGCATGACGACAATGCGCTGCGGCTGCTCGGGGATGGAGACCGTGCGGCCGGCGGCATCGGTGACGGTTCGCTCTGCGGCAAGGCTGCTTCCGGCGGTCAGAAGTGCTGCTACGAGGATGGCAAATCGCATGGCATACCCTTTGTTCAATTTCTTCAGTGGCGGTTAGTTCTGCGCAGCGCCTGCAGGCGCAGCGTGAGGATGAAAAGCGGCACGCCGATCAGCGTCAGCGCAAGGCCTATCGGCATCGGCGTATCGGCCACCAGCCCACGCGAAAGCGTATCGGCGGTAACCACCAGAATGCCGCCCGTCAGCCCCGACAGGAAAAGCCTGGCGCGACCGACGGCGGGCGACAGGAAGGTGGCGAGATGCGGGGCGATGACGCCGAGAAAGGTCAAGGGGCCGACAGCGGTGACGGAAGCGGAGCTGAGGATGACCGCAAAAACGATGACGAGCGGGCGCGAACGTTTGACCGTTTCGCCGAGCGCCATGGCCATCTCGTTACCGAGATCAAATACTGCAAGCGCCCGGCCGATGAGGAAAATGCCCACAAGGCTGACCGCGAAAAGAGGCGCGAACACGAGGATGATCGGCCAGCTCGCCTGAAACAGCGAACCCGCCATCCAGTCTGCAAGCGACAGCGATGTTTCCGTTGGTGTGTAGAGCAAAAGCACTGATGAGACTGATGAAAGGGCGGATTCGATTGCGATGCCCATCAGCAGGATGGCGAGCCCGCTGGAACGTTCGCGCCCCACGAGCGCGATGAGCAGGAAAGCTACCGCAAGGCCGCCGCCGACGGCCGCAAGCGCCACCATGGTCTTGGGCGCCGCCGGCACCAGCACCAGAAGCAGCATTATGGTGGTCATTGATCCCTGGCTCAGACCGAACAGGCCGGGATCGGCAAGCGGATTGCGGGCGACCGATTGCAGCATGGCCCCGGCCAGCGCAACGCTCCATCCGGCCATGAAACCAAGCAGGATGCGCGGCAGCCGTACCGTCCACAGCGCATAGGCCTGATCGTCGCTCAAATGCCCGCCGGCAACGCCGTGCAGAAGGTCAATGAGACCGGTCTGTGTATTTCCGAGACTAATGGAAATGGCGGCCAGCACCAACGCCAGCAGGATCAGTGCAAGGGCGGCCTTTAGGTTGCCGATGCCGATCTGCATCCCGCTCGGCAGCCGCAGGACCGCTTTGCCATCGGTGGCCAATTGCCTTTTCATGACAGCCCTCTTCATGACAGTTTATTGGCCGAAGGTGAAAGATAGAAGCGCTTGACTATGACGATGAAGACGAGGCCGCCGAGCAGGTCCATGAACAGTCCGGTATTGACCACATACGGCCTGAACAGGGTTTGCGCGCCCAGATCGGCCAGCACGCACAGAATCGCCCCGACAAGGGCTGAAGCGGGCAAAGCGAGCGTGAAATTCACCCCGACCAGCGGCCGGACCATATGCGGAACGATGAGGCCGACGAAGCCGATGGGACCGCAGATGGCCACCGCCGAGCCGGAGGCCAGCATGGTGGCGAAAAGTGCGATCCGGGAAACGCGCGTGACGTTGACGCCGGCGGAGGCGGCTTTTTCCGCACCCAGCAGAACCAGCGTCAGCGGGCGGGCGACCGACCAGAGCATCACCATCGCAATGGCGCCAATCCACCAGAAATCGGTGAGGCGCTCGGCATAGACGTGGTTGATATTGCCGCCGATCCAGCTCAGGAATTCGGCGCGACGTGTGGGGTTTGACAAAAGGAGGGCATTGGTGATGCCGATCAGCAGCATGGAGACAAGCGCACCGGACAGGATGAGCGACAGGCCGCGCGGATCGTTTGACCGCCCGGCCAGCCGGGCAACAAGGAAGCAGGCGCCAAAGCCGAAGCCGGCGCCGATAAGCGCGATGAGCCCCTGTATTTCGGGCGAGAAATCGAACACCAGCGCACCGGCGACCACAAAAAGCGTCGCACCGGCATTCAGGCCCAGGGTGGAGGGCGAGGCGAGAGGATTGCGGGCAAGCCCCTGCAGCACGCAGCCACTGACGGCCGTGGTGGCGCCGACATAGATCGCAATCAGTGAGCGCGGGATTTGCTGATAGAGGAGAACCGACTGTTCATAGGTTTCGGCCTCGCCATGCAGGAGCGTCGTCGCGATTTCGGCAAGTGGCAGGTCGCCAGTCATCAGCACGAAGTTGATGACGAGAACAACGGCCAGCAAGATCGCGGCGGCAAAGATCAGCATTATTTTAGATGTCATGCCGGAATGGCCTGTTCCTGCCGCTCCAGCCGCGGCACGCAGATGAGCCGCCCCTGCCGGGAAAATATGTCGGCCTCGAGATCAAAGACGTCGGCAACATTGGCTGATGTGACCGTATTCGCGACAGGCCCGGAGGCGAGAACCCGTCCGGCTTTCAGCATGATGACGTCATCGGCGAAGGTGGAGGCGAGGTTGAGATCATGCAGCACGACGATAACAGTTTTGCCGTGCCTGTCCGTCAGTTCGCGCACAAGGCTGAGAACGGCATATTGATATTTCATGTCGAGATGGTTGACCGGCTCGTCCATCAGGATCACCTCCGTGTCCTGAGCGAGCACCATGGCGATGAAGGCGCGCTGGCGCTGGCCGCCGGACAGCGTGTTGACCTGCGCCCTGGCCTTGTCTTCCAGCCCGACGGTCTTCAGCGCTTCGGCAAAAAGCGCCCGGTCGCGTTCGGATGGACCGCCGCCAAGCCCGTAACGTGCATAACCCGCAAGCTCGATCAATTCGCCAAGCGTCATATAGTCAGGGCAATGGCATTCCTGCGGCAGATAGGAGATGCGGCGGGCGAGTTCGCGGCGTCCGATCGCGCCGATCAGGCGGTCACCGAGGCTTATCCTGCCTGATGATAAAGGCACGAAACCCATGATGGTCTTCAACAGCGTCGACTTGCCACAGCCGTTGGGTCCGACCAGCGCTGTGACGCGGCCGGTTTGAAAGCGGGCAGACAGGCCCTGCAATACGGGGATGTGTCCGTAACTCGCATGAAGGTCCGTG
>Ga0213827_1001089_pt1 | contig 16639 bp, 20 predicted proteins | sample MC6MC0898MG_FD_180669 | JGI IMG/M metagenome (GOLD analysis project Ga0213827, IMG submission 180669) | Enriched soil aggregate microbial communities from Iowa State University, Ames, United States - MC6-MC0898-MG | ecosystem: Environmental > Terrestrial > Soil > Unclassified | place: USA: Iowa...
ATCTACAACACAGAACGGCCTCATATGGCCCTGAAAAACAAAACGCCCGATGCTGTGCATCGGGCGTTTTGAGGCCTGTCGGCCTACCTGAACAGATGTAAACCTATTTCAGGACTAGACACCTCCTTCAGCTCCTTGATTCGCTTGTCGATCAGCTGACACTTGTCGGGCAAATACCAATTACCTAGTTAAAAGCGCTCTAGCACAGAGTTCTGTGCGGATGGGCTGTGCGCGTTTATACAGTTTTGGTCACGGTTCTAAGCAGGCGGGGCGATGGGGGGTGCCGAGTAGAGGGGTGGGGCGGCTGAACGACTGTCTGCCAGGTATTGGTGCCCAGCAATGATGGCGCATTTGGTGGTGGGAGGTGGGAAGCGAACCCGACGAGTGGTAAGTGAAAAGTTAAAATTTGAGAGGCAAAGTTAAATTTAACTACTGTTTTTGGTTCTAACAACTTATTTATTAAGCTTTTCAGCACAGTTAAACCGGCTTGTCACACAAAAAGGGTATGACAGATGAGTTCGTGTGACAGGTCGTGTGACAAGGTTGCGGCCGTCTAGCACAGTGTTTGTAGGAAGCTTGTCACACTGTCACATGCTTTTTTCTTATATAGGAGGAGGTGGAGGAGGATAGGAGTAAGGGGGAGCGGGTGACGTAAAACACCAGGGTGCTAAATAGGAAATTTCGTGTGACAGATGTGACAAGGGGGGTGTGCAAAGGCTGGGAAACCCCGTGCTAGAGCGCCTGCAGCCTGTCACATGGTCTTGTCACATGCTTTTGGGTTTTGTGTGACGTGGCGCGGGTGTTCGTGCCATCACTGTATATAAATACAGTAATCGCCGAGGTTGGCGAGCTCGGCGGCGTTACGCTCTGATCACCCGCTGCACTGTGCTCAAGGCGCACCCTACCGCCTTCGCTGTTTCCCGCAGGCTCATGCCCTTGTCACGGCATGTCTTGATCCTCTTGTGCAGATCATCGTCTACTGGCCGGCCGACGTACTTGTCTGGACTCTTTGCCTTGGCGTTGGCGATTCCTTGCGCCTGGCGCCGCCTGCGGTCCTCGTAGTCCTTGCGGGCGACCACGGCCAGGATATCAAGCAGCATGCCGTTCACGGCCGCAATCATGCCCCTGGTGAAGTCATCCATGCCCTTGGTAACGCTCAGGGCCGCGTGGCTGGTGCTCAGGTCCATGGACACCACCGTGACGCCTCGCTGGGCAAGCTGTGCCTTGAGCTTGGCCCAGTCTTCCTGGTTGAGGCGCGAGAGGCGGTCTACCTGCTCGATCAGGATCACGTCGCCCTTGTGGCTGTCGCTCAGCAGCCTGAATAGCTCGGGGCGCTGCAGCACGGTGCCTGACTCGTTCTCGGCGTACCACGCGGCAACCTTGTGCCCGTGACCTTCAACGAACTGTTCAAGCGCATGTCTTGCGCGATTGGCGTCTTGCTCGTCGGTAGACGCCCGGAGATACGCACGAATGAACATGGCAAACCCTCATGTATCGTTATGGGTGTACCGAATATAGTTGTACTCGTATGGGTTGGCAATGGATATTGTCGGTACAGTCAGGCCCAGCTGACCAGTGGTGCTCGCTCAGGTATACCCGAATCGATACACGGCAAGGCCCAGGAAAACAGGGGTGAGCCTGGAAATCATTGAGGGATCACCACCAATATCGAGGTGGAAATCAGGGGGCTGGCGACGGAGGTGACAGAGCGTCGAACTATGCTGACGGCGCTTGGAAAAGTGGCTGCAGGGGCATCAATCGGGACCGTGGGTGGGTGGGTGTCGTCCCCACGCGTTTGCTCTGTACGTAATACTACGTCTGTAGCCCCGCCAAAAATTTTAGAAATTTTCCCTTAAAAATAAGCCACTGGCGTTAACTCCCCAGGTCCACTCGCTCCACAAACGGTGCCTTGCCGTGGTGCCGCTCGGCCAAGCAGGCAAATCGACTCCAAAAACTCTCTGCGGTGTCTTGACCAAGCAGCCCGCATCTTTCCAGCGCCCTCAACGCTTTCATGGCTTCTGCCTCACTGAAGGAATCGTGTGCAGTCTGAATGCTGAGCAGGGCGACGCAAGCATATCCACGCCAATAGCGCCCCTCACGAAATCCTGTAGCCGCTTTATTAATTGACTCATGCGCTCGAGTTGCCAGTTTGTAGCGCTTCATATGCACACCTCCTAAATAAAACGAAGTCGGGAATTCTCGGGGTTCCCACTTCAGTCAGCTAATAACCAATCGAAATAACAGACGAGCGGCAGGCCTTGACCTCATTGATACGGGGCTAATTTGAGGACATGAAATATCACCGGAACGAAGGAGCCAGGTGGAAATGCCCAAGCCATCAGCGACCAGCCACATCACGCAGCCGCAGCTGTGCAAACTCAGCGGCCTGAGCCCGGCATTCTTTACCCACCACGCCGACGAACTGCCGCCCCACATTGTGCTGCCCGATGGCACTGCGAGCCGGCCGCCCAAAGCCTGGACGCTTGCGCAGATTGCCGAGTTAATCCTGACCCGCACCGCTGGCTGGACCGATTTGGAGCTGCGCCTGCGCGCCGCCTTGCTCACCCCGCGACCCGCAGAGGGCGAAGCCATGTCCAAACCGTTGTTCAACGAAGTCGTGACTGACGAAAACGGCCGCGTCCTTTATGTGCCGCCTTGCGTGGGGCTCACCGCACAGCAAGTCGCCGCTGACAAAGCAGCCCGTACCGCTGCACGTTCCAAATCCCGCGCCCGGCCACGCCGCGCCGAAACCAACTGAGGCCACGACCATGATCGTCAAATTTCCGAACCAGTTCGCCCCCGGCAGCCTGGCCCACGCACTGGCAGACCTCGACATGGTGACACCAGCAGACGCCGGCTACGGCGTATTCGCTCATGTGCCGTCACGCCATGACACCTACAGCCTGCCGCGCAACAGCATGAGCGATTGGCTAAAGACCGACGAGCAGCTGCTGACCGAGCAGGCCGTGGCCGAACTCGCCACAGGCAAGCACACCCTACATTGATTACCGGCGTGTACCGGGGGGAGCAACACCATGGCTTCGTTCGCAGACCTGTTCAACGCCGAGAATGTCGGCAATTTGATGCAAGACCCGCGCATGCAGATGGGGCTGGCGCTGATGGCCCAAGGTCGCCCAGGCTCCAGCTCGCAGGCACTGGGTCAGGCTGGTGGCCATGCCGCCCAGCTCATAGCCGAACAACGCCGCGCCCAGGAACTGGCCCAGTACCGGCAACAGATGAGCCAGATGCAGCAACAGCAACTGCAGATGCAGCAGATGCGCGTCCAAAGCCAGCAGGAGCAATTACAGCGCCAGCAAGCTGCCCTGCAAGACCCCGCTGTGCTCGATCAGCTCGGCCCGATGGCGCGGGCCATGGCTGCTTCCGGCGTCGACATCGGCAGCATTCTGCGCGCCCAGTCCGGCGACAACCTGCAGCAACACCGCCAGGCACAGTTGCAACAGCAAGCCGCTCAGTTCGACCAGCGTCAGGCCAATGCCGGCCATAGTGCTGGTGGTGGCCAACCTGCAGGCCCACGCATGCGTGCCATGCCGACTTTGATCCCCGAGCACCTGCCGGATGGCATGATTCAGGATCACAAGCTCAACCCGCAAACGGGCGAGTTTGAGCCATTCGGTTCACCGTACAGTAAGTACGCACCAGGCCGTGGCAAGACCAACAAGGCCGTGGACGCGATGGCCGATGAAATCGCTCCGGCGCCTGATCAAGGCCTTAATCAGCTGCCTGGCCAGGGCTCGCTAGGCAGCTACGCGCCGCAATCCAGTGGCCCTGTCGGTGTCATGCCCATGAGTGCTGCAGGCAGCCTGCCAGCGGCCAAGACCGCCCAAGCCCCAGCCACCCCCAAGACCAAGGCCGACTATGACGCGCTCCCAGCGGGCGCCCGATATGTCGATCCCGCCAGCGGCAAGGTTGCCGTGAAGAGGGGGTGACATGCGATGCAATCCGCCTTCGGTGATGACTTCGAAAACGACACGACAACGGTGCCAGCGCCTGGCTCTGTTGCGGCTCAACCGCCAGCGCCACGCCCGCCTGCGGTAAGCGCGTTCGGCGACAGCCTGGACGATGAGCCATCGGTGCCAACCGCCCCCGCTAGTGCGCCAGCTGCCGCACCCGTGGGCGGAATCGCCGGCCATATGCAGAACGCCATCCCTGGCCGTACTGCCGGGCAATGGGCAACTGATGCAGGCGTGCACCTCGGGCGCGGCGTCTACGGTTTATTCGACTCTCTCGCCGGCCTGGGTGACCTGGCCAGTGGCGGTGCCGTCACTCCCTGGCTGGTCGCCCAAGGCCTGGATTCACAGAAGGCGCGTCAGCAGCTGGACGCCGAGCTGTCGCCACAGGCCAGGGCCGCAGAACGTGAAGTCGCCGATGCACAAGGGTTCGTCGACACTGCTGGTGCGGTGCTGAAAAACCCTGACTACTTGGCCGGCGCTGTGATCGAAAGTGTGCCGCAAATGGTGGCCGGTAGCGTAGCTGGCCGAGGCATTGCCGCTGGTGCCAGGCTGGCTGGCGTGACGCCCGGCTTGGCCGGCACACTCGGGGTCGCGGGCGGCGAAGGTACGCTCGGGGCTGGCCAGGTCGCGCAGCAGACCACACGACAGACCGGCGAATTGACCCCAGGCCAAGCTGGGCTGGCTGTAGGCTCCGGCCTCATGACTGGCCTGCTCGGTGTTGCAGGCGCACGCGTTGGCCGCAAACTGGGCGTGGCTGATATCGACGCGCAACTGGCTGGCCAAAATGGCGCTGACGTGGCCAAGGGATTCGTCAACCGTGCCTTAGTCGGGACCGGCGTTGAATCCATCGAGGAATTGTCGCAAAGCGCCCAGCAACAGGTGCTAACAAACCTGGCCACTGACCGCCCTGCAATGGAGGGCGTCGAGAAGCAGGCCGCCATGGGTGCAGTGGTCGGCGGTGCCATGGGTGGCGCTGCAGGTCTGCGTCGGCCGACCATCCGTGAAATCGAATCTTCCAAGCAGCCGCAAGTTGACCCGACCATTGGAGCTGCTCGCGCTGCGGTTCCTGGGGCGATCCGCAATTACCTGAACCCTGAGCCAGCTCAAACCGTAGCAGTGCCAGAAGCTCCCGCACAGGCGCCACAGCCGACACCGTTTGCTGGCTCTGTTGACATCAACCCATTGCTGGACAACCTACAGTTGGATGGCGACCGCCGCTCGCAGGCCATGGACCTGTTGCGCCCGGTCGAGCAGGACATCGAGGCGCGCCGTCGTGGCGTAGTTACCGAAGCCGAGCAGACCCGGCTGGCCAACCTGATTGGCCTGGACGGTTCTCAAGCACTGGCCCACGGTCGCAAGCTGGGTGAGACGTTTAACGCTGAACAGTTCCGGGCAGTTACGTCCGCCGTCCAGGCCCAGATGACCAGTGTGCTGGACCTGCAGCAGAAGATTGTTTCCGGCCAGGCCACCGACCTCGACCGCGCCCAGTTCATGGAGGACCTGACCAACATGCGCCACACCACGGGCGAGCTGCTGGGCGCCCGCGCCGAGGCAGGTCGCGCCCTCGCTGCACAGCGCCGGCAGGTGGCCGACATCAAACAGGCTCAAGCCATTCTTGAATCCACGGGCGGCCGGGACAACGCCGACGACCTGGCCGCCGCGCTGGGCGAGGCCATCCGCTCGGGCGGCCTGCAGAATGCTGCGCGGGTAATGCAGAAAGGCAACCACATCACTGACTACATCAAGGCTGGCTGGCTATACGATCCCACCACACATATCGCGAACATGGCCGGCAACACCGGCATGATCGGCGTCAACTTGTTGGACCGGACCAACGCCGCGATCCTCGCGGGTGCCAAGCGGATGTTCGGCCTCAAGGGTGAAACCACATGGTCGGAGCCGGTCGCCCTGTTGAGCGGTGCCATCCGTGGCCAGGCCAAGGCGGTTGCTGCCTCTGGTCGGGCGTTCACACAAGGTGAATCGCCGCTGCTGGGTTCCGGCAAACTGGAAAATTCCAGCCTTCCACAGCGCACCATGCCCGGCAAGCTGGGCACGGCCAAGCTGGCGTTCGATAACGTGGCGCTAGGGTCGTTCCGAGCCCTCGGTGCTGAGGACGCTTACTATGCAATAACCAGCTACGAGGCCGAGTTGCGCGCCCAGGCGCACCGCATCGCTGCGCAGGAAAAGCGCGACGGTGCCTTGCCGCAAGGCGTCAAGTTGAGCGGTCGCATCGAGCAGTTGGTGGACAACCCAACGCCCGCCATGATCGAAACAGCCGGCAACATGGCTCGCGAATCCACCTTCAACGGCCAGGCTGGCCCGCTGGTGTCCAAGGTGCTCGCTGCGAAGTCTGCATTGCCGTGGCTTAACGTGCTGATTCCATTCATAAAGACGCCAAGTGCGATTGTAAAGCGGGCTGTTAAGAGCAGCCCTGCTGGGTTGCTGGCCCCGAGTACCTGGCGCGACATGAAGGCCGGTGGCGCGGCCAGCGAAATGGCCATTGCCCGTGTGCTCACCGGCACACAAATCATGATCGGCGCCGGGTTGCTGGCGCAGGCGGGCTATCTGACCGGCTCAGGGCCAAGCGACGACAAGGAGCGCAAGGCCTGGCTCGCGGCAGGGAATCAGCCTTTTTCGGTCAAGGTCGGTGACAGTTGGTACGGCATCAACCGCCTGGACCCGTTCGCCATGTGGGCATCCATGGCAGCCGATCTGGTGAACATGGACTGGCGGAGCAAGAGCGCCGAAGACAGCGCGCTCGAACTCGTCTCGTCGTTCACCAACAACGTCTCCAACAAGACGTGGTTCTCCGGCATTCAACGTCTGTCCATGGCGCTGGCTGACCCGCAAAGGTACTTGCCCACGTTCGCCAAGCAGACCGCCGCCTCAGTACTCCAGCCGAACGCACTGGTGGCCAACATCGCCAGCCGCCAAGACCCGTATGTGCGTCAGCCGGAAACCATGGCCGATACCCTGGCCAACCGTGTGCCTGGTCTGCGTGATGATCTGCCGGCACGCCTGGATGACTGGGGCGAACCCCTCGCCAACAGCCGCCAGGGCGACACCGTATTGCACTCGATGCTGCCCATGACTCATGTCGAGGAAAGCAAAGACCCATTGCGGATCGAGGCGGCGCGCCTTGGCTGGACACCTGGCCGGCAGCAGGACTTTCTCACCAGTGGCAAGCGCAAGTACCCGCTGAGCCCGGAACAGATCGCCGAGCGCAATGCAGTCGTAGGGCAGCTGCTGCGCCGTGACGCCGCTGTGCTGATGCGCAGCCCAGCTTGGAAGGGCATGGATGATGACCAACGCCGTGCCGCGCTCGGCAAACTGCGTGACACAGCCCGAGCCGCCGTCAAGGTCGCGATGGTGCCGCTGGTTACGAGCGGCAAACGCGGCCCACTCGACCGCCTGAAATCGAATCTACAACAGCGGGAGGCCCGCAGATGAACACCCTGAATGAAGCCCAAGCAGCTGTGCTGGCCGCCCAGCGCCGCGTGGATGAGCTCGACGAAGCGGCCAAGTTCGTTGCCGCTGAAACGCTGGTCGCGCAGGCGGCCTTGCGTGGTGCGCACGCCAAACTGCAGCAGATCAAAGCCGCTGACCAGCGCCTGCGTATCGACAACCGTCAGGCGGAACTCGCCACATTGCGCTGCCGCTTAGTCGCCATCCAGGGGGAATGACTATGTTTTACGATCCGGAACACATCCAGCAGCTGCGCCTCGATGCGAAGCTCAACGCCATCGACACCAAGCGCGCCAAGATCACCCAAGGTGCCGGCGACAGCTTCGTTGTCGAACTGCCACGGCCTTTGTGGGATGTCACCGCTGTGCTGGATACCGAGGTGCCCAGCACGGTGCAGTGCGTCAGCGCGCAGCAGGCGGAAGGCGAGTTACTGACCTGGCTCTTACGCCTGACCCGCGCAGAACGCCTGCAGTGCCGCCGTGGCCGTGTCTACGGCTGGTCTGCTGATCAACTGGCCCGACGACCTCTGAGCGACGCCGAGGTTGCCGAGTACAAAGCGACGATCAAACACCGTGCCGACGTCCAGCGCATGCAGGCGCAGCTCTCCAAAGCTCTTGAGCAGCAACAGAAGCGTACTGCGACCGAGGCCGGCATCGCCAACCTGACCGAACGCTATGGCCTCTCCGAAAAGCCTAAGCCAACTGTGCCCACCGCACATAAGGCCGACCCAGCTACAGCGCCGATCTACGCAGGCCGGCAAGTGCCGAGTACCCGTAAAGGAGCCAAGCGATGAGCACCGAAGAAACCACATTCCTCGACGGCATGGCTGCCGAGTTGACTGGCGGCGCTGCACTGCCCGAGCAGATCGACCATGACAATGCGCTGCCCGAGGCGCTGGCTGCTGACGTCGAGCAGTACGACGCCTATGCCGCCGACCGCGACGCGCACCTGGTGCAGGACGACGAGGGCCAGGGCGATCAAGTGCCCGCCAACCAGCAGGGTCGCAAGCAGGTGCCGCTGACCGCGTTGCAGGAAGAACGCCAGCGCCGCCAGCAGCGTGATGCCGAGCTGGCACAGGAGCGTGCGAACAACTTGGCCCTGCGCCAACAGTTCGACCAGGCACTGGCCCAGCAGCAGGCCCAGTTCCAGGCCGCCCAGCAGCAGGCCCAACAGCGGCAGATTCCCGCGTTCGAGGAAGACCCGCAGGCCCATGTCGAGGCGCTGGCGCAGCAGGTGCAACAGCTCCAGGCGCAACAGCAATTCGATGTGCGGGAGCGCCAATTCCAGCAGGCTGAAGCGCAAGCCCAGTATGAGGGAGCGCAACTACAGCCGCAGGCAGAGGCCATCGAGACGGAGTTCAGCGCGAGGGTTCCTGACTACCGCGAAGCATTCGACCACATGATGGCTTTAGCGGATGCGCGAATCGCACAACAGTACCCAGGCGTCGGCCCCCGCGAGGCAGGGTTGATGAAGCAGTTGGCAGTGACGCAGTTTTTCAAGGACTCCGTGGCGCAAGGGGTCAACCCCGCTGAGAAGATCTACGCCAAAGCGCGCGAGCTTGGATTCCAGAGCAGCCATCGTGTGCCTGGTCAACAGCGCATCGCTGCACCGACCAGCTTGTCGAGCCTGCCAGCCGCTGGCGGTGCTGAGGACGGCGGCCGGCTCACTGCTGCCAAGGTCAACGCCATGAGCGACGCCGAGTTCGCTCAGCTGGTCGCGGACATGAAGCGCGGCGCACATGCTGGACCGGGGGTCTGACCATGAGCTTCGTGCCACGCGACGTGCTAATCACACAGATGCTGCGCGTTGTGCAGGTCGAGGCAGAACGCGACCCTGCCACGGCTTTGCGCGGGCGGCTGGTGTGCCGTGGTTTCAGGTCAGGACTTCTAGCGGCAGAGGCTAGGGAGAGGACGCCAGTCGCTGAGCTGGAGCAGCTTGTGCGCGCCGAGATTTTCGGTACACCGATTCATCCAACCGAGGAAGACGACGATGAGCATTGACCGCCGACCAGGCACCAGCAAACGACCAGCACCAACCGGTGACACGATGTTCCCGAGAAGCCAGCCCGAGCGCCCAGCACGCGGTAAGGGAGGTTCAGGTGTGCCGGACTCTCAGCGCCCGGCACGCAAGCCGAGGGTTATTGATTAGCTGGCTCAGCAGGCGCAGCGGACGCGCCTTCAAGCGGCTTCTTCGGCGCCTTCTCCGGTTTCGCAGGAGCCTTGCCCGGCTTGCTCGAGAAGTCCGCTTTGTCGAGAATTTTCATGATGATCTCATGAGTATTGATCGGGTAAGGGTCGTTGCTCACCTTCGAGAAATCCCTCCCGCCGAAGATCCGCGAAGCAATGTCCGCCTTGAGCTTGTGCTGTGCTTCGTCAGGCAGTGACGCCAAGAAAGGCGATATCGCTTTCATGTCGAGCGACGTTTGCAGGTGATGGTACTGCTGCTCCCGGTGCTTAGCCGACTCTCGTGCCAAGTAGGCCGCTGGCACAGACAGCAGGAAGACCAGGCTGACCCTGCTCAAAAATTTGTCCAACTCGAATTTATCACCGACCGTAGCTAAAACTGCGCTGAATAGCACTCCCACGATCATAAGCATGCAGATGAGCGCACCCAGTCTAAGCCAGTTCGCCATTGCCTTTTCGTCGGCTGCACTCTTTTCATAGTCGCCAGCAATTGTACGGCCAGCCACATGGCCGAGAATAGCGTCGATGTCAGCCTTCTTTTCTTCGATTACGGCCTTTGCGTCGACGTACGCGTTTGCAATTTTTTGAATCTCTGAGTGCGCAGCGCTTTCAAGCTGCTTAATCCTGTTTTCTAGCTCAGAAATTCGAACATCATTATCATTAATTGATTTCCTGATGCGCCTATCTTGTATCTCCTGCTCTGCCGCTTCCCTTCTTAAATTATTTAGCTCTGCCTTGAGGCTATCAGTATCGGTAAGGAGTGCCTTGCGACCTTGATTGTCAAAGTACTCGGGGTTCCAATGCGACGGGGCTAAGGCCTTTATAATTTCAGCTGCATGCTCACGCACGGCAAACCCTATATCATGGATGTTGGGGTCCACAAACTTCTCAGCGAATTCAGCCAATTTTGTAGCGTGCGACGCCAGGGTAACCAAAGTATATTCAATTTCTTGGTCGGACCCAGTCTTCGTCGCGTTAGTAAATTTTGTATACAGCTCCGAAATGGCTTTAATTGGAGTTTTTATATCAGCAGTAAGTTCGGCGCCCCTGAAATTACTCTGCAACTTTTCAACATACATCATTAAATCTCTAACAAGAGATTCCAGTGCGTCAATATTTTGCATGTCAACCTTATTTGCGCGATGGGCGATAAAATTTTTCTTATGTATGGAAGAAATTACTACATAGTTAGACTGCGCGCTAGTGCCTCGACAATCTCGTCGGGGGTGGCACAGTTGGCGTCGGCTTTGCTCGTCGCGGCGTTCAGCGCTCTCAGCTGATCGACCACGGTGCATCTTGCCAGGTACTGCTCGCACCGCTCGCGGGCAGTGAGTAATGGGGTGTCGGCAGGAAGCAGCGCGACCAGGTGGTGCAGGCCGAGCTGTTCCTTGAGGTGCCTTAACGCGCCATGAGCGGTGGTGTGCCGACTATTCACGAGCCTTCTCCCCCTCAATGTCATCCAACAGAGCGTCCACATCCCAGGCAGTCGTGCTGTCGTCTTCCAGTCGTGGCGTCACATCACGCTCGGCGCTCTGTGCGGTGTGCCCCAGCTGTGGACGGCGAGCGGCCTCGACGATGGCCTGGGCAGCGGACATGGCTGCAAGCATTTCCAGAATGTTGGCCGCGCTGGGGGTATCTGGCTTCTTTTGCCCATCCGGGCTCTCGGCTTCCGGCACTTTGCCGATGCCTCGGTTGAGGATGTCGTTGGCAAGGTCGCGACGCAGGCGCGGGTCTGTCTTCTCGTCCAACGCTTCGTTGATCTTTTTCTGCATCAGGATTTCGGCGTACTCGAGGGCGAGCATGTCAACCCGGTGCTTGGCAGCTGCTTTGGCGGCCCGCAGTGCTGTTGCCCGGTCAGCTGTGGTTTCTCGCACAAGCTTGTCCAGGCTTCGGCCAGTCAACGGGATTTCCACCCATTCATCATCGTTGCTCATGGTTTCGCCCTCCAATCGTCCAGCGCGCCAGCGGACTCGGCGTAGCGCATAAAGTGATAGGCCTCGCCCAGGATCTCGGCCGTGGTCGGTGTGCCATACCGCAACTGAGCAGCCATGTGCGCCGCCGTACGCACTAGGTTCTGTTTGGCGGGCAGCAGCTGCAGCACTGTCTCGGTCAGCCAGTCGATGTCGATCATCTCGATGTTGGGCGCGGCCTCGGCGGCGATGGCCAGCGGGCTACCGGCGTTCACCACCTCGACGGCGCCCTTGCGCTGACGCTTTCGGTAAGCGCGCAGCGCTGCGGCGTTGAAGTCATGGACGGCCATGGTCAGTACCTCCTTGGACTACCGACAGGAGCGGCGCCACTGCGTCCAGCATCGTGCCGCGTTCTTCCGCTGTCGCGCTCACCCAAGCCCCTCGATGCTCAGGTCGAGCCACTACTCGCGGCCTGAAGTCGATACCCCTGCCGACGACACGCTGCTGTGGAATCTCTTCAAACCCGAGCTTGTCGGTCAGAATCTTTTTGACCCCTTGAGCGGTGAAAGGCGTGCGGATGACGGCCTTGTATAATTCCTGAAGCTGCCCGGCCAGTTCGGATGGCACGTAATAGCGCTTGTTCATTGGTGGCTTGTTCGACGCAATCACTTCTTCAATGAGTGCGTAATGCTCGCCCTTGTTGGCCTCCTGCATCGCGCGGGTTGCCTCGGTCTGTGGTACTGGAGCGTGCGGGTTCCAGGCAGCGGGGAACTCGAATGTGGCTAGGAAGCCTGCCACGAGCGCAGGTCCAGGACCTGCCACCCAGGCGTCAAGCGCATCGTAATAACTTGGCTCTTTCGGGTCAGCCAAGCACCGAATCACCAGTACACGCCGGCCGTCCTCTTCCAGCGGCAGCGCGTCTTCGTGGTTGGTCGTGACAATGTAGTGGGTGACGTTCGCGATGGCACGGGCTGCTCGGCCCTTGCCTTCAAACATGACTTCTTCTTCGGATACCTTGTGCTTGAACCGTTCGTAATTGTCGGCCTTGTCGGAGCGGGCCATCTCGTTCACGAACAGGATGCGCTTGTTCTTGGTCACGTCGTCAAACGACTTGTTCAGGTCGGAGCCGCTGCAGCTGCCGACCATGCGCGGTCCGAATATCTTAGCCAGCAACTTGTGCAAAAAGGTCTTCCCGGTCCCTGTGCGCTTCGAATAGAACAGGATGGCGGTTGGCATCTTGATGCCTGGCGTCTGGTACAACTGTGCCAGCCAGCAGAGGAAGAACATCACCGCCCGCGTGTCGCCATCTGCGAGGTACATCAGGTGGTTGGTGAATATCTCGATGTCGGTAGCTGTAGCCGACAGATTGGGCGGCTCCATCGTGGTTTTCAGGTCGTGCCAGCAGTTGTGCCATTCCGGGTTGGCGTCCTTGTCCTCGGCTTCGGTCAGCTTGGTCGGCACGAACACGATGCCATCGGCCACCTGGCGACTGGCCAAGTCAAACGCAGGGTCACCCCAGTATTCCGCAAGGTTCCTGCGCTTCTCCGTCAGGCTGCCATCGCTTCCTTCGGTGGCAATGACGGCGTACCCGTAGTCCTTGGCGCAGCGCATCTGGAAACCTTTTTCGGTGAGCTGGTCGCCGGTCTTCCTGCGGTAGTAGGGCTTGTCCCCAGTGGTGAGGAACACGAAGCCATCGGAAACATAGTCCAGCGACTGCAGCGATTCCTTGCTCAGCTTCGGCTTGCCGCCCCCGGCTGCAGCGGGTGCTCTGGTGCTTTTGGCGCCGCACTTGGCTGCTGGAGCTGGCTCGCGGGTGGCGCCGAAAGGCACCTCCACATTCGGCACCACGTCCTGGTCGACTTCGCTGCCTGGTTGATTACTGCTAAACTGTCCCATACACACCTCTTTGGGCCCGGCAGCGCGCTAACGCTGATCCGGGCTTTTGTTTGGTTGCTCGTCAGTGTGTGCCTTGGAATGCGCTGCGCTCTGCTGGCGCGGTCGCGGGTGTGGCGGTCAAGCCACCTGCTCGGCTTTGCGGCCGACAGTGCGGGGTTTGGCGATCTGCTCTTCGATCCAGGCTTCCACTTCGGCGCGCACCCATGCAGCGACGCAGGCTCGACCGTTTGAGCGCAAGCCGAAGTTGACGGGGGCTGGGAACCTGCCGGCTGCAACCCAGGCATGTAGGGTCGACATGGCAATGCGGATGAGGGTGCTTACCTCATGTGCGGTCATGAAGGGGCTGGAGTCGACAGCGGGTCGCTCGGCTTGGGGGACGCGTTTACGGGTTGCTGCAGTTGGCGTGGTCATAAGGGGCTGCCTCAATGATGTCTGAGCTTGCCCCGCTGCCTTTTCGGCCTATGTTGTTGTTTTAGATGGCGGGTATAGGTGTCTATCTACCGATGTCTTAAAGCTTACTTGGTTATCCGCGAGGTCAAGGGCTGCACCGCCTACCGTTCGTCAGCACGCGTTCTGGCCTCTTCGCGTAGCTGGTCCAGCCAGTTAGCGTAGAGGTGCGCGGCCTCGACCCGCTCCGGCAGCAAGTCGTCACGGTTGTACGCGCCGCCGAGCGGGTCTTTCGTTTCGTGCCCCATGGCCAGCTCAAGCACATCAGGGTCAATCTTGAGGTGCTTTTTGCCAAGCGTCCGCCAGGTGGCGCGGAAGCCGTGTGGTGTGACGCTCCCTACGTCGTACTTGAGCTGCTTGGTCAGCAACAGGCGCATGCTCTCCGGGTGCATTGCTTCGCCCGGTGCGAGTCGAGAAGGCAGCACATGCTTGGCCTGGCCCATGCGTCGGGCTTGCAGCTCGCGCAGTATCTCGACGGCCTGGCGCGGAAGGGGCACACAGTGCTGCTTGTCGACCTTTGGCATGGTGTAGATCCACCAACCGGCATCCAGGTTCAGGTCGGCCCATTGCATCGTTGCCACTTCGCTCGGCCGGCTGGGTATCAGGGTCAGCAGGCGCATGCCGTACCAGCTTGGGCTGTGCAGTGGGTGCGCCTCCAGCTTGAGCAGGAAGTCGCCGAGCGCTACGGGGTCGAGGAGGGCGGCGTGGTGTGTCTTGGCTCGTGGCTCACCTTTCTTCCGCTTGGGCAACAGCGCCTCGCAGCCGTCAGCCACGTTGCTGGCGATGTACTGGGACACCTTGGCGAAGTCGAGCACACGACGCACCACACCGAAGGCGAATCGCTGAGCTGTCCGCTTGCCCTGGTAGTGGGTGATCACCGCCTTGATGTGCTCGGTGCCGACCTCCTTCACGGGCTCGTTGCCCATAAGTTGGTTGATCGCCTCCAGCGCGTATCGATGGCCTTTCTCGGTGCTCGCCGACCATTCGTTTACCGACAGGTTGTGCGCAACGAACTCAGCTGCCACCGCACGGAACGTCTGCGCCTGTTCGGCCTTGCGCGCTGCCACCTTGGCCTGCTTCGCGGCCTTTGGGTGTACACCGACACGGGCGCCGGCTTTCACTTCCTCTGCGGCAGCGCGCGCCGCTACCAGGCTCATGTGGTCCGAGGGTAGCGGCGCGCCTTCCTTGAGGATGTAGTAGCGGCCGAGGGTGTGCACCGATTCCTTGCCGTCGACCCAATAGCGCAGACGCCAAGAAGGTGTGCCGGCTTCGGTTACGATGAGGAACAGCCCGCGCACTGTGCCATCCGGGTGGGCACCAGATTTGGCACTGCGCACAGTCGAATCGGTCAGGGGCTTGCTGGGCGCTTTCGCGGTGCTGGCTTTCTTCAGCGGGGTGGCCATAACTGTATATCCGGTGCCTAAATGGGTAAGGGTCACAGTAGATTATACAGTTGCTGGCTGGACTGCCGTAGAAAACGACGGACGAACTTAGACAGCTGTAGACAAGCATGACTGAGGTTCAGGCCTCGTATTTACTCAGTTTTACGCTCGGCAGCCTTGAGTTCAGCGATCCTTTTGTCGATCAGCTGACACTTGTCGGGCAAGTCCTTGCTCGCCGTCCCCAGCTCCATCCCCTGGAGCTCATCGTTGATCTCCTTGGCCTTCTGCGGGTTCTGTTCGGTCAGCTGGCTCACCAGCCCGGCCAGTTCTTCACGCTTCTTTGTGGCCTCTTCCGGCGTGCATGCCCAGGCGGGCAGGGCGCAGAACAGGGCGGTCGTACAGGCGATGCGTAGCAGCGGTTTCATCCTTTATACCTCCGGCGGTGGTCATGATCGAGGGAGAGACTGAGGGGCTTGGAAGTTCAGCGCTAGTGACGAGAGGTCTCCGACTTCCCTCGCGACTGTAGGCCTTTTCTGAATAGCCTCCTGGCCCATTGATGCGTGTGCAAGGTTCTCCTAGTCTCGCAATCAAAGAGGAGGTATCGTATGTACATCTGTAAATACAAGGCGCCCCATGATATTTGAGTGGGACGCAACGAAAAATCAAAAACAATATCCGCAAGCACGGTATCGACTTCGCTGATGTGCCCGACATGTTCAACCATCCTATGTTGACCTTGCGGGACGATCGCGCAGATTACGCTGAGGAGCGCTGGATAGGCTTGGGATGGCTCAAGGCCTTGCTTGGCGTGGTCGTGTATACGGAGAGGCAGGGTGAGGTCATCCGGATCATATCTGCACGTAAAGCCACCAGATGGGAGGCCAAATACTATGACCAAATCATCGAAAACTGATTGGAGCCGCCTGGCTCAGATGGACGACAAAGATATAGATACCTCGGATATTCCGGCGTTGGACGAGGCTTTTTTTCAGCAGGCCGAACTGCGTGTGCCGGCGAAGCAGGCAGTGACTATCCGCCTGGATTCTGATGTGCTTGCATGGTTCAAGGACCAAGGTGCAGGTTATCAGACGCGAATCAACCTGCTGCTGCGTCAATACATGCAGGCTCAGCAGCGCCAGCGCTGAGATCTTTTGGAACGCTGCAGACCCCCCACCGGTCCCAAGCTGTGTACTCCTTTCGTCCACAGCAAGAGGCCACTGCCATGAGCACCACCTACGACTGGGACCTGATCGAGCGTTTGCTGCACGAGGTGCAGAACGGTGCCGGTCACAGCTTCACGCCACGCCCCTATGCCGAGCAGCACGCTGCGGCCAAGGCCGCCGAGGGCCAGCCGGTGGGGGATGTCGACCATCTGAAAACCCGTG
>Ga0213827_1001091_pt1 | contig 16615 bp, 19 predicted proteins | sample MC6MC0898MG_FD_180669 | JGI IMG/M metagenome (GOLD analysis project Ga0213827, IMG submission 180669) | Enriched soil aggregate microbial communities from Iowa State University, Ames, United States - MC6-MC0898-MG | ecosystem: Environmental > Terrestrial > Soil > Unclassified | place: USA: Iowa...
GGTCGGCCGTCGCGGTGGCACCGCGCAGGGTGGTGTCACCTTCGGCCTTGAGCGAGATGTTCTGGCCGGTGAGCGTGGTGTTCTGCCAGGTGGTGCTGTTCGCGTTGGACTTGCTGCTGCCCACGCTCGCTTCAGCGTAGACATAGAAGCCGGAGAACGAGCGTGATTGTCTGTGGCGATTCCTTTGCAACACTCGAGTTGGACGGGCGCGGCACCCCAAGGGGCCATGTGACCCACATCAGCCCGGTCCTACCAGCAGTGGCCGCGCCCCGATGGCAGATAGATCTGCCCCATGTTCAACTACAGCGTGAAATAGCAAGGCGAACGCCGACGCCAATCTCTGAAGGAGTGCTTGTGGCGCTCAAAACGACGTTCTGATCTTCCGGCAGTGCTGCCCATGCATCGAGCTTTTCTTGGACGGAAGGGGATACGACTATCTGCTCGCGAATGCGCTCGGCATGGCAGCTGGATACAGACTTGAACAGCGCACGCTTGTTCTTGTACCCCAATTGACGCACAACGTCGTCAATACATGCCTCGTAGTACTGCCCGTTCAATTTCAGGTGGTACAGGTCCTTGTCAAAGGTCACGTCCGGATGGATCCAGACGTCATGACGAGGCGCGGCGAGAACCAAGCGGCGTGCATCCAGCGCTCTAAGAAGGGCCTCACCGATTAGGTGATCTTCGGCGCCGCCATGTAACAAGATTTTTTTCCCCAACGGGTCCCATCGCATACTTCGGTAGCCTGAAAGGGTATGCACAAGAATGAAATCCTTCCCACCCAATATGACCGCGGACGGTCTCTTTTCAACGTCATTCATATCACTCAACCGTGGTGACCTTGACTGTAATTCGCTTGAGCTTGCCGTATTCCATAGCCTTCATAACCTCATCCCACTGAGCCGACCCGGTGTTCTTTGTAATTGCCACATGGACCTCACGCTGCGTTATCTGCGATGCGAACAGGCTGACTTGAGCGTGGTGCTCTGCCAGGTGGTGCTGTCTAACCTGGGTTTGACGTTACAACCCAGAGCTGGTCCTGTGCTGCATCTGGCTCTGCAGGTCGCTGAAGGTCAGCGTCTGCGCGCTCAGTTCGTTGTTGCTGGCGTTGGTACTGGCAATCCTATGAAGCACCAGAACGTTTAGTACGAGGGGAATCTCAGCGCGGTATATGCGATTGCTAGAAGCGTATAAGCCGATGTCGCCAACTCCACCTTAAGCGACGAAAGTCGCTTAATCATGCGTAAAAACATGTTCATCGTCAGCGCTACATACAAGGCGGCACACGGCAGAAGGAGTAAAAACAGTGCAGATCGCATCCAATCGCAGACCACTGATTGGCACGCGTACGGATCCAGGCGCATCGATAAACTGAATAACCACACAGACCAGAACAGAGCACAAACGACCCAAAGCGCGAAGTAAAGGTACTTCATATTATGCTCCGCTCAACGTAGCAGCACTCGTCCATCAATACAAACGCTGGTCCAAAAAAACTAAAATCTAGGTGGAATCTTTGACCAGCCTACTTTTTTGCGGTGCGTATTCGATGATCCCAGTACATCAAATCAATGTAGTTGTTGGCTTTTTGCCGCTGCAACGCTGATTGAGTTCGCATCCCGCGATGGGAAAAGTCGCTAGACCCGAATCCGTGCTGCCACGCACCTGTGCTGCGGCGGCCAATATCTCCTTTTGGGCGTCTAATGTCCTGTGCGCACTTACAGCTGCACTCAAAGATCGGGTTCCCCCCTTAGACTCGCCCGACTTCCCCATCACCGACGCGGCAATCGAGTGGAGACTCAAAGCATAATTGGAGTATGTTGCTCACCACCTGCGGAGCCTGCGCACCGTCATCATCATGCTCCTAGCTGTGCCAGCCGGAAAACTTCTAGATGTCGGAAATCCGGCCCGTGCCGCTCGCCTTGCTCTGCGAGGTGTTGGTATTGGTGTGGGTGTTGGTGTCGCCCACCGTATCCAGCCCGATGCGGATGGTCAGGTCGGCCGGGGCATGGATGTTCACGTCTCTCTCGGAGTCAACGTTGGAGAGATTGGCTGATCAAAGATGCTTAGCTCGCCGAGGTTTAGTCAAGCTTCACACGACCGTCCTTGTGACATTTAGCGCAACCCAAATTGAGGCCTGACTCTATTATTCATCGAAACAAATTCATCGCAGGAAAGATCATGAGAAATATGTAGCAAACAAATCGTTTAGACGATCTATATATCGATCTACCTGTCCAATCTCAATATGACACTCTTTCAAGGATGCAAGCAAATCTAGCAAGTCCATGCTTGCACTAAAATCAACGCCATACTTTTCATTGATACTTATGATTGCCAAGATCTCGAACGGAACAAAGTCAAATGGCGCCCACTTGAATATCGGAATTTGAGCCTCTCCCTCGTCATCCACCTGACTGACGTGATATTCAATGAGCTTCGGAACAAATTCGGCAACCGCAGAAGTTCCCCAAGCCTCCGCAACGCCCGAATAAAATCCTAATTCACGCACTTGGTCCGTGCCGCGAGAAATTACTCCAGATTTCGAGCATCCCTCCTGTACCCATAGCGCGAACAGCGCCAGACTCTGATCGTGCCGATCTTTAGCGCTAGATTCGCAATCTCTGCGGAGCATAAATTTAAGCGCGCCTGCCATTTCGAGAGCACGCTCGTGATCGCCAAATGACAGAAATGCAAGCACTAAATTTGCTGCGACCGGGAGTTGGTTAGAAAGGCCCGGTCCAGGGACTATGCCATTCAGGAACTGCCGCTTTGAAGCCGCAGCCACCCTGACCTTCACTTCCCAAAACCTGTAGAGCAGTGCCCGACGAATATCTTCAAAGCCGCCAGTCGAATCTCGTACCGCAACTACGCCACGCGCTCCGTAGTACAACGACAAGAATGAGAGTGAGGCACTAGCGCGGACAAGCCCATCCAGTGACCCCTCGTCCAAGTCGGATTCAAGATGAGCGATCTTTCGAGCGACCATCAGCTCCGCGCGCGGGAGCCACTCTCGATGCTCTTTCGCAAACCGTAGAAAACTATTCAAGGTGCACCTTAATTGGACTAGTTTCTTGACCAAGGGGATATTCTAAGCATCTCGCCCCCGAGATCAATGCCAATGACGTTTCCCCTGACTGCCTCTGGCTTTGTCAGGAACTCTCTCAGCATATCGTCAGCCCGCATCTGATCGATGAGACTGATGTTCTTGTACCGCCCAGTTGCTGATGCTGCCTGCGTGAGTACGTCCTCAACGAAAGAATCCATACTCTGTTGTCGACCGGACAGATTTCCGACTGAGTCTGTTCTAGATGTCTTGACCTCTATGAATACTAAGGATCCATCTGGCGACCTCCCGACTATGTCAATCCCATTGCCGCTCTTGTTCTGTATCGAAAAAACGTCGGTGAACTTGTTCTCTGCAAGAAACAGTCTGGAGATATCCTCACCGAGGTCACCGACCTCCTTGTGAGTCAGTTTGGACAAATCTTTGCCACGAGCGGCCGCAAATAGGTCGACCTCAGGAAGTGCACCTGACATGCCCGATGGTAACCCGGAGCTTCCTCCCACTTGGTCAAGCTGAGAGTTGAGTGATCCATCGACCTGACTACGGCGCGCTGACTCTCCCGTGGTGGTCTTCCCTGCACCAGTAGAGATCGGTACATCATCTACAGCTCGTACGATGTCGCCGACGATGGCAGCGTCAACTTTCGCAGCAGCGCTGCCGTTCTTCAACAGCAGCGTTTCCGGACCGATCACTGCGGTGCCGATGTCGAAACTTAGCTTGCCGCCAGTGCTCGCCACCTGGCCTACATCCTGGAAGCTCCAACTATTGCGACCACCTGTGACGTAATAAAGGAGGTCACCAACACCTTCCATGTAGCCATTAACAGCTTGACTTACTCCATCCTTTTGCCTGCTGAAGAAAGCACCAACGCCGTTCTTTTGTATGTAGCTCAGATCGTCTAGCGATTGAGCCAACGAACTTCGCGTGTTCAATGCCTGACTGATCGGCATCAAACTTCCTATGCCGCTCGCGAAGCCGGATGCGCCGTTCCAGAGACCTTCCGCTACGCCCGCTCCGCCAACGGCCCAGTTCTTGCTCTGCAGCCAGTCGGCTTCAGCGGTGTGGCCCGCCTCACGCAACAGGCTCACGGTGTTGCTGCTGCACTCCCCCACCAACGAACAGTAGAGCTTGCGCTGAAGATCATCAGGCGAGGTATGTATATCGACCAGCGCCACATCGAAGCCGGCACCAGGTTTCTTGCTCGCCGCCAACACCCGGTTACCGTTTGCTTGGGTCCATTCGTCATATTCATTACCCCAGACATGTGAGTTCTGGGAATCCTGCGCTTCCAGCGCGAGAGCGCGCTGTTCGTTGCACAGGGCGCTCCCCGGGACTTGGCACGCGATGATCAAGGCCTTGTCCCGGGCTTCAGAGAGTGCCTGCAACTCATTCTTGACGTCACAGTTGGTACCAGACTCGGCACAGCTCAGCAATGCGTCGAGATACTCCATGCGCTCGCTATGGCTGAGATAGTTGTTCTCAACGGAGTTTTTCGCGAGGCCTGAAGCCATGGCGACTCCTGCCATCCCCTCGCCAGCCGAGCTACCCGCCACCGCCCCCACCGCCTGCGACAGCGCCAAGATCGTCTGCTTCTGCTGATCATCCAGCTCGCCGGTGTACCCGGGATACAGCGCCTCGGTCAGCAGCTTCGCCGCCAGTTCACCGCCGGCCGCTGCGCCCGCACCGCCGGCTGCGTTGCCACCGTTGACCTCGGCCAACAGCGCACCCAGCAGCGCATGAGAGAGTAGCTGCAACGCAGCATTCGGATCACTGCCGTGCTTCGTATCGAACTTGTCGCCGATCAGGTTCGCCGCATACGGCGCCAGGGCGTTGGCCACCATTTGGCCGCCGCCCTGCCCGGAGGCAGCACCCACCAGCAGCGTGGTAACAGCCTCAAGCGCGCGGCTGTTGTCGCCACCGATGCCCCACTGCTTCGAGTCCCGGTAGGCCTGGCTTTCTCGGGTGAGCACCGCATCACGCGCCGCTGCATCCATGGCATTGAAATTCGCCTTTTCCTGTGGCGTCAGGTCGGCAAAGTAGGCTTCAACTGCCTTGTTGGCTTTATAGGCCTGCACATCGTTGGCAATCTGCTTGCTGGTGGCCACCACCGTGCCCATCGCATTGGCCATCGCCTGCTGATTGGCCAGCTGCAGCTCCGCATTGGGCATCGCCTCAATCGCGCGGTGCGCGGTGGCCGCATCAGTGTTCACGCCCAGCTCGGCGGCAGTCACCTTCTGGCCGCCGATGACGATGTTGCCTTCGGTCAGCGTGGCGTAAGTGGTGCTGCTGTCGCCGCCCTTCTCGTTCATCGGCACGCCACCACCGAAGTTCGGGGTGGCGCCATCCGTGGTCGGCTTCCAGTTCTCTGCCCGCCCGCTGTAGCCACCGCTGATGCTGCCCGAGCTGGTGCTGTGCTGCATCTGGTTCTGCAGGTCGCTGAAGGTCAGCGTCTGCGCGGTCAGTTCGCTGTTGGTGGCGTTGGTGCTGGCAATCCCATGAAGCACCAGAGCGTCTAGTAGGCGGGGAATCTCAGCGCGGTATATGCGATTGCTAGAAGCGTATAAGCCGATGTCGCCAACTCCACCTTGAGCGACGAACGACGTTTAATAATGCGTAAGAACATGATCGTAGTCAGCGCTACATACAAGGCCGCACACGGCAGAAGGAGTAGAAACAGTGCAGATCGTAGCCAATCGCAGACCACCGATTGGCACGCGTACGGATCTAGGGGCATCGATAAACTGAATACCCACACAGACCAGAACAGAGCACAAACGGCCCACAGCGCGAAGTAAAGGTACTTCATCTTATGCTCCATTCAACGTAGCAGCACTGGTCCATCGATACAAACGCGGGGCCAAACAGCTGGGTGGAATCTTTGACCAGCCCACCTTTGGCGTTGCGTATTCGATGATCCCAGACATCAAATCAATGTAGTTATTGGCCTTGTTGCCGCTGCAACGCTGATTGGGTTCGCAGCCCGCGATGGGAGAGGTCGCTAGACCCGAATCCGTGCTGCCACGCACCTATGCTGCGGCGGCTGCCGTCGCTGCCCTTCTCGTGCATCGGCACGCCACCACCGAAGTTCGGCGTGGCGAGTCATGAGGCATGCCATTGGTCGATACGCCATTCGACATCTGACATTTCTCCATATGAGCAAGATTGTCTATAGGAGCGAGAGATCCTTAAAGATTGGAATTCTCAAGGGCATCCTTGGCAAGATGGATAATCTTCGTGACTTCTTCTATGTCGATCCATGCCTCTGATACGTCGACCAAGCGCCTTCCTACATCGGAGCAATCTTGCTCGATCTCCGCTGCCAGTATCCGCACTCGACGCCCTTCTCTCACCGCAAACGCGAAGCAGTTTTCATCCTCCAAATTCTCAGTAGATGCTTGGTACGTGTAATCCGTCTGAAAATCATCGGGAATTTCATCCTCATTCATCAGTATGTAGGGGAGCATGCCATTCAGCAAGAATCGAAATGCTTCGTCTGCGCCAAGACCATGCAACCTCGAATTCTCAGGAAAATCCACCAAGGCATTTCCCGACGACAAGCTCCCAATGTCAGCTGAGAGCGCGGAAACCCTCGCACGTCGAGGAAACACTCGTCCGTCAACCACGAAGTGAAAGATGCCATTGCCCGCACCAGGCTCTTCATTCCATGAACGGACGCTCGCGACAATCAGCGCAAAGTTGTTCGGATCACCAAAGACAGTCATTTCCAGCCCTTTTTTAAGTTAAATACTTTTCTGACATCAGATGGAATGTGCGTTTTTTCAAGCGGCACAGTTTTGTCCCCCGTACTGCCAGACCAATGCCAAGTGCCATCGTTGGAGTTGGTGAACTGGTGAACGTTCCCTTGGGGATCCATGGCATACCTCTTCTTTCCACTTGATACGGAATCTCCGAACAGATCAAGCGAATTCTTCGGCTCTGTTCCGGCGCGCCTGCTATATCCAAGCTCACCTGGACTGTGCTTCCCGTTAGAAATATAGTCGAGACCGTTTGAGGCCGTAGTTGCCTCAGGAACTGGTTTCGACGTGCCTCTCCCGGACGCCGAAGTTTTCGCCCCCCCACCCTTAATTCCCCAACCAGTGCCGACTGCACCAACACCCTTATCCGCGGCGCGCTTCAGAAGCGCAAGATACGCCGCCGATTCCTCTTTGGCGGTCATGACCGATGCTTGGTCAAACGCTCCTTGGATCTCAATCCCTGGATAGGTGGAAGTAAAGATTCCAGTTAGGAGGTTCCACTGCGCAATGACGCCGGACCGCATGGCCTCTGCATCACGCACGGTCTTGTCCATGAGCCAGCCATCGAAACCCTTACTTACGATTCCTGACAGATTCAACGCACCCGAAACCAGCATGTCGTTCGTGAGCTGTCTCCATCCGTAAGCGAAGTCGGCGCCAGGAGTCCTGCCCGGCACCCGGTCGTCTACCGGGATCCCTGGGTACTGCTGCCAGTAGAGGTCCATGCGAGCTGACCACTCGTCCTTGTAATCCTGCTCAGACACTGCGGGATACTGTCGCATGCTCAGCTCTACTTCTTTCGCATAGGCTAGCAGTTCACGATCTCGTCCCGCGTTCAACTCGTCGTATGCACTCGTCACACCGTCCTTGCACGCCTGTACATTTCCTCCGGCTGCATCGCATGCAGCTCGCTCGTGTTCCATCAGAGCTATTTCCGGTTTGCTCAACCAGTTGTTTTCGACCGAATTTTTAGCGAGGTTGGCACCCAATGCAGCGCTGCTGATGCCTTCGACAGCCAATCCTCCGGCTAACGCCCCCACCGCCTGCGATAGCGCCAAGATGTTCTGCCTCTCCTCATCATTCAGTTTGGAGATCTCGCCGCCGTACAGGTGGTCGGTGAGGAACTTTGCCGCCAGTTCACCGCCGGCCGCTGCGCCTGCACCGCTCGCTGCGTTGCCACCATTGGCCTCAGCCAGCAGCGCACCCAACAGCGCATGTGACAGCAGCTGCAGTGCAGCGTTCGGATCACTGCCATGGTTCGTATCGAACTTGTCACCGATCAGGTTCGCCGCATATGGAGCCAGTGCGTTGGTCACCATTTGGCCGCCGCCCTGCCCGGAGGCAGCACCCACCAGCAGCGTAGTAACAGCCTCGAGCGCACGGCTGTTGTCGCCACCGATGCCCCACTGCTTCGAGTCCCGGTAGGCCTGGCTGTCTCGGGTGAGCACCGCATCACGCGCCGCTGCATCCATGGCATTGAAATTCGCCTTTTCCTGTGGCGTCAGGTCGGCAAAGTAGGCTTCAACTGCCTTGTTGGCCTTATAGGCCTGCACATCGTTGGCAATCTGCTTGCTTGTGGCCACCACCGTGCCCATCGCATTGGCCATCGCCTGCTGATTGGCCAGCTGCAGCTCCGCATTGGGCATCGCCTCAATCGCGCGGTGCGCCGTGGCGGCATCGGTGTTCACGCCCAGCTCGGCGGCAGTCACCTTCTTGCCGCCGATCACGATGTTGCCTTCGGTGAGCGTGGCGTAAGTGGTGCTGCTGTCGCCGCCCTTCTCGTTCATCGGCACGCCACCACCGAAGTTCGGGGTGGCGCCATCCGTGGTCGGCTTCCAGTTCTCTGCCCGCCCGCCGTAGCCACCGCTGATGCCGCCCGAGCTGGTGCTGAGCTGCATCTGGTTCTGCAGGTCGCTGAAGGTCAGCGTCTGCGCGGTCAGTTCGCTGTTGGTAGCGTTGGTGCTGGCAATCGCACCGCCCACCAGATTCACGTGGCCGGCATCGACGTGGTAGCCGCCATCACCGGCGAACAGGCCGGACTGCTGGCCCACGCCCTGATAGCTGCCGTTGGATTTGCCTGCGCTGGCGTAGCCGTCAGCACTCCACGCGGTGCCGAACGAGGCCTGCGCCCGGCCACCCAACCGGCTGTTCTTGGACATGCTTTTGGCAACGTCCTGTGGCTACTCGATGGTCAGCCACCAGCCCAATGACAACTCCGTGCCATTGATGATTCATAACAACACAAAGCTGAACCTATCTTCCCAGTCGTATTGAGCATCTTGCTCGACAACTCGTCGCAAAATTTCAACTATGTCGTCAAAACGAGGTCCAAGCGCTAGTGCAGATTTTTGACTTGAGATCCACGACAGCTCGACGGGACGTTCAATACTGGAGCTCAAGAGGTCCCATAGTGCGTCCAAGTTTCTGCCATAGAACACATCGACGCCTAGCTGTCCTGCAATCTGCGCATGAAAATCACGTTCTGAGCAGATGAGCTCTCCATCGATAATAATCTTGTTCACTATAATTTCCATCGCCCAATGCCATGCACGGAATTATAGTGATCATTCGTGATGAACAGGAGGCCGTCGTTTGAGTAGAGGAGCCGAGTTCCTGGCTGGCTTGCTCTGAATCTTGAACCGGTTAGTCCCACATCGGCCTCGTACCAGACTCTGCCAACGCTGCTTGGAAGCACGCCCGTCGTATTGTGAAATACATCGCCACCAATCTGCCCGCCCGGGACGCTGTTTTCTAGCGCTTTGCCAGGTCGCCAGCCATTCTGCGCTGCTTCGCTCTTAGTCACATAGCTCGAAGGCAACTGACCAGTCGCCCTGAGGCTATCCACGATATCGTTCGCATCTGCTGTGGTACGCAGATCCACTTTGAGCTTCGCGTAGATTGCCGCGTTATGCGCAGAATTACCGATGCCCAAGAGCGCGTTCGGCGCGCCACCAGAGAAGTCCAGCGCATAGATCCTTGGCCTTCCAATCCAGGCCTTCGACCTGTCTGCGGCAACGATTCGGTCTGCACCACCTTGGTGCTGCCGCCATCAACATTGCCCGTCCCGCGGGTACTCTTGGGCTTGAAAATAAACCCTGACCCCGCGATATCCCACCCTAGCATCCCAAGCTAATTGGTCATCGCTACGGTTTGTGGGTCGACATCAAATGCAGTGAGTGAGAGCTGCACTAGGCATGCCGAAAATTCGCCCGAGCAACGCCATTTCAATCCGGTTCCTGCCGCTCACCGACATGCCGGGTCCCAACGGACCAAATTCAGAGGCTAGGCCAAGCCTGCGCCAGGTTAAATTCGGCCCGCAAGAAAGCCTCCTTCCCAAGTTGGATCATTGGCACCCATACCGACCCACATCCTAGTCAACGGGCCAACTTACCCCGTCGACAAACCTTCCATGCCAGTAACGCCTAGAATATTCGTCATCTCTATTCATGTGATACACAAAATCATCAAGCCGGTCTCCCAATGGGAACTCAAACTTGTATTTTGCAGTTGCCAGAACACCCTGAATTGAATGGAGTTCGTCAAATTCTGCTGCGGCCGCATCATAATCAAGACATCCAATGGAAGCGATGATCTCAGAAATTCTGAGCTCGCACGCTATTAGTGCTCGTCTCAGATTACCAACGACACTTCTATATTCCTCAAGCCCACCTTCAAATTCAGATAATATTCCCATCATTTCTTTATCACCGACTGAATGTGACCAATCTGACCTGTTGTCGGATGGTAAATAACCTCCAATCTTGCCCCCTCGTATCTGGAATAGCCAGCGGCACCCCTAGGATCAGGCGTAATTACAGGATTGCTGGCGAAGACCTCCTTCACTTGTAGGAATGAAGCAGGCTCCGGTTGTAGGTGTGGGCTTTGTGAGATTGGCAGCAGAATTTTTTATAAGCACTACTTGGGTGCTCCCTCCATCAACGTTAGCGGGTCCGCGGGTACTCTTGGGTCTGAAGATGAACCCTGACCCCGCGACATCCCACCCTGGCACCCCAAGTTGATTGGTCATCGCTACGGTTTGCGGGGGACCCCAAATGCAGTGAGAGTCGCGCTGGCATGCCGAAATCAGCGTGGCGTAGGTGGTGCTGCTGTCGCCGTCCTTCTCGTTCATCGGCACGCCACCACCGAAGTTCGGCGTGGCACCGGCAGACACCGGCGTGTTGCCCTCCATCGCGCCGCCATAGCCACCGCTGATGCCGCCAGAGCTGGTGCTGTGCTGCATCTGGTTCTGCAGGTAGCTGAAGGTCAGCGTCTGCGCGGTCAGTTCGCTGTTGGTAGCGTTGGTGCTGGGAATCGCACCGCCGACCAGATTCACGTGGCCGGCATCGACGTGGTAGCCGGCATCACCGGCGAACAGGCTCGACTGCTGGCCCACTCCCTGATAACTGCCGTTGGATTTGCCTCCGCTGGCGTAGCCGTCAGCACTCCACGCGGTACCGAACGAGATCTGCGCCCGGCCACCCACCTGGCTGTTCTTGGACATGCTTTCGGCCATGTCCTGCAGCGACTCGATGGTCAGCGTGCCGCCGGTCTTTACATCGATGCGGTCGGCCGTCGCGGTGGCACCGCGCAGGGTGGTGTCACCCTCGGCCTTGAGCGAGATGTTCTGGCCGACAAGACTCTTCAACGATCTGGCGACCTCGGCAGTCGCGGTCTAGCGCTTCTTTCTATGCCATCCCAACAGGAAACAAGCACCCTTTGCTCCAGGGGCACCCGACCATAGCAAACTGCCTATCAATGGCTCCAAAAAAGCCTTCTCTGAACAAACCACTGGAGGCATCTAATTGATATTCGCATATTATCTTAAGCAATGGATCAGCCGCGCACATGAGTGTATCCAGCCAATATGGCTGACCTTCGGCTGAAAGGTTAAATGGATCAAGACGCGAAAGCTCGATACAGAGCCCACGAATGTCGCCTACTTCGCTAGTCGAAAGAAATTCCTCATCCAACAGTTTCCATAGGCCGGAGGCAAGGCACCTGTAGGTCAGGTCAACAGCGTATTGCCACTGTGCAACGTGGTTCCCGATCACCTCCCCGCCAAGAAGACTGTGAGGTGAGTAATCATCCATGGTTAATAGATACACATCCTGTTCCAAGACCCGAGGAACGTTTGGTAGCACACAAATAGTCATGGAACCTCACTCTTTACAGGAGATTTTAGTTTAAGCGGCTTAGCAGATCCAGCCGAGTTTACGTTGAGAATTCTGATGCCTGGACTATTTACTTCTACGGTTGCGGTTGGTGGAGACGTAAGCCCGCTAGCCTGCCCTGCTGGACGGTAGGTCACCCACGACCCGTCTGGTGTCTGTGAGGCCATGTGACCCACATCAACCCGGTCCTACCAGCAGTGGCCGCGCCCCGATGGCTGATAGATCTGCCCCATGTTCAACTACAGCGTGAAATAGCAAGGCGAACGCCGGCGCCAATCTCTGTAGGAGTGCTTGTGGCGCTCAAAACGACGTTCTGATCTTCCGGCAGTGCTGCCCATGCATCGAGCTTTTCTTGGACGGAAGGCGATACGACTATCTGCTCGCGAATGCGCTCGGCATGGCAGCTGGATATAGACTTGAACAGCGCACGCTTGTTCTTGTACCCCAATTGACGCACAACGTCGTCAATACATGCCTCGTAGTACTGCCCGTTCAATTTCAGGTCGTACAGGTCCTTGTCAAAGGTCACGTCCGGATGGATCCAGACGTCATGACGAGGCGCGGCGAGAACAAAGCGGCTTGCATTCAGCGCTCTAAGAAGGGCCTCACCGCTTAGGTGATCTTCGGCGCCGCCATGTAACAAGATTTTTTCCCCCAACGGGTCCCATCGCATACTTCGGTAGCCTGAAAGGGTATGCACAAGAATGAAATCCTTCGCACTCAATATGACCGCGGACGTTCTCTTTTCAACGTCATTCATATCACTCAACCGTGGTGACCTTGACTGTAATTCCCTTGAGCTTGCCGTATTCCACAGCCTTCATAACCTCATCCCACTGAGCCGACCCGGTGTTCTTTGGAATTGCCACATGGACCTCACGCTGCGTTATCTGCGATGCGGACAGGCTGACATTGCTGAGCCGGTGTCCAGTAAAGCAGCTGCATCGTCAATATTTCCCCTCAGGGTCGTAAAGATCTGCCGCGGATTGGTCAGTCGGGAAAGCGTGGTTGTATCCAAAGTTTTCGTGCTGATTGCCAAGCCAGTCGCGTCTTCGAAGAATTCGAACGTCTTGAGCTTGGGCGATAACTTGGCTTCTTCCGGCATCAACTTCGCCAGATAATATTCCTAGGGCATGCATGCCCTTGCCCCATTGCATCCCTTTGCGACGAGGCCGACGTTCTCCACGCCAACTGGGCCGCCGACCCGTCCGGCCTGCCCTGCCAACGCGCCGGCGGTCTCGGTCAATACGTACCAATAGTGCGCCCGCAGCCGGTTCCACATGGCGACGGGCCTCCTTGGGCCTGAGTGTCGCCGAATTTTCTAGTTCTGGCTGGCCAAATTACTGGGAGGAGGTCATCATCACACTGGCAATTGGACGCCGACTAGATGTTCCGTACATGGCCTATCGATTGGACCAGGTGAATACCCACGCCAGTGTATCGAGCGAGAGTCCGTCCAGAATTGGGCGGGTAGCAAGCATCTGCACTTTGATCCAATCACCAACGGATTCTAGGGATTGAGTTGACCAGTCCGGACGAAGCTGCCCAAGCTCGCTGACCACTTCTTTGATCAACTTCTCCGAATCACGCAGATTCTCTGGACCTACCAACTCCTCCAAGCGTTCCCTGCTGGCCTTCGGATACGCTTCAAACCCGAATCCATAGTAGACAGCAAAGATGGAACCTATACTTATTTTCATTGGGCTCATCGTGTCTACTTTCTTCACCACACCAGCTTCTTTTTACCAGTATGAAGGGTCCTCTTGATCATCTAATCATTAGGCGGTCAACGGACTATCGCACGCTGAGGGCGCTCAGGCGCTCCATTTCTATTCGTTAACCCTAAAGGCTCTGCACGCCCGTGGCCAGATGATGGTGTAGATGATTCCAGTCAGCAGGCCAATTGAAATCGCTACCGCCACCCGTCTGGGCGCCCAATCGATCCAGAAGCTGCCGCTAGTCCAGATTCGTAGCCAGCCCTCCCGCGAGAATGCGCCTTCGAGAGGGGAAAGCCGATTCGACAAAACTTCAATGTACCGATCATACCTATCGCTCATTCGGATGTACTATTTCGTGGACGCGGGTAGAGTCTCGAAGGCGCATCCGGAGGATTGATCGGACGAGCGACCTTCCCTCCATTCTGGGAAGCAGCCTCGGTCGCATCACGAACACCTTCCTCTGCTTGTACGCCCTCACAAGTTCCGCAGGCGCAGTGGCTGGAGGCCTGCACTGTTCCGGCCGGGTTCTCGAGAGCCTGCATGCCTCGGCGCTAAGATCGGGATCTGGCCTGTTCTTCGCAGTGTTTGGGAGCTGCTCTACATCGTACCCATCCGAACGTGGCGAACTCCATTGATTGTGCTGTTCCGGTAGATGGCGCTACCAGTGCCGGACTTGCTACTGCGGTGCCGACTACCAACCAGCGTTGTCTCAGAACACTAAGGTGTCGGTAGTCCGCCATCGCTCAGCAACTTCAGCATTGCCGCCACCTCCACAATGAGGCTTTCGCCATTCAACTCACCGACTTCCAAAGGCTCATCGCCCGGAGCATACATGTCGGCTAAACAGAAGATTGTTGATAGACATTCGCTCAGGCCGGGCGGATCGAGCTGTAACAATCCGGCATCCCCTTCAATCTTCCAAAGCTCCATGTAAGATACAGAGAAAACATCTGGAGTTAGCCTTGATTGCACAAAAGATTCTGCGAACTTCAAAAGGACGATACTCACCTAAGAACTCCATTCTTTACAAAGTTGTCAAACTGCGTCGTACCTCTAACCAGCTTGAAGCCAGTCACAAATTTACCGGAGCTGTCAAGAACGACCGCGTTACTCGTTTTTGAATCAAAGAAGACCTTAGAACCAGCCACAAAGCCATATGTACCATGCTGAGTAGTGGTAGGGGAGCTCATGTGCACCCTGATCGCCTCCTCGAACTGAGCTATTGTCTCCGGGTTCTTCTTTGTTGTTACCACACCAAACGCAGATGCGTGCTTGAACTTCTTTTCCAATTGCTTAGAAGAGACTCCAGTTAGCTCTGCGCCATAGCCGCCCGACTTGCCACTTTGAACAGCAGTCTGGGACAACACGCCAGCAGAGGGATCCAGGGCATTTGGTCCTGCACCTTCCAATCCAGGCTTTCGACCTGTCTGCGGCGACGATTCGGTCTGCACCACCTTGGTGCTGCCGCCATCAACATTGCCCGTCCCGCGGGTACTCTTGGGCCTGAAAATAAACCCTGACCCCGCGATATCCCACCCTAGCATCCCAAGCTGATTGGTCATCGCTACGGTTTGCGGGTCGACCCCGAATGCAGTGAGAGTCGCGCTGGGCATGCCGAAGATAGGGCCCAGCAACGCCATTTCAATCCGGTTTCTGTCGGTCAGCGACATGCCGGGAGCCAACGGACCAAACAATGCGCCATCCCAATGCTTTTCGCGCAGCAGTCCGATCTCTCTGTTGAGCAGCGTTCCCAGATGAGCAGGCTGACTGGAGGCCTCCCGAGTAATCGCGCTGGCCAGGAGCTGGTCGTATTCCCTGGTTCCAGGCTTCAGACTGAAGAGTACATATTGTTCCTCGGGTGTGAGATAGGATGCGTAACGCTCCATAACGTCACGACTCTGCTCCTGGCTGACCTCCGCCCAGCGTGCGTCCGTGGCCTGCAGACACGCTGAGTCGTTGCCACATGCTGCACGGTCAGCATCCTTCGCCTTCCGCTGCGGGGCACTGAGGTAATTGTTCTCCACGACATTCTTCGCGATTCCAGCGGCCAATGCAGTGTCTGCAAGCCCATCACCAGCGCCGCTTCCAGCCACCGCGCCGACCGCCTGCGACAACGCCAGAATCGTCTGCTTCTGCTGATCATTCAGCTCGCCGGTGTAACCGGGATACAGCGCCTCGGTCAGCAGCTTCGCCGCCAGTTCGCCACCGGCCGCTGCGCCCGCACCGTTTGCTGCGTTACCACCATTGGCCTCAGCAAGCAGCGCACCCAACAGCGCATGTGACAGCAACTGCAATGCCGCGTTCGGATCACTGCCATGGTTCGTATCGAACTTGTCGCCGATCAGCTGGGCTGCATACGGCGCCAATGCATTGGCTGCAACCTGCCCGCCCCCTTGGCCCGATACGATGCCCACCAGCAGCGTGGTCACCGCTTCCAGCGCGCGGCCATTCTGGCTGCCGATGCCCCATTTCTGCTGCTGCGCCACGGCGTCGCTATAGCTGGATGGGAACCTGGCTGCGAGCTCATTGGACTTGCCTTCCGCGCTCTGGCTCTTGAAGCGATGCTTCTCCTCATCGGACAGGGTAGAGAGATAGGAATTCTCCAGATCCCGCATGGCCTGGTTGCCGATATCCCCAGCAATCTGCTTGCTGGTGGCCATCACCGTGCCCATCGCATTGGCCATCGCCTGCTGATTGGCCAGCTGCAACTCCGCATTGGGCATCGCCTCAATCGCGCGGTGCGCCGTGGCGGCATCGGTGTTCACGCCCAGCTCGGCGGCAGCCACCTTCTTGCCGCGGATCACGATGTTGCCTTCGGTGAGCGTGGCGTAAGTGGTGCTGCTGTCGCCGCCCTTCTCGTTCATCGGCACGCCACCACCGAAGTTCGGCGTGGCACCTTCCGTG
>Ga0213827_1001097_pt1 | contig 16553 bp, 18 predicted proteins | sample MC6MC0898MG_FD_180669 | JGI IMG/M metagenome (GOLD analysis project Ga0213827, IMG submission 180669) | Enriched soil aggregate microbial communities from Iowa State University, Ames, United States - MC6-MC0898-MG | ecosystem: Environmental > Terrestrial > Soil > Unclassified | place: USA: Iowa...
GACGCATCAGCCGCTTTCATCTGGACGCGATTGCTTGCCAGACCCAGGCGGTCCAGGTTCTGTTCCACGCGTTCGAGGCGCTCGCCGTCGGCATCCAGGGCCAGCAGATCGATGTCGGCCAGTTCCAGCAGGTGGGCAGTCTTGCCGCCAGGCGCTGAGCAAGCGTCCAGCACGCGCATGCCGTCGGCCGGCGCCAGCAATTCAGCCGCCAACTGCGCGCCGGCGTCCTGCACCGACCACCAGCCTTCGGCAAAGCCGGGCAACTGAGTCACCGGCTTGGGGCTGCTCATCACCAGGCCGGCCTGACCCACGGGTTCGGCCGACAGGCCGGCTTCCTGGAAGGCGGCCAGCACCTGTTCGCGGCTGGCGCGGCGGCGGTTGACGCGCAAGGTCAGCGGGGCGGGCACATTGGCCGAGGCCAGGATCTCGCGCCATTGCTGCGGATAGGCCACGCCCAGCTGCTTGACCCACCAGCCGGGATGGTTCCACTGGGCCTCGGGGCTGTCGGCCACCGCGGCTTCCAGCGCCGCGCGCTCGCGCAGGAAGCGGCGCAGGCAGGCGTTGAGCATGCCCTTGAAGGACGCCAGGGCGCGGGTATTGGAGGCAGCCGTCACGGCCTGGTCCACGACCGTATGCGGCGCGTACACCGGCATGCCGGGCAACGCGGCGGCGGCATCGCCCTCTTCTTTCAGCAAGGTCAGGGATACCAGGAGCAGCGATTCGAACAGCACGCTGGGGTAGCGCTGGACCAGTTCACGGCCCACGGCATCGGCCCAGCCCAGATAACGCATGGCATGGAAGGACACGGCCTGGGTGGCCGGGCGCAGGGCGGAACTCACGTCCGTCAGCGCGTCCGTCAGGGAACGGCCGTCCAGCACGCCCTCGACCACCCCCGCGCTGGAAAGAAGAACGGAGGAAAGCGGGGGAGCCAGATGGGGGGAGTCGGAACGCGTGGACATGGTGGGAATTCAGAGGATAAGACCGATATGGTAGCCGGACCTGGACGAATGGCGGCGTGCGCGTCAAACTGGCCTCTCCCTGGGAGCGCTTTTCTTATGACTACCGCCACGCTGCTGCTATTCATCCTGGCTTCGGCCGTCGCCATCGTGACACCCGGCCCGACGACCCTGCTGGCCCTGAACAACGGCTCGCGCCACGGCGTGCGCGCCGCAGGCTGGGGCATGGCCGGCGCGGTGCTGGCCGATCTGATCCTGGTGGGCTGCGTGGCGTCCGGCCTGGGTGTGGTGCTGGCGGCCTCCGAAGTCGCTTTCCAACTTATCAAGTGGGTGGGCGCGGCCTATCTGGCCTACCTGGGCTGGAAGATGCTGCGCTCGGACGCGGCGCTGGTCCTGCCGTCGGCCGCATCCGCCGTGGACCGGCCCGCGGGCCTGACGCTGGGGTTGCGCAGCTTCATGGTGGCGCTGACCAATCCCAAGGCGCTGCTGTTCATGTCGGCGTTCCTGCCCCAATTCATCGACCCGCAAGCGCCGCTGCTGACCCAGTACGCGATTGTCGCCTGCGTGCTGGCCACCATCAATATCCTGACCATGCTGGTCTACGCCATGCTGGGCGCCCAACTGGTGCGCGCCTTCCAGGGATCGGGCCTGCGCTGGCTGAACCGCGTCTGCGGCGGCCTGATGATCGGTCTGGCGGGAACGCTGGCGCTATACCGACGCGGGGCACCGTAAAGGGCAAAAGGGATTAGGGCGCCCAACAATCAGGGACGCGCCATTGCTGATCGTTTCCGCTATCAGCGCCCCCGGCGTTGCAAAGACGTCCCATGTACAGCGCCCAGCCTACGCCACACCGCGGAACCGTTTCGCTATCGCCTCCTACGGCATTGCCGTATAATTCCCCGCTTCCCCGCAGTGGCTGCCCCGCGCATCGCATGAACCCAGGCGATGGCGAGCGGTCGCGCTGTCCGTAAATTGAACGAGTCATGAAGAAAGTAGCTCCGCCGGCGCTTCCCGCCCGGTGGCAGGCGTCGCATATCAGCGAAGCGCGCAGCCGCGTTGGTTTGCCGCAAGCGGATTTCGCGGAATTGCTGGGCGTCAGCGTGCGCACCTTGCAGGATTGGGAGCAGGGCCGGCGTAATCCGTCCGGCGCTGCGCAGACCCTGCTGCAAGTGGCCATCCTCCACCCGGAAACGCTGCGCGACCTGCCGCCCCGCCAACCAGGCAAACCCGCCTGAACCCGAACATTTGACGAATACCCCGCCGCACCGCATGAGCCGGTGCGCGAACCTACGGTGAACCAGATTGGAAATTCTTGAGCAATCCCGGCCCGGCAAAGGCGCCGGCACTTCCGCCAGCAATGGCAGCAACTCGACGCTGGAGGCCATCACGGCAGCCGCCCAGGACGCTAATCCGGGTCGCGCGCCGCGTGTGGGCTTCGTGTCGCTGGGCTGTCCTAAAGCCCTGGTGGACTCCGAACGCATCCTGACCCAATTGCGCACCGAAGGATACGAAGTCACGCCCGAATACAACGATGCGGACGTCGTCGTCGTCAACACCTGTGGATTCATCGACAGCGCCAAGGCGGAATCGCTGGAAGCCATCGGCGAAGCGCTGGCCGAGAACGGCCGTGTCATCGTCACCGGCTGTATGGGCGTTGAGGAAGCGGTGATCCGCAAGGTGCACCCCAGCGTGCTGTCGGTGACCGGTCCCCAGCAATATGAAGAGGTGGTGCGCGCCGTGCACGACGCCGCCCCGCCCAAGCAAGACCACAACCCCTACCTGGACCTGGTGCCGCCGCAAGGCGTCAAGCTGACGCCGCGCCACTACGCCTACCTGAAGATTTCCGAAGGCTGCAATCACCGCTGCAGCTTCTGCATCATCCCGTCGATGCGCGGCGACCTGGTCAGCCGTCCGGTGGGCGATGTGCTGAGCGAGGCCGAACGCCTGGTCAAGGCCGGCGTGAAGGAAATGCTGGTGATCTCGCAGGACACCAGCGCCTACGGCGTGGACGTGAAGTTCCGCAGCGGTTTCTGGAACGGCCGCCCGGTCAAGACCCGCATGACGGAGCTCTGTCTGGCCTTGTCCGAAATGGGCGTCTGGACGCGCCTGCACTACGTGTACCCATACCCGCACGTGGACGAAGTGATCCCGCTGATGGCGGAAGGCAAGATCCTGCCGTACCTGGACATCCCGTTCCAGCATGCCAGCCCGCGCATCCTGAAGGCCATGAAGCGTCCGGCCTTCGAAGACAAGACCCTGGCCCGCATCAAGCGCTGGCGCGAGATCTGCCCCGACCTGACCATCCGTTCGACCTTCATCGTCGGCTTCCCCGGCGAAACCGAGGAAGATTTCCAGTACCTGCTGGACTGGATGCAGGAAGCGCAGCTGGACCGCGTGGGCTGCTTCCAGTATTCGCCGGTGGAAGGCGCGCCCGCGAACCTGCTGGACAACCCCGTGCCGGACGACGTGAAGCAGGACCGCTGGGAACGCTTCATGGAATTGCAGCAGGGGATCTCGACCGCGCGCCTGGCCCGCAAGGTCGGCCGCGAAATCGACGTGCTGATCGACGAAGTGGACGAAGACGGCGCCGTGGGCCGCAGCAGCGCCGACGCGCCGGAAATCGACGGCTGTGTCTACGTCAGTTCGGACAAGCTCCTGAAGGCGGGCGACATGGTGCGCGTGCGCGTCACCGATTCGGACGAGTACGACCTGTGGGGCGACGCGATCTGATCGATGCAGCAAGGCGCTGGGCGCCGCTGCAATGAGAAAACCCGGCCTCGCGAGGCCGGGTTTTTTTATGCCGTCCTGCTTACGGCTTGACCAGAAGGTCCGACATGTCGTCGGCGTGTTCCTCTTCCACCGCCAGGATCTCTTCCAGCATGCGGCGCGTGGTGGAATCCTGTTCGCCCAGGTAATCGATCATCTGACGGTAGCTGTCGATGGCGATGCGCTCGGCGATCAGGTTTTCCTTGATCATCTCTTCAAGCGTGGCGCCTTCCACGTATTCCGAATGGCTGCGCTCCAGGAGGCCCTTGGGCGACAGGTTCGGTTCGCCGCCCAGTTGCACGATGCGCTCGGCCAGGCGGTCCGCGTGCTCTTGTTCCTGCATGGCGTGTTCGGCGAACTCCGCTGCCACCGGCTCCGCATTCAAGCCGCGGGCCATGAAGAAATGGCGCTTATAGCGCAGCACACAGACGATCTCGGTGGCCAACGCTTCATTCAGCAGCTTCAGCACCGTCTGCCGGTCCGCGCGGTAGCTATCCGTGACAGCCCCCGATTCAATGTCCTGGCGCGCCTTGGCACGGATGGCCTTCACGTCCATGTCGAACGGACGGTTTGCCTTCTGGGTGTTTTGGGTTGCTTGTTCCATATCGTTAGCTCCTCGGGTTAGTGAATGCACTACGACGCTGGATTTCCAGTCGTACCGAACAACTCAGTCTACCGATCATGGGCGATCTTGCTGTGTCCAAACATTGCTCCTGCCCCCCATTAGCCATGCCGCCCGGGCCGCGGGAACCCTGCGCAAACCTTGCGTAAACTATCGGCTTCCCGAAATGCCCGTGACGCAATCTGTAACGGGACAGGCAATCTCCGACCTTTTATGACTCTGAAGAACATTTGCGTGTATTGCGGCTCGAACCCCGGCACCCGCCCGGACTACATCGAGCAGGCCCGCGTTCTGGCCCGCGAATTGGTCAAACGGGACCTGGGCCTGGTGTATGGCGGATCGGTCGTCGGCATCATGGGCGTCATCGCCAATGAAGTGCTGGCCGGCGGCGGCCGAGTGATCGGCGTGATTCCCGAGATGCTGCAAAAGAAGGAACAGGCGCACCTGGGCCTGACCGAACTGCATCTGGTGCAGAATATGCACGAGCGCAAGGCCATGATGATCCAGAAGGCCGACGGATTCATCGCGCTGCCGGGCGGCGCCGGCACGCTGGAGGAATTCTTCGAAGTCTGGACGTGGGCCCAGCTGAACATGCATCAGAAGCCCTGCGGCTTGCTGAACATCGCGGGATACTACGATGCGCTGGTGCAGTTCGTGGACCATGCCGTCGACGAAGCGTTCATCCGCCCCCAGCACCGCGACATGCTGGTTGTGGAAGAAGACCCCGCCGTCCTGCTGGACCGCTACGCGATCTACGAAGCGCCCAATGTCTCGAAATGGTTCGACCCCATCAAGGCGTAAAACCGCCCTTTCATGCCCTCAACGGAAGCCTACGCAATGATCCTCGATTCGTTGTCCCCTTCCTCTACCGAGTCCGTGTTGCGCGACTATTTCCACGCCAAGGACGAGAACCGCCCGCACTACATGGCGCGCGCGTTCGCCGACGACGCCGTGCTGAAGATGGCCCTGCGCACGCAGGCCATCGCCTTCCCGCCTGAATCGCATGGTCTGGCGGCGATCGCCGATACGCTGGTGCGCAAGTTCGGCCAGACCTACGACAACGTCTACACGTTCTACCTGTCGCGGCCGGAGCCGGGCGCCCGCTTGCCCGATTACCAATGCGACTGGATCGTGGCCATGACCGAAAAGGCCACGGGCAACGTGCGCGTAGGCTGTGGCCGGTACGACTGGAAATTCCAGGCCGAGCCCTACCGCGCCACCGACCTGACCATCACGATCGAAACCATGGTGACGCTGCCCTCGGGCGACATGGCCGCCGTCTTCGGCTGGCTGCTGGCGCTGGACTACCCGTGGACGAACGCCGCGCGCGTCGTGGCCAGCGCCCCGCCGCTTGAAGCGCTGGCACCGGTCGTGCACTATCTGCTTCACCCCAACGGTTTGTAGCCCCGTCTCAGCCGGCTAATGGATTCTTACTTGAAATACGACATCGCAGCTTTTGATTTTGACGGAACCCTGGCGGACACCATGCCCTGGTTCAATTCCATCCTGAACACCGTGGCCGACAAATACGGCTTTCGCAAAATCGACTTGTCGGAACGCGAAAACCTGCGCCACCGCGAGGCCTCGGAAATCCTGAAGTACCTGGGCATCCCGCTGTGGAAGCTGCCGGCGATCATGTCGCACGTGCGCACGCTGATGCAGGACATCGACCCCAGTGTGCATCTGTTCGACGGCATCCCCGACGTGCTGGCGCGCCTGAAGGCCGCCGGGCTGCGGCTGGCGGTGATCAGTTCGAACTCCATTGAAAACGTGCAGCGCGTGTTGGGCCCGGACGCTAGCGCCTTGTTCGACGACTACGAATGCGGCACCGACCTGTTCGGCAAGGCCGCCAAGATCGACCGCCTGATGCGCCGGCACGAAGTTGCCCCCGAACGCTTCCTGCTGGTGGGTGATGAAATGCGCGACATCGACGCCGCCCGTAAAGCAGGCGTGCAAGTGGGTTCGGTCGCCTGGGGTTATAACCATGTAGATGCCCTGCGCGAACGCGGCCCCGACGCGATCTTCCTGGCCGTCGACGACCTTCCCGCCATCCTGGCCTGAACCCGGACCTCCGCCATGCACACCGATCCCGCCCACCTTGTCACCGACGCCGCCGCCTTGCAGGCGCTGTATGGCTCGCCCGGCGAAGCCTCGCTGAAGAAGGAGGTGGATCACGTGCATCCGCACTATCGCGCCTTCATCGAAGCCGCGCCGTTCGCGGTGCTGGCCACGTCGGGCCCCGGCCGGCTGGATGCCTCGCCGCGCGGCGACCCCGCCGGCTTCGTCGTGGTCGAAGACGAAAAGACGCTGCTGCTGCCCGACCGCCGCGGCAACAACCGCATCGACAGCCTGCTGAACATCCTGGCCGATCCCCGCGTGGCGCTGCTGTTCCTGGTGCCGGGCGTGGGCGAGACCCTGCGCGTGAACGGCACGGCGCGCATCAGCGTGGAACCCGCCCTGCTGGCGCGCTTCGAGATGGACGGCAAGCTGCCGCGCTCCGTGCTGATCGTCGACGTGCAGACGGTCTACTTCCAATGCTCGCGCGCCTTGCTGCGCTCACGCCTGTGGGACCCGGAGACGCAGGTGCCACGCAGCGCGCTGCCCAGCGTCGGCCGCATCCTGTCCGACCTCACCGCCGGCACCTTCGACGGCGCCACCTACGACCGCGACCTGCCGGCGCGCATCACCAGCACGCTGTATTGATCCACACCGAAGGACGCCCCATGGCCCGCAACGTCGAAATCAAGGCGCAAGTCGACAGCCTGGCGGCCATCGAGCCCCTGGCCGCCGCGCTGTCCGGGCAGGAGCCCGTCTCCATCGCCCAGGACGACACCTTCTTCACCTGCACGCATGGGCGGCTGAAGCTGCGCGCATTCGCCGACGGCACGGGCGAACTGATCTTCTACCAGCGAGCCGACGATATGGGCCCGAAGGAAAGCTTCTACGTCATCTCGCCGACCGATTCGCCCGACACCTTGCGGGAAGCCCTCACGCACGCTTACGGCGCGATCGGCCGCGTGAAGAAGCAGCGGACGGTGTTCATGGCCGGACGCACCCGCATCCATCTGGACCGGGTGGAAGGTCTGGGGGAATTCCTGGAATTGGAAGTGGTGCTGCGCGACGGCGAAAGCGCCGCGGCCGGCATGGAAGAAGCCCGCACCCTGATGGACGGGCTGGGCGTGGCGCCCACCCAGTTGCTGTCGGGCGCCTACCTGGACTTGCTGGCCGGCCGCCAGCCGTAACGCCTTAGTCCGGCTGCCAGCCGCGCACGAACACGTCCACCGGCTGGCGTTTGCCGCCGGCTTTCTGCAATTCAAGCAGCCGCAGCACGCCGTTGCCCGTGGCGATATCGATGCCTGACGCATCGGCGCGCAGCACGCGACCGGGTTCCGCCGTGGTGGGCGTCGCCAGTGCCTGCGCGCGCCAGACCTTCACCGGATCGGGCAAGCCGGGCAGCCGGATGCTGGCGCCGGGCACCGGGTTGAAGGCGCGCACGCGGCGTTCCAGCAGTTCGGCCGGCTGGGTGCAATCCAGGGCGGCTTCGGCCTTGTCCAGCTTGGCCGCGTAGGTCACGCCGGCTTCCGGCTGCTTGGTGGGCGAAAGCCCGCCTTGGTCCAGCGCATTCAATGCCTGGACGATGGCTTCGCCGCCGGCCAGCGCCAACGCGTCGTGCAAGTGCGCCGCGTTGGTGTCGCCCGTGATGGGCACCACGCGTTCCAGCAGCATGTCGCCCGTGTCCAGGCCCTCGTCCATCTGCATGATGGTCACGCCGGTCTGCGCATCGCCGGATTCGATCGCGCGCTGGATGGGCGCGGCGCCGCGCCAGCGCGGCAACAGGCTGGCGTGGATATTCAGGCACCCCAGGCGCGGCAGGTCCAGCACCCATTGCGGCAGGATCAGGCCGTAGGCCGCCACCACCATGACGTCGGGCGCGACTTGCTCCAGCAGCGCACGAGCCTCGGCGGCTTCATCGGGATAGCGGCCGTCCAGGCGCAGGCTGCGCGGCTGGGCGACGGGAATGCCCGCGTCCAGCGCGGCCTGCTTGACCGGGCTGGGAGTCAGCTTCAGCCCCCGCCCGGCAGGACGATCGGGCTGCGTCATGACGAGCGCGATGTCGTGGCCCGCGGCCCGCAAGGCGTCGAAGGCGATACGGGCGAATTCCGGCGTGCCGGCAAAGACTAGGCGCATGAGATGAAGAACTAAGAATGAAAGTGGATTCCGGGGCACCGCGGATCCGGCTTTGCCGGCCAGCCGGAGCCTCCCCTCGGCGGGTAGGACGAGGGATTTCCCGTCAGTCGCGCAGCGCTTCGCGCTCGGCCTTCTTCAGCTTGGTCTTGATGCGGTTCTGCTTCAGGTTGACAGGTATTCGACGAAGACCTTGCCTTCCAGATGGTCGAGTTCGTGCTGCACGCACACGGCCAGCAGGCCGTCGGCTTCGAATTCAAAAGGCTTGCCGTCGATGTCCAGCGCCTTGCAGCGGATACGCGAGGCGCGTTCGACCTCGTCGTAGACGCCGGGCACGGACAGGCAGCCTTCTTCGTAGATCTTGTGGTCGTCGCTACGCCAGGTGATCTCGGGATTGATCAAGGTCAGCAGCTGATTGCTGTCTTCGGATACGTCGATCACGACGACGCGCTCGTGCACGTCCACCTGGGTCGCGGCCAAGCCGACGCCCGGCGCGTCATACATGGTCTCGGCCATGTCGCGCACCAGCTGACGGATGCGGTCGTCGACTTCGGCTACCGGCTTTGCCTTTTTGTGCAAGCGCGGGTCCGGGTAGCGAAGGATAGGAAGTAAAGCCATTGCAGGGGTGTCGCCAGTGATTGAATGCTTACTTAAGAGTTTAATTCATTAGAGTCTTGATTTCTAATAGTTTTCGGCTAAGTCGAGCATTGCAGGCATTGCTGCGTCCCCGCTTATTGCGACGTTCGACAGGGGCATGGTGTGAGCGTATTGTCCCGCTCGCCCAGCGTCGCCTGCCCCGCATGCGACACTCACGCACCCGTCGACGCTTCACGCGCTTGCCCCATGCCGCTTACGCATTCTTCCGCCGAACTGTCCGCCTGGCTGCGGCTGTCCCTGGAACCCAACATCGGTTCCGCCACCGCCTGCATGCTGCTGGGCGCGCTCGGCCTGCCCGAACAGATCTACGCGCAGCGCGCCACGGCGCTGGTCCGCCAGGTTCCCGAAGCGCTGGCTCGCCAGTTGGCCGCGCCCATGCCTGAGGACATGGCGGCCCAGGTGGACAGCGCGCTGGAATGGGTCAGCGCCCCCGGCCGGCACATCCTGACGCTGGCCGACCCGACCTATCCGCAAAGCCTGCTGACCATCGCCGACCCGCCAATCCTGCTGTATGTGGCGGGCGACCCGGCCTATCTGCAAGGCCCGTCGCTGGCCGTCGTGGGCGCCCGCAACGCCACGCCCGGGGGCCAGGAAAACGCCCGCGCCTTCGCCCGCCATCTGGCCACGCATGGCTGGCGCGTCGTCAGCGGACTGGCGCTGGGCATCGATGCGGCGGCGCATGAAGGCGCGCTGGACGCCGGCCCGGACGGGGCGGGCACGGTGGCGGTCATGGGCACCGGCATCGACCGCATCTACCCCGCCCGCCACCGCGATCTGGCGCACCGCATCGCCGCGCAGGGCGCGCTGGTTTCGGAATTTCCGCTGGGCACGGGCGCCCTGCCCCCGCACTTCCCCAAACGCAACCGCATTGTGGCCGGCCTGGCGCGCGGCGTGCTGGTAGTGGAAGCGGCCAAGCAAAGCGGGTCGCTCATCACGGCGCGGCTGGCGGGCGAAAGCGGACGCGAGGTGTTCGCCATCCCCGGTTCCATCCATTCGCCGCTGTCGCGCGGCTGCCATGCGTTGATTCGCCAAGGCGCCAAGCTGGTGGAGACGGCCGCCGACATTACCGACGAGCTGGGCGGCGGCCCGATGCCCGGCGTGCGCGGCGCCCCCCGGCCCGAAGCGTCGCTGCCCGCCCACCCCGTGCTCGAGGCGCTGGGCTTCGACCCGCTGCATCTCGATACCCTGCAAGCGCGCTTGACGCTCGACACCGGCGACCTGCAGGCGCAACTGGTGGAACTGGAATTGCAGGGCCGCCTCGCCCGTCTGGACGACGGCCGTTATCAGCGCCTGAAGTAGGGCCGCATTCCCCCACCCCGTGCAAGCGAAGTGCCGCGCGATGGCGCTAATATTGGCGCAAGCGCCGCAGCCTTGCGCGCCGCGTCACCCAATACCGAACCAGGAAGAGACATGGCTTTGCCCTCCCGCGTGAAGATCGTCGAGGTGTCGCCTCGCGACGGTCTGCAGAATGAAAAGGAATTCGTGCCCACCGACATCAAGGTGGAACTGGTCAACCGCCTGGCCGCGGCGGGCTTCCCCAATGTGGAAGCCGCCTCGTTCGTGTCGCCCAAATGGGTGCCGCAGATGGCCGACGGCGCAGACGTGATGGCGCGCATCGAACGCCGTCCCGGCACGATCTATTCGGTGCTGACGCCGAACATGAAGGGATTTGAAGGCGCACTGGCCGCTGGCGTGGACGAGATCGTGATTTTCGGCGCCGCCAGCGAGGCGTTCTCGCAAAAGAACATCAACTGTTCCATCGCCGAATCCATCGCCCGCTTCGAGCCCGTGGTGCAAGCCGCGCGTGAAGCCGGGATCCGCGTGCGCGGCAGCATCAGTTGCGCGCTGGGATGCCCTTACCAGGGCGACGTTCCCGTGGAATCGGTGGTGGACGTGGCGCAACGCTACCTGGCGATGCAGGTCGACGAGATCGACGTGGCCGACACCATCGGCGTGGGCACGCCGCAACGCGTGCGCGACGTGATGGCGGCGGTGACGCGCGTGGTCGACCCGGCTCGCGTGTCCGGCCACTTCCACGACACCTACGGCCAGGCGCTGGCCAACATCCTGGCCGCGCTGGAAACCGGCATTTCCATCTTCCACACCTCGGTCGCCGGCCTGGGCGGCTGCCCCTACGCCAAGGGCGCCACCGGCAACGTCGCCACCGAAGACGTGCTGTACATGCTGCGCGGGCTGGACATCGACACCGGCGTGGACTTCGACGCCGTGGTCGATATCGGCCAATGGATGTCGGCCCACCTGAACCGCAAGGGTTCCAGCCGTGCCGGCAACGCAATCGCCGCCAAACGGGCCGCATGACCTCGCCTGACACCGCCCCCGCCGAGCAAGACCGGGCCGCGCTCCTGCGCGAGATCGGCCCGCTGCCGCTGTCGGGCCAGGCATGGCCCGACTGGGTACGCATCCTGGCCTGGGTGATCCTGGCGGTGCTGGGCGTGCAGGTGGTGACGACCGCCATCCGCGCGCCCGCGCAGCCGTTCGATACCGTGCTGGCGGTGGTGGTGGTGCTGTGCTTCGTGGGGTTGCTGTTCGTGTCCTGGCACATGCAGACGTCGATCACCACCATTGATGACCGCGGCCTGCGCCAGACCTGGTTCACGCGCCGCGAAGTCGCCTGGGAAGACGTGCGCTATGCGCGTTTCGTGCCCATGCTGTTTTCGAAACGGCTGGTGGTGTTCACCCACCGGGGACGGCCCGTGATCCTTCAGGGCGGCACGCGCGAATTGCGCAGCGCCTTCGTGAAGATCGCGCAGGTGTACCGGCGGGGCTGATGGGTTGCGCGCACCGCGCGCGTAACCCATCGGACAGCGCTTGCGTCATGCCCGCAAGCCGACGCGTCTTGCCGGTTAGCGGATCGGCAACGCGTACATCAAGCCGCCCTGCGTCCACTGCGCATTCAGGCCGCGCTTGATTTTCAGCGGGCTGCCCTGGCCCACGTTGCGCTCGAAGCTCTCGCCGTAGTTGCCCACCTGCTTGACGATGTTGTAGGCCCACTTTTCGTCCAGCCCCAGATTGGCGCCGCCGCCGGGCGTGACGCCCAGGATGCGCTTGATGTTGGGGTTGGCGCTCTTGGCCTGTTCGTCCACGTTCTTGGACGTCACGCCGTATTCTTCCGCTTCGATCATCGCCGACAGCGACCAGCGCACGATGTTCAGCCACGCGTCGTCGCCCTGGCGCACGAAGGGGCCCAGTGGCTCTTTCGAGATGATCTCGGGCAGCACGACGTAGTCGTCGGGATTCTGCAGCTTCGAGATGCGGATGGAAGCCAGGCCCGATGCGTCCGTGGAAAAGACGTCGCAGCGGCCCGCGGCGAACGCGTTGACCACTTCGTTGAACGTCTCGATCACCACCGGCTTGTACGTCACGTTGTTGGCGCGCGCCCAGTCGGCCAGCGTGTTCTCGTTGGACGTGCCGGTCTGCAGGCAGATTGTGGCGCCGTTGATCTCTTTGGCGCTCTTCACGCCCAGCGACTTCGGCACCAGGAAACCCTGGCCGTCGTAGAAGTTGATGCCGGCGTGGATGATGCCTAAAGCGGTGTCGCGCTGCTGCGTCACGGTGGTGTTGCGCGTCAGCACGTCCACTTCGCCGGATTGCAGCGCGGTGAAGCGTTGCTGCGAGTTCAGCGGCACGACCTTGATCTTATCGGCATCGCCAAAGACCGCCGCGGCGATGGCGCGGCAGAGATCCACGTCCAGCCCTTGCCATTTGCCTTGCGCATCGGGCGCCGAGAAGCCCGCGAAGCCCGTGGTCGTGCCGCACGCCACCGCGCCGCGCTGGCGCACGACGTCCAGTGTTGCCGCCTGCGCGCCTTGCGCCGCCGCCATCAAGAGCGCCGCGCCCACCAACCCTTTTGCAATGTTCATGACCTGGATTCCTGTTATGCCGGGCGCGGGGACGCGCCGAGGCGAGAAGCTTATAGACATGAAGCGCCCGCGCCAAATAACAAGCGCTTATTTAGGTATATCCGCCCACACCCGGATGCGGGCGCCGGCGGACCGGTTCCCAGCATAACCAAGGCTTGCGCGGCCGGACTTGGCCGCGGTCAAGCTACGATCACGCCGCCAGCGAGATCGAGACGGGTTCGTTGGCTTCGCAGGCTTCCAGCGCGCGGCCCAGCCGGACCATGCCCTGGGCGATCTGGCTTTCGTTCATGGTGGCGAACGACATGCGCATAGCGAAGAGATCGGCTTGGTCGGCATTGGCGTAGAAGGCCTTGCCCGGCACGTAGACCACTTCGTGCTCGATGGCGTACGGCAACAGGCGCGTGGCGTCCACCTCACCCGTCAGGCGCGCCCAGAAGAACATGCCGCCTTCGGGCTTGCTGAAGCTGATGCGGCCGTTGAGCTCGCGGGCCAGCGATTCGGCCATCGCGTCGCAGCGCAGGCCGTAGGCGGCGCGGATGCGCGGCACGTGCTCTTCATAGCGTCCGTTGGCCAGGTACTGCGCCACCGTTTCCTGGATCCATGCGGACGAGGCCATGTCGTCGGCCGCCTTGGCACCGACGCAGCGGCGGCGGATCTCGGGCGGCGCGACCAACCAGCCGATCCGCAGCGCGGGCGCCATGGTCTTGGACATGCTGGCCAGGTACACCGCCCAGTGGCGGGCTTCGCCTTCGGCCAGGGCCGCGATGGGCGGCACCGCTTCGCCGGCAAAGCGCAGTTCGCTGTAAGGGTCGTCTTCCACGATCAGGAAACGGTGCTTGACCGCCAATTCAAGCAAGCGCAGGCGGCGCTGGCGCGTCAGCGTGGCGCCGCAAGGATTCGAGAACGACGCGACCACGCAGACCATCTTGGGCTTGATGCGGGCCGCCAGTTCATCCAGCGCGTCCACATCGATGCCGTCGGGGCCGGAGGGCACCGTATGCACCGTGGCGCCCGTATAGCGCAGCGCCTGGACGGAATTCGGGAACGCGGGCGACTCGATGATGGCATGGTCGCCGGGTTGCAGCATCACGCGGGTCAGCAGCGCCAGCGCCTGCTGCGATCCGCCCGTCACCATCAGTTCCGTGTCGGCGTTGCACTGCAGGCCGCGCGCGGCGGACAGGCGCGCCAGTTCGTGGCGCAGGCTGGCCTGGCCGTCGATGTTGGAATACTGCAGGCAGGCGCCCAGGCGGGCCAGGACCTGCGTCGACGCGATCGACAGGCCCTCCACATCGAACAGCTCTTGCGCGGGGTAGCCGCCCGCAAGCGAAATCGTGCCCGGCCGCATGGCGTAGGGCATGAGCGATCGGATGGGGGATGCGGGGGGATTCAGGAAAGGCGTGGCAAAGGCGTATTCTGGCGCAGCGCTGGACATGGCGGGGGACTGGAAAGGTGGGAGACCGTGTCGCCCGAGGGGCGGCGCCGGGAGGGCATAGAACATTGAAATATAAACAAATCTCGGTAAATTCTAAGCCTGGCGATTACGCAGGGTCAACGGCGAAAGCGGCCAGTGTGGCGAAACGATCCTGCAAGAGTCCTACACTATGGGACATCCTGTTCCTGCAAGAGAGCTGCATGACCGTCGAAGACACCATGGCCGGGCGCCTTGCCCAGATTCAGCAACGCATCGCCGACGCGTGCGCGCGCGCCGGACGCGCGCCCGGCAGCGTCGTCCTGCTGCCTGTCAGCAAGACCTTCGATGTGGACGCGATCCGCGAAGCCATGGCGCTGGGCCTGAACCGGTTCGGCGAAAACAAGACGCAGGAGATCCGCCAGAAGGCCGCCGCGCTGGCGGGCCAAGGCCTGGAATGGGTGTTGATCGGACACCTGCAGACCAATAAATCGAAGGATGCCGCCCGCGACGCGACCGAAGTCCAGTCGCTGGACCGCCCCGACCTGGCCGAAGCCCTGCACCGCCGGCTGCTGAACGAAGGCCGGACGCTGGACGTGCTGGTGCAGGTGAAAACCTCGACCGAGCCCAGCAAATTCGGCATGGCCGCCGAAGACGTGCCTGCCTTCCTGCGTCGCATCGCCACCGAATTTCCCACCCTGAAGGTGAAGGGATTGATGACGCTGGCCGTGAATTCCCCCGATCCCGAGGCGGTGCGCGCGTGCTTTACCGCCCTGCGCCAGCTGCGCGACCGCTTGCGGGACGAGGGCATCGCCGGGATCTCGCTGGACCGCCTGTCGATGGGCATGAGCGGCGACTTCGAACTGGCGATCGAAGAAGGCTCCACCGAAGTGCGCATCGGGACGGCGATCTTCGGCGCGCGCACCTACCCCGATCCGCAGTAGCCGGCGGCGTGGTGCACTGCGGGAAAACCGGGGGGCACAAGGTCCACTTTCGGACGAGCGCGCGAGGCATAATAGCGTCGCAAAAATAGCGACGCAGACCGACGGCGCAAGACACGACGCCGCCGACGTCGCGCTCAATACAGACCCCGCACGAGGAGACACCCCATGCAGAACCCCGCACGGCGCCTAGTGGCGCTGGCCGCCCTGTCGCTGGCCGCCGCCACCGCTTCCGCCCAATCCTGGCCCACGCAGCCCATCCGCTGGATCGTGCCCTACCCGGCCGGCGGCGGCACCGACGTCGTCGCCCGCACGGTTGCCAGCGGCCTGGAAAAGCCCCTGGGCCAGACCATCGTGGTCGAAAACCGCCCGGGCGCCGCCACCATCATCGGCGCCACCGCCATCGCGCAATCCGAACCCACCGGCTACATGATCGGCACGGCCGATTCCGGCACGCTGGCGTTCAACTCGTCGCTGTACGCCAAGCTGTCTTACGACCCGGCCAAGTTCACCTACATCGGCGGCATCGCCAAGTTCCCGCTGCTGCTGGCCGTGAACGTCAACTCACCCTACAAGACGGTCGACGACGTGCTGGCCGCCGCCAAGAAGGAACCCGGCAAGCTGACGGCAGCCTCCGCCGGCGCGGGCTCGCCCCACCACCTGGCGCTGGAACTCTTCAAGCAGCGCACGGGGGCCAACCTGCTGCACGTGCCCTACAAGGGCGCCGCCCCCGCCATCCAGGACCTGCTGGGCGGACAGGTGGACGTGATGTTCATCGACCTGGCCTCGGGCCTGCCCAACGTGAAGGCCGGCAAGCTGCGCGTCCTGGCAGCCGCCACGCCCGAGCGCGTATCGGTGCTGCCCGACACCCCGACGATGGCCGAGCAAGGCGTGGCCAACTTCACGGCCTACGCCTGGCAGGGCCTGGTGGGCCCCGCCGGCGTGCCGGAAGCGGTGGTCAAGAAGCTGTCGGCCGACCTGGACGCCACGCTCAAGACCCCGGCCGTGTCGCAGAAGATGCTGGACATGGGCGTGATCCCGATGCCGATGTCGGCGCAGGATTTCAAGGCCTACGCCGAGCAGGAGCGCAGCGCCTGGGCGGACGTGATCAAGAAGGCGAACATCAAGCTGGAGTGA
>Ga0213827_1001098_pt1 | contig 16549 bp, 13 predicted proteins | sample MC6MC0898MG_FD_180669 | JGI IMG/M metagenome (GOLD analysis project Ga0213827, IMG submission 180669) | Enriched soil aggregate microbial communities from Iowa State University, Ames, United States - MC6-MC0898-MG | ecosystem: Environmental > Terrestrial > Soil > Unclassified | place: USA: Iowa...
AGCGGCTCGTCGTAGATCATCAGCGGCGGGTCCAGGGCCAGCGCGCGGGCCAGCGCCACGCGCCGCGCCATGCCGCCGGACAGCTCGCGCGGCCAGGCATCGGCGGCGGCCAGCAGGCCCACCGCGTGCAGCTTCATCTGTACCAGCCGGCGCAGCACCGGCGCCGGCAGGCGGGTATGGGTGCGCAGCGGCAGCGCGACATTCTCGGCCACGGTCAGGTCGGTGAGCAGGCCATTGCCCTGCAGCAGCACGCCCACGCTCTTGCGCATCTCCAGCAGCGCGCTGCTGCCGGTGGGGATCGGCTTGCCGAACAGGGTGACCTGGCCGGCGACCGGGCGCAGTTCGCCGGTGAGCGCGGCCAGCAGCGTGGACTTGCCGCTGCCCGACGGGCCCAGCACGGCGGTGATGCTGCCGCGCGGCACCTGCAGCGAAACGTCGCGCAGGATGCTGCGACCGCCGCGATCGATGCGCACGTTGGTCAACTGCACCAGAGGTTCTTCGGAAGCCGTCATGGACGCCATTAACAAAATTCCAACGTTGTAAGATCGTGGTGAACGGCTGAACATAACCGAACTGGACCGTGCAGTATTGTCGCACGTCGCCAACCGCCGGCCTGCGACGCCGCTCGCAACACACCGTGTCGAGCGCCGACATGCCTGCCCTGCGCAGCCACCCCCGGTGCCTGGCCGCCCTCGTGATCGACCGCCCGCTGCGGCACACTGGCGCGATGACCGATGCTGCATCCGACTTCCGCCTGTACCACTCCAACTCCCTCGACGTGCTGGCCGCCCTGCTTGCCAGCGCCGTGCGCACGCCCGTGCCGGGCCAGTCGATCCTGGTCCCGGAGGTGGTGCTGATCCCGCAGGTGGCGATGCGGCGCTGGCTGCAGTCCAGCCTGGCGGTCGAGTATGGCATTGCGGCCAACCTGGACTTCCTCACCCCCGGCGAGTTCGTCGCGCGGGCGCTCAATGCCAACGTGCCCGGCGAGAATGACGACCTCACCGCCGCCGCGCTGCGCTGGAAGCTGTATGCGGCACTGACCGACCCGGACCTGCTGGCGCAGGCGCCGATGCGCGCGCTGCAGGCCTACCTGTCCGTGGCCGATCCGCTCAAGCCGTGGGCGTTGGCGGGCGAGCTGGCCGCGGTCTTCGAGAAGTACCAGGCCTGGCGTCGCGACTGGCTGCTGCGCTGGGAGGCCGGCGCCGACGCGCACGACCCACAGGCGATCCTGTGGCGGCACATCGCCAGCGGCCACCAGTACCGGGCACGCCGCATCGATGCCTACCTGTCGCGTTTCGAAGGTGCCGGCCAGCCGCTGCCACAGGGCCTGCCGGCGCGGGTATTCGCCTTCGCCACGCTCAACATCTCCCCGGACGTGCTGCGGGTGATGGCCACCCAGGCGCGGGTGGGCACGCTGCACTTCTACCTGCCCACGCCCACCCAGGCCTACTGGGGCGACCTGCAGACCCTGGGCGAAAAGCTGCGCAGCGGTGCGCCGGACCCGTTCGGCGAGGCGGCGGGCGAGAACCGCCTGCTGCAGGCCTGGGGCGCGGCCGGCCGCGACTTCATGGCGGTGCTGGGCAGCTACGAAGTGGTGCACCCCTCCGGCGAGATCGCCGCCTACGACGATCCCGAAGACGATGTGCGCCCGGACATGGCCCACGGCGGGCTCGCCGACAGCCTGTTGCACCGCCTGCAGCGCGATCTGTTCCACCGCCGCGGGCAACCGGCCGGCGCGCGCCGCGACAGCCTGCGGCGCGACGATCCCAGCCTGCAGGTGCATGCCTGCCACACCCGCCTGCGCGAACTGCAGGTGCTGCACGACCAGCTGCGCGGCCTGCTCCAGGACCCGCGCTTCGATCCACCGCTGCAGGCGCGCGAGATCGCGGTGCTGGCCCCGGACATCGACCCGTACGTGCCGTACCTGGAAGCGGTGTTCGGCGGCCGCAGCGGTGGCGATGAACACATTCCCTATGCGCTGGCCGACACCAGCCCGCTGGCCGGCGAGCCGCTGGCCGACGTGTTCGTGCACCTGCTCGGCCTGCCGGTGTCGCGCTTCGGCTTGAACGAAGTGCTCGACCTGCTGGCCAGCGCGCCACTGGCCGATGCAGCCGGGCTGGACGCAGCGGCCTTCGACCGCCTGCACGACTGGCTGCAGGCCGCCGGCGCGCGCTGGGGGCTGGATGCCCAGCATCGCCAGCAGCACCAGGCGCCGCGCGATGACGCGTTCACCTGGCAGTTCGCGCTGGACCGCCTGCTGCTCGGCCATGCCAGCGGCGGCGAGGGTGACATCGCCGGGGTGGCGCCGTGGCCGGAACTGGAGGGCAGCGCGCTGGAGGCGCTGGATCGCCTGCTCGCGCTGCTGCGGGTGCTGGCCCGCTACCAGCAGGCGCTGGGCAAGGCATTGCCGCCGGCGCAGTGGCGCACCCGCCTGCTGGGCATGCTGGATGCGCTGTTGCCCGAACCGCCGCAGGCGGCCAACAGCCAGCGCGCGCTGGAGCGCCTGCGCAAGTTGATCAACGAATTCGCGCGCGACGCGGCGCAGGCCGGTTTCGCCGGCGACGTGGCGCCGGAGGTGGTGCGCGCGCATTTCGCCGGGGTGCTGGCCGAAGCCGACACCCGCGCGCCGCTGCTCACCGGCGGCATCAGCTTCGGGCGCATGGTGCCGATGCGGCTGCTGCCGTTCCGGGTGATCTGCGTGCTGGGCCTGAACGATGGCGACTTCCCGCGCCGCGATCCGGCCGCCGGGCTCAACCAGCTCACCGCCGAACTGGGCACCGACAAGCGCCGGCATGGCGACCGTTCGCTGCGCGAGGATGATCGTTTCCTGTTCCTGCAGCTGTTCGCATCGGCGCAGGACGTGTTCTACCTGAGCTATCTCGGTGCGGATCCACGCGACGGCAGCGTGCGTGAGCCGTCGGTGCTGGTCAGCGAATTGATCGACGCGGCGGCGGCCTATCACCAGGTGCCGGCCGATGCGGCCCGGCAACTGACCGTGCGGCATTCGCTGCAGCCGTTCGCCCCGGCGGCCTTTGGCGGCGGCGACGAACCACGGCGCTTCAGCTACCGCCAGCAATGGCACCCGGCCGCCGGCTCGCTGGGCGGGCAACGACGCGCGCTGGCGGCGTGGTTCGATGCGCCGCTGCCGGTCCCGGAGACGCTGCTGGACGAGGCCGAACTGAGCCTGGATGCGCTGCGCCGCTTCCTCACCGACCCGGCCAGCCAGTTTCTTTCGCAGCGTCTCGGCCTGCGCCTGCCCGAGGATCTTGGCGATGCCGATGACGTGGAGCCGTTGGTGATGGCCACGCGCGGCAGCGACACCCTGTTGCTGCAGCAGGCGGTGATCCAGGCCACCCTCGAGGACGACGCCACGCCGCTGTATCCGCGCCTGCGCGCCCGCGCCCTGCTGCCGTCCGGTGCCCTGGGCGAGCGCCAGTTCGAGGTACTGCAGGCACAGACCCGCCCGTATGCGCAGGCGCTGGCGCAGTGGCAGGCCGGCACCCGCGCCGACAGCCGCCGCTACGAGGTGGAGATCGACGGGGTGCGCCTGCATGGCCGGGTCGAGGGCGTGCATCCACAGGGGCTGGTGCGGTTGCGCCCCGGCCCGCTCAATGCCCGCGCGGCGATCCGCCACGGGCTGGACTGGCTGCTGGCCAACGCGGCCGGGGATGCGCTGCCGCTGGTGCAGTTCCACGATGCCGGCGACAACCACCTGGGCCCACACGAACGCGCGCCGCTGGGCAGTGCGCAGGCCCGACAGGTACTGCGCCGGCTGCTGCAGCTGCGCCACGAAGGGCTGCGTGCCCCGTTGCTGTATGCGCCGTCCACCGGCTGGGCGCTGTACACCGCCGCGGAGGCCAAGCGCGACGCGGAGGGGCGCGCGAAGTGGTACGGCAGCGACCGCAGCTGGGGCGAATCCAGCGGCGCTGCCTACCAGTTGGCGCTGCGCGGGCGCGATCCGTTCGCCACCGCGGACACCTATCAACAGCTCCTGCACAACAGCCTGGTGGTGTTCACCGCGGTGTGCGAAGGCCGCGTCTTCGCCGGCCTGGAACCACAAGGCCTCGCACGATGAACACACCCGACCTGCTGGATGACCCCTACCTGGCGCTGCCGCTGGACGGCGTGCGCCTGATCGAGGCCAGCGCCGGCACCGGCAAGACCTTCACCCTGGCCACGCTGTTCACCCGCCTGGTGGTGGAGAAGGGGATGCGCATCGGCCAGATCCTGGCGGTGACCTTCACCGACGCGGCCACCCAGGAACTGCGCAAGCGCATCCGCGAGCGGTTGGCGCTGGCCGCGCAGCTGGTTGAACGCGCACCCGGCGAGGACGACAGCCCGGAGGTGGCGCTGACCCGGTTGATCCTGCAACGGCAGCTCGGGTTGGGCGAGGAACGCCCGGCCGCGCTGGCACGCCGCCTGCAGACCGCCGCCGATGAAATCGACCTGGCCTCGATCTTCACCATCCACGGCTTCTGCACCCGCGTGCTGCGCGAGCACGCGCTGGAGAGCGGGCATACGTTCGATCCGCCGACCCTGCTGCCCAGCGAACGCGCGCTGCACGATGAACTGGCCGCCGACCTGTGGCGCGTGCATGCCAACGATGCGGCCACCGTGGATGCGCTGACCCGGTTGTGGTCCTCGCCGGAGGCGCTGGCCGCCGATATGGGCACGCTCATCAAGCCACTGCCGCTGTTGCCGGCGATACCCGCCGGGCTCGACCACGACCCACGCCCGGCACACGCCCAGGCCGCGCACCAGCTCGCCGCGGCCTACCGCGACCATGGCGAGGCCTTCATGGGCGAGCTCTGCGCGGCGGTGGAGAACAAGGTGCTCAACGGCAACAGCTACAAGCTGGCCTGGCTGGAGCCGTTGGCGGTGCAGCTGCATCGCTGGGCCGGGGCGGCCGACCCGGGCACGCCGCTGGAGGTCGACGTGGAGCGGCTGCGCCGGCTGGGCGTGGAGGAACTGGCCGCGCGCACCAACAAGGCGCACGCCGGCAAGGCGCCGCAGTCGCCGCTGCAGCACGCGCTGGCGGTGTACGTGGCGGCCGCCGATACGCTGGCGCAATGGCAACGCGGGCAGGCCATCGCGTTCCTGCACGCGTTGCGCGACGAGGCCCGGACGCGGCTGGACGAACTGAAGCGGATCGGCCGCGTGCAGACCTATGACGACCTGATCGATGGCGTTGCCGATGCGCTGGAAGGGCCGCACCGCGCGGTGCTGGTGCAGCAGCTGCGCGCGCAGTACGCGATCGCGCTGGTGGATGAGTTCCAGGACACCGACGATCGCCAGTGGGGCATCTTCCAGCGCGTGTTCGGCGATTCGCCGGAAACCCGCGCGGCCGGCCTGGCCCCGGCGCTGTTCCTGATCGGGGACCCCAAGCAGGCCATCTACGGTTTCCGCGGTGGCGACATCCACACCTATCTCAAGGCCAAGCACCAGGCCGATGCGGCGCCCCCGCTGGACCGCAACTTCCGCTCGCGCCCGGCGGTGCTGCAGGCCATCCAGGCGCTGTACGCCAACGCCGGCGCCGACGCCTTCCTCGAGGCGGACATCGGTTTCGAGCCGGTGCAGCCGGGCAGCACGCGCGTGGACGCCGATTTCCTGCGCGATGGGGTGCCCGCGCCCGGCTTGACCGTGCGCGTGCTGCACAACCCCGACGGCGGCGCACTCAAGGCCGATCCGTCCCGCGCCCAGGCCGGCGATGCCTGCGTGGCCGCCATCCACCAGCTGCTCAGCGAAGCCCGCCAGGGCCGTGCGCTGTTGCGCGGGCAACCGGTGCAGCCGGGCGACATCGCCGTGCTGGTGCGCTCGCACCGCGAGGCCACGCGCATCCAGCAGGCGCTTAGCGCGGTGGGTATCCCGGCCGTGGCCGCCGGCAAGCAGAGCCTGTATGCCACCGCCGAGGCGCACGACCTGCGCCTGCTGCTGCTGGCCCTGCTGCAGCCGGCCGACGAAGGCCGCCTGCGCGCAGCGCTGTCCACGGTGCTGCTGGGCGAGGATGCGGCGGCCATCGATGCGATGGAGCGCGAAGGCGATGCGCAGCGCAGTTTCCAGATCCGCCTGCTGCTGTGGCGCGAGCGCTGGCAGCGCGGCGGGCCGTTCGCGGTGATCGCCGACCTGTGTGCCGAGCATGCCGAGCGCCTGCTGGGCCTGCTCGATGGCGAGCGCCGGCTGACCAACTACCTGCAGCTGGGGGAACTGCTGCAACAGGCCGCCGCGCAGACGCTGGGCATGCACGGCCTGCTGGACTGGCTGCAGGTGCAGATGGCGCACGCCGACCAGGACGACGAGCAGCAGCTGCTGCGGCTGGAGTCGGATGCACGCCGCGTGCAGATCATCACCCTGCACAAGAGCAAGGGCCTGGAATATCCGCTGGTGTTCCTGCCGTTCGTGGGCATCGGCGGCCAGGGCCCCAACACCGACGCCCATTGCACGGTGTATGCCCACGGCCGCCGCGAGCTGCACTGGAAGCTGGACAAGGACCCCGCCTGGGAGGAGGCCAGCACGCGCAACACGCAGGAGCAGCAGGCCGAAGACGCGCGCCTGCTCTACGTGGGCCTGACCCGCGCCGAGCACGCGCTGTGGATCGCCGCGGGCGACCTGGCCGGGCTGGCGAAGACCCGTTTGGCGCCCATGCTGGCCGACCTGGAGGCGCTGCGTGCGCACCCGGCAGTCGCCGTGGTCGAGACGCCGCTGGAGCCGCGCCCGCCGCAACTGGCCGTCGAGCGCGACGGTGAGCTGCCGCCGGTCCGCGCGCTCACCCGGCGCATCCCGCACGACTGGTGGGTGTACAGCTTCACCCAGCTGGCGCATGCCGACGCCGGCCACGATACCGACGCGGCGGCCACCGAAGTCCCCGCGCCGGCGGCCGACGAACCGGCCGGGGTGGACCTCAGCCTGGAGGCGGATCCGGCGGTGCCGGTGAGCGAAGAGGAGATCGACCCGCGCTTCATGGGCAGCCGCTTCGGCAACGTGCTGCACGATGCGCTGGAGAACACCGATTTCGCGTGCTGGGCAGGCTGGGAGCCGGGACAACCGGCGCCGGAGGAGCAGGCGCAGGTGCTGCGCACCTCGCTGGCCGAGGAGGGCTACCCGGATGAGGACCTGGAGGATGGCGTGGCCGTGCTCACCGCCTTGGTCGGGCAGACCCTGACCGTGCCATTGCCCGAAGGCGGCGCACTGCACGCGCTGCCGCCGACCGCGCGCCGGGCCGAGATCGAATTCCACTTTGCGATGCAGCCCACCGCGGTGCCGCAGCTGCTGGAGCTGCTGCACGCCTACGGCCTGGTCGGTGACCGCCGCGGCTTTGGTACGCGGCGCAGGCTGGAAGGCCTGATGACCGGCAAGATCGACCTCACCTACTGCAGCGGCGAGCGCTGGTACGTGCTCGACTACAAGTCCAACCGCCTGCCGGGCTACGACCCGGCGCGGCTGGAGAGCGCCATGCGACACAGCGAGTACGACCTGCAGGCGCTCATCTATACCGTTGCGCTGCACCGCTGGCTGCGCTTTCGGCTGGGGGCCGGCTACGACTACGCGCGCGACATGGGCGGCATCCGCTACCTGTTCTGCCGTGGCCTGGATGCAACGCGGCAGGACAGCCCCGGGCTGTACAGCCAGCGCTACGATCCCGCCCTGGTCGACGCCATGGATGCGCTGTTCGCCGGCGGCGAACACGCCCAGGCCCGCATGGCTGCACGCGCACGGGGGGAGGCATGAGCCTGCTTGCCGCGCTGAAACAGCGCAACGCCCTGCGTACCCTCGACCACGCGCTGGCGCTGAGCCTGCGCCGGCTGCGGCCGGACACGCCCGATGCGGTGCTGGCCGCCGCCGCACTGGCCTCGCTGGCGGTGTCCCAGGGCCATGCCGGGCTGGACCCGTGCCAGCCGCAACGCCTGGTCGAAGGCGACGCCGACTGGCCCGCACCGGCGGACTGGCTGGCGCAGCTGCGTGCGTCACCGTGGGTGGACGTGCCCGACAGCCGCACCGCGCCGGCTGCCGATGCACCGCTGGTGCTGGAGAACGGCCTGCTCTACCTGCGCCGTTACCGCGAATACGAGCGCCGCCTGGCCGAAGGCCTGCAGCGCATCGCCAGCCAGCCACTGCCCGCGGCCGACCCGGATGCATTGGCGGCATTGTTCGCGCAGCTGTTCCCGCAAGCCCGCGAAGGCATCGACCACCAGGCCCGTGCCGCTGCCGTGGCGCTGCGTCACCCATTGGTGCTGGTCACCGGCGGCCCCGGCACCGGCAAGACCACCACCATCGCGCGGCTGCTGGTGCTGCTGGCCGCGCAGGCGGCACAGGCCGATACGCCGTTGCCCCGGGTGGCGCTGGCCGCGCCCACCGGCCGCGCCGCCGAGCGCATGGCCGAAAGCCTGCGCCTGGCCGTGCAACGGCTGCGCCTGCTCGGCATCGCGCCGGCCCTGTGCGACGCCATGCCCACCACCGGAACCACCCTGCACCGGCTGCTGGGGGTGATTCCCGATGCGCCGCGCTTCCGCCATCACGGCGACAACCCGCTGCCGTTCGAGGTGGTGGTGGTGGACGAAGCGTCGATGATCGACCTGCCGCTGATGACCAAACTGGTCGAGGCGATCGCCTCGGGCACCCGGCTGGTGTTGCTGGGCGACCCGGACCAGCTGCCGTCGGTGGAGGCTGGCGACGTGCTCAGCGCGGTCCTGCGCGCCAGCGGCGACGGCCTGGGCACCCGCGCCGATGATGCGCAGGCACTGCGCACGCTGTTGGCCCCCGCCAGCCTGCAGCCCGTGGCCGCGGCGACCCGGTTCGACGGCCGGCGCGTGCAGTTGCAGCGCGGCTACCGGCAGACCGATGCGCTGGACCTGGCACCGCTGGCGCATGCGGTGCGCCACGGCGACGCCGATACCGCCCTGGCGTTGCTGCGGGGTGGCACGCTGGCAGGCGTGCACTTCCACGAGGACCAGAGCGACCCGCTGCAGCAGCACCGCGCGCCGCTGCTCGCGCACTGGCGCGGGTTGGGCGAGGCCGCCGATCCGGGCCAGGCCCTGGCCAACGCAGGGCGCATCCGCCTGCTCACCGCCGTGCGCGAAGGGCCGCAGGGCGCACGCGGACTCAACGCGCGCATCGAAGCATTGCTGGCCGGCGTGCCGCGCCCGGGCATGGCGCCGGGCTATTTCCACGGCCGGCTGTTGCTGGTCACCGAGAACAGCTACCGCCACCGCCTGTTCAATGGGGATATCGGCATCTGCCTGGCCGACCGCCACGGCGCGGTGACGGCCTGGTTCCCCGGCGATACGCCGGACCAGCCGCGGGGCTTCCATCCCGGTGCGCTGCCCGCGCATGAAAGCGCGTTCGCGATGACCGTGCACAAGGCCCAGGGCTCGGAATTCGACACGGTCTGGTTGCAGTTGCCGCGCCGCGACAACCGGGTGCTGTCGCGCGAGCTGGTGTACACCGGCATGACCCGGGCCCGCCAGTCGCTGCATGTACTGGGCAGCGCCGAGGTGATCGGCGCGGCCCTGAAGCGGCACGCCAGCCGGTTGTCCGGGCTGGCGGCGCGATTGGGCGAGGACACCGGCGAGGCCGGCGAGGCCGCGCCTGACGCTGCCCCGGCGGCGCCGACGCCGGCCCAGGGCCAGCTGTTCTAGCCCCGCATCCGGTTTACTCCGGGATCACCACGGTGCCATCGGGGAACACGATGGCACCGTCACCGCTGACATCGAAGAAGCCCAACTGGTGGGTATGGGCCAGCACCTGCACCAGGCCATGCGCGTTCTCGGCCACTTCATCGGCGAAGGAGGCGTAAATCACGTGCTGGCCGACGCTGTAGTCGGTCACTTCCGGGCGGTCGTCCTCGTCATCGGCCAGCGGCCCGTCCATCGGCGGGAAGTGCTCGACGAGCGCGGCGAAGAACGCCTGCAACGCCGGCACCGACACCGCCGGATCGTCGTACTCGTGGGTTTCGTTCCATTCGGTCTGCGCGTCGTACCACTGCAGGAACGCCTCCGCATCGCGCGGGGCCACGGCGGGGTCGAACACCATCAGGTCATAGCTCATAGGGATCTGGTCGAACATCACGCAGGAAAGAGGGCATCAGCATAGCCCCGATCCGGTGGCGATGAGCGCAGGCAGCGCGCCGTGGCCCAGTCAGCCATGTGATCGACAGCAAATCCGTACTGAGTAGCGCGCCTCACATTGTGAGTGCGGGCGGTCACACATCATCGCCGGTCGCTGCAGTTTCACACGCATGCGTCGATCCAGTATCGCCACTTGCACGCCGGTGCGAAAGCGCCCTGCAACGCTGTGACAAGCATCTGCAACGCAGCGCCAAGTCCACCGGCAACGCTCCGGTTACACCGGTAGTGGAGGAACTGCGGTGTCGTACTCGACGCGCTTTGCAGGGGAAATCCAGTGCGATCACGCCTGACCGGTTCGTGCCTGGGGACGCCTGCGGCTGGCTTCGTCGATGCACCGACTCGGCTTATCAGCAGAAGGAAGGGGGCAGGGCTATGGACGTTTTCGAGCGAGGTTTGGAGGTTTTCGTCAGTCCGCCTGGCGCGGGCAGTGGCGATGTCGACGATGGTGATGGACAGAGCCTGGCGTGGAGCCTGGCATTGCTGTCGCACATGTGCCAGTGCACGTGCCAGCCCGGTGCCACGGCGGCCGACGGCGACCTGGCCTGGGAGGCGCTGCTGGCACGCACGCGGATCCGCCCGCACGGTACCGCCGCCACGCGGCTGGTGGAGCGGGCGCGGGAGTGGATAGAACAGCATGCCGATGACGAGGAGGTTTCCGTCGATCGGCTGGCCGCAGCGTTGAACATGTCGCGCACCAGCCTGCATCGCAAGCTGGTGGCAAGCATCGGCCACCCGCCCGGCGAGTTGATCCGGCTGGTGCGCCTGCGCCTGGCGCGGCGCCTGCTGCGCGAGGGCGAGGGCAATGTGTCGGACGTGGCCTACGCGGTGGGCTTCGTCAGCCTGTCCGGCTTCAGCCGCGCGTATCGGCACCACTACGGCGAGCCGCCGTCGAGCATGCGCGGTGCGTGCTGCGCACCGCCGCCGCGCCGCTCGCCTGCAACGCGCGGCTAAGCGGTCGCAACGCATCGCCGCACGCGCGCACGGCGCGGCGGGTATCACTAACCCCGTGGAAGCAACACCACCGACATCGACCCGTATCGATGGCAGGTCCCACGACCAGGAGCGAAGGCGAGATGAGCGGAACCATGTCATTCCACACGTTGATCGAAGCATTGGCCGGGGCGGTCATCGAAGCCCAGGACAGCATCGAGATGCACCAGATTTCCCACCTGCGCGATTTCTTCGACGAAGACAACCGGCCCAGGAGCGTCACCATCCGCATGCCCTCCCTGCACCCGCAGGCCGAGGAAGGCGATGAGGACCTCTACCGCGCGCCGCTGTTGCCGCTGGTGTCCACCAACAACCTGCGCATCCGGGAGGTGGAGATCAGCTTCAACGCGGACCTGGCGGAACTGGGCCCCGAGGATCTGGATGTGCCTGCGCCGGGCGCTCCGGATGCCTGGGAGACGCCGCGGCCGGCGGCGCGACACGTAGGACTGGATACCGGCCGCGGCAAGGGCGTGGGCAACGTACACGTGCAGTTGCGCGTGGAGGGAACCGAGCCGACCGATGGCGCGGCGCGGTTGATGAACCACCTGGCGCAGAGCCAGGGGGTGTTCAAGACCATCAAAGCCACCTGATCCACCACCACGGCGGCGTCCACGCGCTACGGCCGTCGCTGCCTGCCAACCACTAGGAGTGCATCACCATGCCTGACGAACTCGTCAATATCTCCAGCCAGTTCAAGGGTCTGCCCATGGCCGACCTGATCGGCGGCCCGCTCACCGCAGCGTGCGATTCGCAGATCAAACTGGCCCAGGCCACCGCCAGCTTCATCCGCTCGGTCGGCTTCCTGCCGCCGGACCCGGCCAACACCGATCCCAACGCGGTTGGCGGCACCCGCACCGCGCTGTTCCGCTTCAAGCGCCCGGTCGACAACCTCGACCCGGCCACCAAGGAGGCCCAGCCGTTCTCCGAGGAAGAAGTGGAGCTGGAAGTGCCGCTGCTGGCCATCGTCAAGGTGCCCAACCTGAGCATCTACAGCGTGGACATCAACTTCGAGATGGAAGTGAAGTCGTCGTTCTCGGCCAAGGACAGCCAGGACTACTCGGCGGCGATGCAGGCGGAAATGAAGGTGGGCTGGGGCGTGTTCTCGGCCAAGGTGAACATCCAGGGCTCGGTGGCCTCGCACAAGGAGAACACCCGCACGTCGGACAATTCGGCCAAGTACACCGTGGCCGTGCACGCCGAGGACAAGGGCATGCCCGAAGGCCTGGCCCGGGTGATGGACATCCTGCAGACCGCCTCGGCCCCGCGCAAGATCGGCGCCCCGGTACCGGTGGCCTGACATGGGCGTTGCGCCCATCGCGGTGAACGCAATCGTGGAATGACCCGTCGCGTCGCCAAGACGCGGCGGGTCCGGCATGTCCAACGCAGGGAAGACCGCCATGTTCGATCTGAATGATGTCAAGTTCGTCAAACGCATCGTGGTAGGCAGCAACAACCCCACCCAGATGCTCACCGATGCCGACCTGGGCCAGGCCCAGGACCTGCTCAACCGCTGCCTCAGCGATACGCCGAAGGGCGCGATCCTGGGGATCGAACGCAGCTTCACCATCCTGCAGATCGGCGAGCACCAGGTCGTGCTGCAGTGGCTGGCCTACCACGTCGGCTTTCCGCGCCGTCCGGTGTGGTTGGCCGAATGAGCGGCACGGGAGCCTGTCGATGGCCGACCATCCGCTCGATGACCTGATCCATACCCTCGCCCGGGCATTGGCCGACAGCCGCCACCGCTGCGCGCATGCGCACCTGCAGCGCCTGCAGGCCCGCCTCGGCGCGGGCCAGACGCTGGTGGTGCGCAGCCTCGTCGATGGGCAATGGCTGCAGCACGACGTACCGCTGGCCGAGTTGATCGTGCCGCGCGGCATCCTGGCCACCACGCTGGAAGTGCAGCTGGATTGCGAGGTCGAAGAAGTGGCCGGCGCCGATGGCCTGCCGGCGAGGATCGCGCTGCACCCGTGCACCGGTGAGGCCGAACACCGCTTGACCATCTGCCTGCATGGCGGCACCCCGCTGCACGGCGAACTGCTGCTGGACGGCCAGAGCCTGCGCCGTTTCAGCCTCGATCCCCCCTCGACCGCGGAGGCATGACATGGCCCGACCCGACCGCCTGCGCCTGTTGCTGTCCGACGACGACGCCCACCAGGTACGCCAATGGCTGGGCCCGCTGCTGGCCCGCAAGCGCGCCGCGGCCGCCGCGCGTGCCCGTCGTCGCCGCCAGCGGCTGCTGGCCACGCTGTGGCTGATCGCGCTCGGCGTGGCGTTGATGACGCGTTATTTCTGAGCCGGGTGCGGGCAGCTGCCCGCGCCTGGCGTTTCAACCACCAAGGAGTACACGATGAGGACATACGATTGCCGCCGGGCGTTGGGGTGGCTGGTTCTGCTGGCCCCGCTGTTCGCCCATGCACAGGCCCATCCCGACGCCGCAACGGCGGCCACGTGGGTGGGGGTGGATACCGCCGATGGGCGGCCGTCATCGGTGCGCCTGGCCTTGCAGCCGGCCAGCGACACGGCCCAGATCGTGTTCGGCGAGCCGCGCAACTGCCGTCTCGACGCACGCCTGTCCCACCAGGGCGACGGCCAGTTGCAGTACGACCTGGTCGACGCCAACGGCGGGCGCTGGTGCAACCGGCTGTATCCGGGCCGCGTGCAGCTGCAGGTGGGCGAAGGCCAGGCCACGCTGCAGGCGCGCAGCGACGCGGCAGCCTCGGAGGTGTCGCTGTGGGCCAGTGGCCAGGTCCCCGCCGCGGCCCGCCTGCCGGCAGCGCTGGCAGGGCGCTGGGCCACCCAGGTGCAGGGCGCGGCGAACCCGCCGGTGAGCCTGCAACTGACGCTGGCGGGCAGCGAGCCGGGCGACCTGGGCAGCAGCCTGGCCTACGCCAGTCCGCGCAACTGCCGGGTGCCGCTGCGCCTGGAAGGGCGCACCGCGGAGGGCGCGTGGTACTCGGTGCGGCCCGGCAACGGCGGTGCCGCCTGCGATCGCCTGGTGGGGCGCTGGATCGTGGTGCAGACCCTCGATGACACCCCCCGCCTGCGCATCGAGCCGGCGATCGGCGAATGCGCGCCAGGCTGCGTCCTGCAGCGCGTGACGCCCTGAGCCCACCTGCAGGCGCACCCGATACGCCGCGGCACCCCATCGGGTGCCGCGGCGTTCTGCCGTTTACCAGTGTGCGTAGGTGCCGCTGCTGTACATGCGCCACTCGGCGCCGCGGCGGTTGACCAGGCCCTTCATCACCTTGCCCTGCGACCGCGTCCACGCCATCCAGGCCGCCTCCAGCGTGGCAAAGGTGGTGCTGGCCTGGGGGTTGTTGACCAGCTTGAGCACCGAGGAGCGGGCGAAGTTGCCCACTCCGATGTTGAAGCTGAGGATCACCAGTGCATCGAACTGGCACTGCGACACCGTCGCGGTCACGCCACGGTTGACGGCCTGCTCGAACGGCGCCAGGTCCTTGCGCAGCAGCGCCTCGGCCTGTTCCAGGGTGATCCCGCGGGCAAGCCCGTCCCACTCGGCGCGGGCGATCAGGTGCCCGTAGCCGACGGTGGCGCCGGCCACCCAGTGGTCGACCGGCTTGCCGGTCTGGTCGTCGTAGGGTTGCAGGCGCTGGCCTTCCACCTGCTTGAGCCATTCGATCCCTTGCGGGCTCAACGTCATGCTGTTCATTGCGGATCCTCGTTGGTCTGGGCGCATCCAGGAGAGGGCGCCACGCCGTGGGCCGGCGTGGGGTCAGCTGCGGTTGGGCAGCTTGAAACCGATATAGGTGCCCGAGCTGAGGCCCATCAGCCCCAGCAGGGTGGGACTGAGCTCGGGCATGCTCAGGTTGTTGTAGACATCGGACAGGAAGATCACGCCCAGGATCAGCGTGAAGGCGAAGATCTGGAAACGATCGAAACGGTAGCCCTGCGCATCCGAGAGCAGGTCATGCAGCAGTCCGCGCGACGCCATCTCCGGCGCAGGGGCCTGCAGCGCGCGCAGCTCGCGGTCGATCTGCATCACCCGTTGCCGCGCGGCCTGCTGGCGCTCGCGCGGGTCGCCGCCCGCGCCCTCGTTGCCGTCCTGCCACATGCCGCGCGTGCCGATCTCGCGCACCCGCTGCTGGCGTTCGTCCAGCAACGCCTGCTGGCGTGGCTCCGGCGCGGGCGCGCCGCCGGCATCGATCACCGCCTCACTCAGCGCGGTGCCGGCACTGATGCCCAGCAGCGCCAGCAGCGATGGGTGGATCGTGTCGGTGGCATCGGTGATCAGCCAGATGGCGGTGTAGGACAGGTAGATCAGGAAGAACCACACCGCCATCTGGAAGCGGCCCAGGTCATACGGCCCCAGACCGCCTTCGGCCGGCTTGCGGATGATGCTGGTGGTGCGTGCCAGCTGCACGAACACGGCCAGCGTCACCACCACCAGCAGCAGCGCGATGCCGCCGTACACCGGCGAAATCACCGTGAGCATCACCCGCCGTCCGTCGCCGTACACGGTGTCGAACGGCGCGCCATCGACCGGGCCCACGCTGAAGGTGACCGGCCGGCGCAATCCCTCGGGCGCGCCGAGCAGGTCGGTCCACACCGCGCGGCTGTCCTCGTTGACGCGCAGGTGGAACAACAGCCGGCCGCGGGTCACGTCGATCGCTTCGGGTGGATTGCCCGGCAGCGCGCGCCCATCGATGAACGGCACCAGCCGGCGCGGATCGTTGTCGGCGGCCCAGTCGGCAAGCCCCTCCACGCGCACTTCCACAGTGTAGTCCAGCTCCAGGTGACCCTGCAGTTGGGTCACCTGCGGGCCGTTGGCGGCGTGGGCCGGCGCATGCGGCGCACACAGGCCCAGCAGCACCGCACCGAGCATCGCCAGGATGCGCAGCACCGCCAGGCGCAGGAAGCCGCGGTAGCGGCGTTGGTGGTGGTCCGCGACAGCCGCGGACGTTGGATCGACGGGCAAGGCCATGAGCGTGCTCCATGCGGAGGGGACGCACGCCGCGGCGCGCCGTGCAGCACAGGTATAGGGCCAGCCCGGGACGCCGGTTGGTTGGCGTGTTTCAGGGGTTTGCCGGCGCGTTCCAGCGACGCGGCGTCGGTCGGCGGGGCGACGCCGCGTGCCGGCTGCGTGGCGGCGTGGGCGCGGCCACGATCACCATGCTGGCCGCGCTGTACGGGAACACGCCCAGGTCGGAGACATCGTCCGGCCCCGACTCGGGAAACACATGGCGACGACGGCCGGCGATCACCCGTTCCACCGTGATCTGGTCTTCCAGCGCGCCCATGCGCAGCGGTTGGGTGAACACCTCCACGCTCACCCCCATCCGGCCATGGCCCTGCACCGGCTGCGCGAACACCAGGTCGACCGATCGCCCCGGGTCGATCACATGCCAGCCGGAAGCTTCCTGGGCGAAGGCGAAGCGCGCGCTGCGGCCATCGCGGGCTGCCTCCAGGTGGAACGGCTG
>Ga0213827_1001108_pt1 | contig 16467 bp, 12 predicted proteins | sample MC6MC0898MG_FD_180669 | JGI IMG/M metagenome (GOLD analysis project Ga0213827, IMG submission 180669) | Enriched soil aggregate microbial communities from Iowa State University, Ames, United States - MC6-MC0898-MG | ecosystem: Environmental > Terrestrial > Soil > Unclassified | place: USA: Iowa...
CAGCGACCAGGCGCTGCTCACCTACCTGGCCAGCGATCAGGCGCGGCGCAGTACGCAATTGAGCCTGGTGGCGAGTGTTGCCAACGTTTACCTGACCTGGCGTGCCGACCAGGAACTGCTCGCGCTCGCCCTGGAAACCCTGGCTGCGGACGAACGCAGCCTGCGCCTGACCAGTAACCAGCGCCGCGCAGGCACGGTGTCGGCGCTGGACCAGATCCAGGCACGCACCAGTGTCGACAGCACCCGTGCTGCGGTGGCGCGCTACAAGCGCCAGGTGGCCGAAGACCTCAACCAGTTGACCTTGCTGGTGGGCGCACCGGTGGCCGCTGACCTGGCCGCCCTGCCCCTGGGCGACGAACAGATCGCGGGCTTGCCGGCCGGCCTGCCCTCCGACCTGCTGCGCCGCCGCCCGGACATCGTGCAGGCCGAGTACCAGCTGCGCGCGGCCAATGCCAATATCGGCGCAGCGCGGGCAGCGTTCTTCCCGAGCATCAGCCTGACCGCCAATGCCGGCAGCACCAGCCCGGAGCTGAACGGGCTGTTCGACGCAGGCTCCGGCACCTGGCTGTTCCAACCGCAGATCAGCTTGCCGATTTTCACCGCCGGCAGCCTGCGCGCCAGCCTCGACTACGCGCAGTTGCAAAAGGACATCCAGGTGGCCCAGTACGAAAAGGCCATCCAGAGCGCCTTTCAGGAAGTGGCTGACGGGCTGGCGGCGCGGGCCACCTACCAGCGGCAGTTGCAGGCGCAGCGCGACCTGGTGGCGTCCAACCAGCGTTATTACAACCTGGCCGAACACCGCTACCGCATTGGCGTAGACAGCAGCCTGACGTTCCTCGATGCACAACGCTCGCTGTTCACCGCCCAGCAGGGTTTGATCAGCGACCGGCTGGCGCAGCTGGTGGCCGAGGTGAACCTGTATGCAGCGTTGGGCGGGGGGTGGCAGGAGGCTGGGGCACCTGGCAGGCAACTGTAGGCCGCAGCGCTTCCCCACAGGGGCTAGACTGAACAGACCAGATGGCATGAACCGGGGGGCTGCCCACACGTGGAGGTGTGCGATGAGCCAGTTCAAGCGTTTGTTAGTCATGCTCGGCCCGCAGATGCGATACACGCCGGCGCTGCAACGCGCGGCGGCGTTGGCCGAATCCAGTGGTGCATTGCTGGACATCAACGTGTTCGTCGACGATGTCGACACCTTCGGCCTGATGGGCGACGGCCGCGAACGCGAGCGATTGCTCGCCGACAACCGCCAATGGCTGGCCGACGCCACCGAGCAGTTGCGCACTGCCGGCCTGGATGTCTCCACCGAGTTGCTGCTGACCCGCGACCCGCTGGGCAGTGCCATCGAGCGTATCGAGCAGCTAGGCTGCGACCTGCTGGTCAAGGACGTGCAGCACGAACCGGTGCTCAAGCGCCTGCTGGTGACGCCGCTGGACTGGCAACTGCTCAAGGACAGCCCGGTGGCGGTGCACCTGGTCAGCGACATTCGCCTGCCACTGCCACGGCAGATCGCCGCAGCGGTCGACCTCAACAGCCACGGCGCCGGCGAACACCTGGACGAGCAGGTCATTCACTGCGCCCATGCCCTGGCGCTGCAATGCAACGGCGAGGTTCATCTGGTGCACGTGTGCGATGCGGCACGGTGCCATATCGCCGATTTCGGCGCCGGCACAGTGACCATGCCCGGCTTTGATGGCAGTGTGCGCACCTCGCAGCGGACGGCGTTCAACCGGCTGGGTGACCACCATCAGGTCCCGCTGGAACGCCGGCATTTTCTTGAAGGGCCGGCGATACGCGCGATTGCGCAGTTTGTCAGCCATAGCCGCATGGATGTGATCGTGATGGGTAGCCACCGGCATGACGCCATGCAGACGTTCCTTGGCGGGACTACGGCGCATGTGCTGGAACACCCGCTGTGCAATGTGTTGGCGATCAAAGGGGCTGGCTGAGGCATGTCTTGGCGTTTTTGCCGGTCATGAGATCGCGTAGCGCTTGCCTTGGGATCTTCAGCGCCCTCGAGATTGAGCGCCGCCCGCGCGGCGCATCGCGAAGCGCTTGCCTTGGGATCTTCAGCGCTCTTGAGATCGAGCGCCGCCCGCGCGGCGCTTCGCGAAGCGCTTGCCTTGGGATTTTTAGCGCCCTTGAGATCGAGCGCCGCCCGCGCGGCGCTTCGCGGGGCAAGCCCGCTCCCACATTTGTTGCAACGTGCCATGGCCTGTGAGGCCATAGTTGTCAGCCTTGTTAGCATGACGCGATTTTTCCGTTGGTGCTGCCGGCGCCCCACCTGTCCTCAGCCATGCACCAGGGCGAACAACCATGGCCTGACTGGAACGGCGCGTTGCAACAAATGTAGGAGCGGGCTTGCCCGCGATGCGCCGCGCGGGCGGCGCTCGATCTCAAGGGCGCTGAGGATCATACGGCGAGCGCCTCGCGATCCCCTATCCTCCGGGCTAGTCTCGCCCCCAACCTGGCACTCCAGCTCCATTTAAAAAGAATGCATTTGATAATGATTCGTAGTAGTTTCGCGACGCTTCCTCCCCATCCCTAACGCCCTACTTCAGGATCGTACCGTCGATGCGTCGCACATTCGTTTCGCTTTGTGTGCTCCATGCTGTCTCCCCGCTGGCTTTCGCCGAGCCCGAACCGCTCAACGACCCCAGGCAGATCGAACTCCAGGCCCTGAGCATTACTGGCAGCGCCGACAGCGAGCGCGCCGATGGCCCAGTCGATGGCTACAAGGCCAACCGCTCGACCAGTGCCACCCGCACCGACACCGCCCTGCACGACACCCCGCAATCGATCAGCGTGGTGCCCAAGGATGTGCTCGAAGATACCGGTGCCACCCGCCTGCAGGACGGCCTGGACTACGCTGGCGGCGTCGGCCGCGCCAACAACTTTGGCGGCCAGGGCCTGACCACCTTCACCGTGCGCGGCTTCACCACCGGGGAGTTCTACCGCAACGGCTTCCCGATCAACCGGGGCTACCCCAACGCGCCTGACGCCAACAGCGTCGAACGCCTGGAAGTGATCCGCGGCCCGGCCACCAGCCTGTATGGCCGTGGCGACCCCGGCGGGACCTTCAACGTGGTCAGCAAGCAGCCGCTGGCCGACCCCAAGGTGACCCTCGGCAGCCAGTTCGACGACCAGGGCATGCACCGGGCCACCCTGGACGCCACCGGGCCGCTCAACCAGGACGGCTCGCTGGCATACCGGCTGAACGTGCTGGGGGAAGGCGGCGACAGCTTCCGTGACGATGTCGAGAGCGAACGCTACGACGTCGCGCCGGTACTCAGCTGGCAGGTCAACGACGCCACCAGGATCGTCTTCGAGGGCGATTTCATGCGCAACAACCACCCACTGGACCGCGGCCTCACTCGCCTGCCCGGCCAGCGCGGCACGGCGTCACGCGATACCAACATCTGGGAAAAAGGCAGCGACAACCTGCTGCACAACGATAACAACATGGCGCAGCTGCGCTTCGAGCACGCGCTGAACGATGACTGGACGCTCGGCGGCGGCATGCAATGGCTGGACGGCTCGCTCAAGGGCAACGCCGTCGAAGCCAACGGCTTGCAGGCGGACGGCCGCACCCTGGGTCGCAACTTCAACTACCGCAAGCTGGAGTGGACCGACCGCGATTACCAGCTCAACCTCACCGGCCACTTCGACGCGGGCGGCTTTGCCCACACCCTGCTGACCGGCATCGAGTACGAAGACTACGATTACAACTCGATCATCCAGCGCTCGGCCGCCGGCACCGGCGCCTACCCAATCGACATTTTCGACCCGGTGCAGGGCCAGGCGCGCCCTGCCCTCACCCGTACGACCACGCACGACAAGGAAAACCTCAAAACCTGGGCGGCCTTCATCCAGGACCAGGTCGCCCTGACCGATCGCCTCAAGGCCCTCGCCGGCGTGCGTTTCGAGCGCTACGAGCATGACTACGACAACAAGCTCAACACTGCGGGCGACTTCAGCAAGGGCGAGAACGGTGTGACCCCGCGGTTCGGCCTGCTCTACGACCTGACCGATACGCTGGCGGTGTACGCCAATACCGCGCGCTCGTTCAAGCCCAACAGTGGGGCCAGCCTGCAAGGCAGCGGCTTTGACCCGGAAAAGGGCAAGTCGTATGAACTGGGCGTGAAATGGGAGGCGCTGGACCGTCAGCTGAGTGTCGATGCCGCGATTTACCACATCGTCAAAGAGAACGTGTTGACCCGCGACCCGAATGACCCCAGCGGCACTTACAGCATCGCGGCCGGCGAAGTGCGCAGCCGCGGCCTGGACATCAACATTGCCGGCAACCTCACGCCGCAATGGCGTGTGATCGGTGGCTACGCGTATGTCGACGCCGAGGTCACCCAGGACAACACGGTGCCGACCGGCACGCGCCTGGCGAACATCCCGCGTAACAGCTTCAGCCTGCTGAACACTTACGAGTTCCAGGATGGCGTGGCCAAAGGGCTGGGCCTGGGTGTTGGGGTGAAGTACATCGATGACCGTGCCGGGCAGACCGCTGCGACCACCTACACCATGGAGCGTTACAGCGTCGTCGACCTGCTGAGCTTCTACAAGGTCAACGAGCACGTGCGGCTGAACCTGGATGTGAAGAACGTGTTCAACAAGGGCTATGACGAGGGGGCGTTCAATACCTACGTCTATCCGGGCGCGCCGCGTACGGTGCAGGCTGGGGTTTCCTACACCTTCTAAGCTGCCGGGGCCGCGATGCGGCCCCTTCGCTTCAGAAGCCCTTGGTGTAGAACAGCGAGTACGACTCGATGCCGTCGTTTGGCTGCTTGATGCCGGCGTTCGAGTAATGGATGGCGCGAATGCCGACCTTCTGCTCGCCCGGCAGCTTCAGACCAAAGCCGATGCGGTCCTCGAAGTTGAAGGACGAGCCCAGGCGCTGGTCGCCCACCTCGGTCTTGGAGAACGCCGCCAGGCCGATGCCGGCTTCGATGTACGGGGTGTAGGTGAAGCCGCTGAACTCGTAGGTGAACACCGGGCTGAACGACAGCGAGTGGGCGCCGCTGGCATCACCGCCTTCCCAGTAGGTGTAGGCCGCATCCCAGTAGCCACTCACGTAACCGGTGCTGCTTTGCAGCCATTTCTTGTCCCAGTCGAACGACAAGCCGATACGGTAGGTCATGTCGCCCTGGCTGGTGGCGCCAACGGCACCTGAAACCTGCGCCGCCTGGGCCAGGTTGGCCCCGGCGAAAGCCAATACGGCAGCGGCCAGCGCAGTGGCAAGAGGGGTTTTCATCGATGACTTCTCCTGATGGTCAACACGGGCAAACGGGGGCTTTTCGCCCCTCGATTTTTTTGGTGGCCGGTGCATCCAGCCGGTCACACGGGGTAATACTTTTCTGATTATTGTCCAGATAATCAGAAAGTTGAAAGTGAATTGCCACTAATGGCTATTTGTATGGCTCAAGATCTTCAGGGCCCAGTAGATCGAGCGCCGCCCGCGCGGCGCTTCGCGAAGCGCTTGCCTTAGGATCTTTAGCGCCCTTGAGATCGAGCGCCGCCCGCGCGGCGCATCGCGAAGTGCTTGTCTTGGGATCTTCAGCGCCCTTGAGATCGAGCGCCGCCCGCGCGGCGCTTCGCGGGGCAAGCCCGCTCCCACATTTGTTGCAACGTGCCATGGCCTGTGAGGCCATAGTTGCCAGCCCTGTTGGCTCGACGAGGTTTTTCGGCTGGCACTGCGGCCGCCTCACCTGTCTTCAGTCATGCGCCAAGGCGAACAACCATGGCCTGACTGGAACGGCACGTTGCAACAAATGTGGGAGCGGGCTTGCCCCGCGAAGCGCCGCGCGGGCGGCGCTCGATCTCAAGGGCGCTGAAGATCCCAAGGCACACATAGCGAATACCGTTCTGCTCTTGCGGTTGCAGCTGTACCGCCTGCATATCGATCGGGGCATTGAGATCGGCCGCCGCGGCCAGGGTCCAGGGGAACGCCAGCGCGAGCAGCAGCGTGGCACCCAGGGCATAGTGATGATTACGCATGGTCAGCGCCTCCTTGAGGAGATGGCTTACCTGATATTTGATCCCTGCCCTGCCGCCGGGTTCACGCCGCCCGCCGCTCTTCGAGCAGTTTCACGAACATGCTCAGGCTGCGCGATACGGTGCCACGGCGCCACACCAGCCAGGTCTTGAGGAAGCGAAAATCTTCCGACATCGGCCAGGCGCTGACCGTGCTGCAACCGGGCATGTTGTCGAGCATGCTGCGTGGCAACATGGCCAGGCCAGCCCCGGCGCTGACGCAGGCGAGCATGCCGTGGTACGACTCCATCTCGTGGATCTTGCCCGGCACGGCCTGGTCCTGGACGAACCAGTTCTCGAAATGGTGGCGGTACGAGCAGTTGGCGCGAAAGGCGTAGATGCTCGCGCCATTCACATCCTGGGCGCGGGTCACCGGTGCGTGGTTGAGCGGTGAAATGATCACCATCTCCTCCTCGAACACCGGCATGCCCTCGAGCGTCGGGTGCAGCAGCGGGCCATCGACGAAGGCCGCCACCAGCCGCCCGGACAACACCCCTTCGAGCATGGTGCCGGACGGCCCGGTGGATAGATCCAGGTCGACCTTGGGGTAACGCTGGTTGTAAGCCGCCAGCAGTGCCGGGATGCGCACCGCAGCGGTACTCTCCAGCGAACCCAGGGCGAAGGTGCCCTGCGGGTCTTCGCCGGCCACGGTCAAGCGCGCCTCGTGCACCAGGTCGAGAATACGCCGGGTGTACTCGAGGAAGTTCCAGCCTGCAGGTGACAGCCGAAGGCGGCTTTTCTCGCGGATGAACAGCTCGACGCCGAGGTCCTCCTCCAGCTGCTTGATGCGCGTGGTCAGGTTGGACGGCACCCGATGGATGTGCTGGGCGGCGGCGCTGATGCTGCCCTGCTCGGCCACGGCTTTGAAGATCTCCAGTTGCACCAGGTCCACAGTCATTCTCCAAACGTGAATGTTTCGCTCATTATTATTCAGTTTTCATTAAACCCCTAGCCCACTAGTCTGGCCTCACTGATAAACAACAACGAGTGTCCAACCATGAGCGCGATCAGCAGCCTGACCCACGCCATCTCCGTCGACCCGCACAGCGGCGAACAGATCGGCAGCTACCCCTTCGACACCGACGCCGCATTGGAAGCGGCGCTGCAACGTGCCAAGGTTGGCTACCGCCAGTGGCGCCAGGTGTCGCTGGGTCAGCGCAGCGAGTTCCTGTTGGCCCTGGCCGATACACTGCAGGCCAAGGCTGAAGCCTTCGCGCAGATGATCAGCCGCGAAATCGGCAAGCCGATCAGCCAGGCCCGCGGTGAAGTGAGCAAGTGCGTGGGCCTGTGCCAGTGGTACGCCGAACACGGCCCGGCGATGCTCGCCGCCGAACCGACCCAGGTCGAAAAGGCACGTATCGAGTACCGCCCGCTGGGCCCGATTCTGGCGGTGATGCCGTGGAACTTCCCGATCTGGCAGGTGCTGCGTGGCGCCGTGCCGGCGATCCTGGCCGGCAATACCTACGTGCTCAAGCACGCACCGAACGTGATGGGCAGCGCCTACCTGCTGGGCGAACTGTTCAAGGACGCTGGCCTGCCTGAAGGCGTGTTCGAGGTGTTGAACGTCACGCCTGAAGGCGTCACCCGCGCCATCAACGACCCGCGCATCGCCGCCGTGACCCTCACCGGCAGCGTGCGCGCCGGCATGGCCATCGGTGCCCAAGCCGGTGCTGCGCTGAAGAAGTGCGTACTTGAGCTGGGCGGTTCCGACCCGTTCATCGTGCTGGCTGACGCCGACCTGGATGCCGCAGTCAAGGCAGCCGTCATCGGCCGTTACCAGAACACCGGGCAGGTCTGCGCTGCAGCGAAGCGCCTGATTGTCGAAGAGCGCATCGCCGAGGCTTTCACGCAAAAGTTCGTTGAGGCGACCCGCCAGCTGAAAGTCGGCAACCCGCTTGAAGATGACACCTACATCGGCCCGATGGCCCGCTACGACCTGCGCGACGAGCTCGATGGCCAGGTTCAGGCGACCCTCGCCGAAGGTGCCACCCTGCTGCTGGGCGGCAACAAGGTCGAAGGCGTGGGCAACTTCTACGCACCCACCGTGTTCGCCAACGTCACGCCGGACATGACGGCGTTCAAACAGGAATTGTTCGGCCCGGTAGCGGCCATTATCACTGCCCGCGATGCCGACCATGCAGTGGAGCTGGCCAACGACAGCGAATTCGGCTTGGCGTCGACCATCTACACCGCTGACTACGCCCTGGCCGAGCGCATGACGGCGGCGCTGGATACCGGTGGTGTGTTCATCAACGGTTACTGCGCTTCCGACCCCCGCGTGGCGTTTGGTGGGGTGAAGAAGAGTGGGTTCGGCCGCGAGCTGTCGCACTTTGGGGTGCGCGAGTTCACCAATGCGCAGACGGTCTGGCTGGACCGTAACTGACTAGCCATGGGGCCGCTTCGCGGCCCCAAACGGTCTCAATCCCGCACCTGATCCTTGACCCAGTCCAGCATCCCCCCGGGCACGATCAACTCATGCCGCGCCCGCGAACACGCGGTATACAACCCTGCCAGCATCCGCGCCCGCTCATTGCGGTTGCCCGCCGCCAGCGGTGCGACCATCAGCTCCGGCGATACCATCACCCGGGCGAATTCCATGTTCTTCACATCCCGCACGCGGCCCAGGAACAGCTTGGGCGCCTTGTCCCAGCGGTAGCGGCTCTTGGCCTTGGCGAAGTGCTCCGCGGTGTAGCCTTTGCGCAGCATGTTGGCCACGGCGACAAAAGCCTTGTCGTCACCCCTGTCCTGCTCCAGCGCCTGCCAGCTGGGGTAACGGAACAACATTGGGTGGCGTGGCCGCGTACCGTGGCGGTACAGCTCGATACAGTCCTCGACGAACAGCTCGAAGTCCTTGCGTGCGCTTTTCAGCAGCACGAACGGCACGCCTTGGTGGGTCAGGCGCTGGAACCAGCCGAACAGCCCCCACTCGTCATCGACGATCAGCGCGGTCGGTTGCGTGGGCACCGTGACGGTGTCGAAGAAGCTGACCCGCGTGTAATGCTCGGCACTGCCGCTGAAGGCGGCCTGGATGGCCGCCGGGTGAGCCTGGATCAACGGGTTGAGCACGTTGTCCATGGCCGGCCCGGCGCGCAGTGAATGGTCGATGTAACGCTGGCGGATGAAACCGCCATGGTGCGGGCTCAGGCCGTTGAGGTTCTGCAGCTCGTCGCCCAGGGCGATGACCGACTGCGGGCTGCGGTCCAGCACGCTGAGCATCGGCGCGGACAACTCATGCGCTTCATCGACGATCACGTGGGTGTAGCGGCTGTCGATGAGCTCGGCCGTCAGCGACAGCAGCTTGACCCGATGGTAATCGCGCACGGGCAACTGAACCTCGCGCGATGAAGGGCGGATCAGCTCCTGCCAGTACAAGCGGGCCTTCTCCAGCAGCACTTCCTGGTCCAGCGGCGAGGTGCCCGGGCCGGCCCAGGGCAAGTGGTGCAACTGCACCTGGGTATCGCCGCTGCGGCAGAAACTGCGCACAGCCTTGATGCACAGGGCGACCACGTCGCAGGCGGCCAGCGGGCCGATATCGGGGATAGCCAGCCATTTCACCACTTGCGCTTCCTGCGGGCGCCACGACAGTTTGGTGCGATAGGGGTCGCGCAGGCGCCAGCCGTTGCTGGTGAGGTCGCGGTTGAGGATTTCGTCGGCCAACTGGCCGAAGGTCATCGCAGTGTAGGCTGCGGCGTCCTTCACCCGCGCCTGCAGCGCCCGCAACTGCCCTTCGGTGAGGGCCAGCAGCAAGGTGCGCTGCGGGTCCAGCAGGCGCGCGAACTGGTGAATCAGGAAGGTCTTGCCGGTGCCGGCGAAACCCTGCACCGCCACCGATTCGTCAACACCGCAAAGAAATTCGCGCAGCAGGCGGTTTTGCTGGTCACTGAGCATCAGGTCGCTGGCCAGTGACGGCAGGTACACCGGGTGCAACGGGGTCACGCGCTGGCGGTAGCTGTCGGCGAACTGGAAATTCCACTGGCCCTCGGTGTCTACAAACTCGTCTGCCGGGTACTCGACCTCCGGTGAAACCAGGCCGACACCGTTTTCACCGAGCAAGCCGAGGCCCATGGCGAACGCCTCGCGGTCAAAGTGCTGTGCCACCTGGCCTTGAAAGCGCCCTGGGGCCGCCGCTTCGACTTCGTTGGCGATGCGTACTATCTCGGCAAAACGGCGTTCCTGGGCGTCAGCGGACACGCCGGCTGGCTGGCGCGGCACATTCTGCACGAACAGCACGGCGGCCGCCTCCAGCAGGCTGGCGGTCGGGAAGTAGTCGATGGCTGTGGGCGCGCTGGCCAGGCGGTCGGCCTGGTCGCTGGGCAAGGGCAGGTAGAACATCAGGACCTCGGGTGGAAACTGCCGGGCACGATAGCAGGTTTCAGGCCCGGCCGCGCTTGAGCGTCTCGCTCGGTAACTCCTTGAACAATTGCCGATAACTCTCTGAAAACCTTCCCAAATGCCAGAACGACCAACGCATGGCGACTTCGGCGATGGTCACCCCACCCCCTCGCAACAGGTCGCGCCGGGCGCCATTGAGGCGCCGCAGGCGCAGCCAGTGGGCGGGCGGCATGCCGGTAAAGGCCTTGAACGCTTGCTGCAACTGGCGCAGCGAAACGCCGGCAACATCGGCCAGCTCCAGCAGGTTCAGGGTTTCCTCCGGGCAATCTGCCGCCCACGCGCTGACCCGTTGCATGATTGCCCGCTCCTCTGCCCGCCGGCCCAGGGCGCCGCCCTGCAGCCGCTGGCAGGCGTTGTCGAGGATGAACAGGCAGTCTTCCAGCAGTTGCTCGGCCAACGCCTGCCCTTCCAGGGGGCAGCCTGCGTCGCCAAGGCGCGTCAGGGTGGCGCTGAGCCAGCTGCCGAACAGCGCATTCTGCCCGCTGCCAAGCGGCACCATGAACAAGCCCTCGAGGCGCTGTGGGTCGAGGCCATGACGGGCGAGGAACGGCTGGTCGAACACCACGGCTACCTCCTGGTAGTTCTCCGGGGTGATCCAGATATTGCGGCTCTGTTCGTTGAGCAGGTAGAGGCTGTTTTCGCTGCGGTCGAAACAGAACGCCAGTGAACCGCTCGGGGCCCGGAAGAATTGCTCGACCCGCGTGTTCAAGCGCTCTTCGTAGACCTCCACGCCGTCAAGGCCCAGGCAACGCAACTCGCCGCTGAAATGGCCGGGCGACATCTGCCGGTATTGCTGTTGCCAGCCGGGGGTGGCACGCACCTGCTCGGTCACGTCGGTGGTGTGAAAAGCCTGGACTTGCAAGGCATTGGGCGTTGTCACGCTTTGTCCTAGTTGCACTCTTTTGGTGCATTGAATGCTGAAGAAAGTGGATAGATCGCCCTGGGGGGCTGCGACCAAGATAGTCTCCAGCGCGTCACCTGGGAAGGGTTCACCCCTTTGCAAAGCCGGCAACGGCCTTGGCGGGTAAACCCGCTCCCACAACAAAACCCAATCAAGAGGTCTGTATGAACGCCCCTTTCGATCAGCTTTCTACCTGGCTGAAAGAACACCGCATCACCGAAGTCGAATGCGTGATCAGCGACCTGACCGGCATCGCCCGCGGCAAGATCGCACCGACTGCCAAGTTCCTCCACGAGCGTGGCATGCGCCTGCCTGAAAGCGTGCTGCTGCAGACCGTCACTGGCGACTACGTCGACGACGACATCTACTACAGCCTGCTCGATGCCGCCGACATCGACATGGTCTGCCGCCCCGACCCTACGGCGGTGTATCAGATACCCTGGGCTATCGAGCCGACAGCAATCGTCATCCACGATACCTTCGACAAGCAAGGCAACCCGATCGAGCTGTCGCCGCGCAATGTCCTGAAAAAGGTGCTCAAGCTTTACGCCGACCAAGGCTGGCAGCCGATCGTCGCGCCGGAAATGGAGTTCTACCTGACCAAGCGCTGCGAAGACCCAGACTTGCCGCTGCAAGTACCGCTGGGCCGCTCGGGCCGCGCCGAAAGCGGGCGCCAGTCGTTTTCGATCGACGCTGCCAACGAATTCGACCCGTTGTTCGAAGACGTCTACGATTGGTGCGAGCTGCAGGGCCTGGACCTCGACACGCTGATCCACGAAGACGGCCCGGCGCAGATGGAGATCAACTTCCGCCACGGCGACGCGCTGGACCTGGCCGACCAGATCACCGTGTTCAAGCGCACGATGCGTGAGGCGGCGCTCAAGCACAACGTCACCGCCACCTTCATGGCCAAGCCGATCACCGATGAGCCGGGCAGCGCCATGCACCTGCACCAGAGCGTGGTCGACATCGCCACTGGCAAGCCGGTGTTCGCCAACGACGATGGCAGCATGAGCGAGCTGTTCCTGCATCATATTGGCGGCCTGCAGAAGTACATCCCCAAGCTGCTGCCGATGTTCGCCCCGAACGTCAACTCGTTCCGCCGCTTCCTGCCGGACACCTCGGCACCGGTGAACGTCGAATGGGGCGAGGAAAACCGCACCGCCGGCTTGCGCGTACCCACATCCAGCCCCGAGGCAATGCGCGTGGAAAACCGCCTGCCGGGCGCCGACGCCAACCCTTACCTGGCGATTGCCGCGAGCCTGCTGTGCGGCTACCTGGGCATGGTCGAGAAGGTCGAGCCCAGCGCGCCGGTACAAGGCCGCGCCTACGAGCGGCGCAACCTGCGCCTGCCGATCACCATCGAAGACGCCCTGCAGCACATGGAGGACTGCCAGACCGTGCAGCGCTACCTGGGCAAGCAGTTCGTCCAGGGCTACGTGGCGGTCAAGCGTGCCGAGCATGAAAACTTCAAGCGTGTAATCAGTTCCTGGGAGCGTGAGTTCCTGCTGCTCAGCGTGTAACGCATCGCCGGCAAGCCGGCTCCCACAGGGGCCGGTGTTGCCAACGCTGTACCTGTGGGGGCCGGCTTGCCGGCGATTGGGCTGCACAGCAGCCCCACAACACCGAATTCAAATAACAAGACCAACGAGGTGTCGACATGCGTCATCTGCAATCCCTGATACCCGCAGCATTCACCCTGCTGTTCGGCGCCGCCGCGCAGGCCACGCCCACCGTCAGCGTGTACAACTGGACCGACTACATCGGTGACACCACCCTGGCCGACTTCCAGGCCAGCAGCGGGATCAAGGTCGTCTATGACGTGTTCGACTCCAACGAAACCCTCGAAGGCAAGCTGCTCGCCGGCCGCACCGGCTACGACGTGGTCGTGCCGTCCAACCACTTCCTGGCCCGCCAGGCACAGGCAGGCGCGTTCCTGCCACTGGACCGCAGCAAGCTGCCGAACTGGAAGCACCTGGACCCCAAGCTGCTCAAGCAGCTTGAACAGAACGACCCGGGCAACCAGTACGCGGTGCCGTACCTGTGGGGCACCAACGGCATCGGCTACAACGTTGAAAAGGTCAAGGCCGCGCTGGGTATCGAGCGTATCGACTCCTGGGCGGTGCTGTTCGAGCCGGAAAACCTGAAAAAGCTCAAGCAATGCGGCGTGGCGTTCATGGACTCGCCCGACGAGCTGTTCCCGGCCATGCTCAACTACCTGGGCATGGACCCGCGCAGCGAAAAGGCGGCGGATTACGCCAAGGCCGAAGCACGCCTGCTGGCGCTGCGCCCTTACATCACCTACTTCCATTCTTCCAAGTATGTTTCAGACCTCGCAAACGGTGACATCTGCGTGGCCTTCGGCTACTCCGGCGACGTGTTCCAGGCGGCCAACCGCGCAGTGGAGGCCAACAACGGCGTGAAGATCGCCTACAGCATCCCGAAAGAAGGCAGCAACCTGTGGTTCGACCTGCTGGCCATTCCCAAGGATGCCGGCAACCCCGACCAGGCCCTGGCGTTCATCAACTACCTGCTGGAGCCGAAGGTGATCGCCAAGGTCAGCGCCACCGTCGGCTACGCCAACGCCAACCCGGATGCCAAGGCCGACATGGACCCCTCGCTGGTCGACAACCCCGAGATCTACCCACCCCAGGAGGTGCTGGACAAGCTGTACATCTCAAGCACCCCGACCCCGCAGATCATGCGGGTCATGACCCGCTCCTGGAGCAAGATCAAGTCCAACCGCTGAGCCGAGAACGCGCCATGCCTTTCACTACTCAACACACCGCGTCGTACTACGCCGCTACTGCGCGCGATACCGCGCCCTACCCCAGCCTCGACGGTGAGCTGAGCGCCGACGTGTGCGTAGTCGGCGGCGGGCTGACGGGCGTGAATACCGCCCTGGAGCTTGCCGAGCGCGGCCTGTCGGTGATCCTGCTGGAAGGCCGGCGCATCGGCTGGGGCGCCAGCGGGCGCAACGGCGGCCAGCTGATTCGCGGCATCGGCCATGACGTCAGCGGCTTTGCCCGCTACGTCGGCCAGGACGGGGTGCACTACCTGAAGCAGGCCGGCATCGATTCGGTGGCCCTGGTGGCCAAACGCATCGAGCAGTACGGCATTGCCTGCGACTTGCGCTGGGGTTTCTGCGAGTTGGCCAATACGCCCGCCCAGTTCGCCGCCTTCAAGGACGAACAGGCTGAGTTGGCAGCGCTTGGCTACCGCCACGAAACACGCCTGGTCGGCCCCGAGCGGCTGCATGAAATCGTCGCCAGCGAACAGTACGCCGGCGGCCTGGTAGACATGGGCTCGGGCCACCTGCACCCGCTCGACCTGGTCCAGGGCGAAGCGCGCGCGGCCCATGGCCTGGGCGTGCGCATCTTCGAGCAGAGCCCGGTGCTGCGCATCGAGCATGGCCCTACGGTGACCCTGCACACCGCGCGCGGCAAGGTGCGGGCGCAGAGCCTGGTGCTGGGTTGCAATGCCCACCTCGACGAACTGGAACCCCGCCTGAGCGGCAAGGTGCTGCCCGCCGGCAGCTACGTAGTCGCCACCGAACCCTTGCCCGAGGCCGTCGCCCAGGCGCTGATCCCGCAAAATATGGCCATGTGCGACCAGAAAGTCGGCCTGGATTACTACCGCCTTACCGCCGACCGCCGCCTGCTGTTTGGCGGTGCCTGCCACTACTCCGGGCGCGACCCCAAGGACATTGCCGCTTATATGCGGCCAAAAGTGCTCAAGGTGTTCCCGCAATTGGCCGATGTGCGCATCGATTACCAGTGGGGCGGCATGATCGGCATTACCGCCAACCGCTTCCCCCAGGTCGGGCGGCTCAGCCAGTACCCTAACGTGTACTACGCCCAAGGCTATTCCGGGCATGGCCTGAACGTGACGCACTGGACGGCGAAGCTGCTGGCAGAGGGGATCGCCGTTGGGGAAAGTCAGGGGCTGGATGTGTTCAGTGCTGTGCCACACCTGACCTTCCCGGGCGGCAAGGCATTGCGCTCGCCGCTGCTGGCGTTGGGGATGTTGTGGTATCGGTTGCGGGAGGTGTTGGGGTAGTAACCTTTGACGGTGGGCATGCGGCTCGCCGCCTGCAAATTTCGGAAACTACTTCAAGACAACGATGCATCTTCTTGATTAGTAGAAGTTTTTACGGAAATGGCACGAGTTCACAATGCAATCAAAGGATTGCTTGCAAGCCTTTGATTGCAATGACATTTAGCAATTTGAGCGCAGGGCCGGCCGGGCGCGTTTCCCCTTGCTCCCATTTACGAATGGTCGACGCGCTCGTATGCAAATGCAGCGCAAAGACCGGTTGGCTGAAATTCAGCGTTTCGCGTAACCGCCGGATATCAAGGGCGCTGAAATCCCGCACAGGTGCAGGACACAGCATTTCGAAATCCCTGAGGGTCACCTTGCCAACAGCTCCTGCTTCATGGAGGGCTTCAAGATCCTCCCGTAACGATTCAACAAGCTTGCTGCTCACAGCAGACCTCCATTAACACACCTGATTTCAATGCCCTGTACAGTGCCAGCGGTGACAACTCCAGGAAAACCCTGCCAGCAAAGCGCAGCGCCTTCTGTTCTTCCAACGAAATATTGGCCTTGTCGCACTTGGCGAAGCCGTGCAAAAAAACATACCGGTTACCCACACGCGCAGAAAGGAGGGTTCGGTAGCCACCGCGCTTGCCGCAGCCATGCCTCGCTACTCGCTTCTTGTACAGGTCACCACCGAGGGCGGCATCGACCAAGCCCCTGCGCATTTCGTCCACTGCATGGCACAACATGCCGTCAGTAAGCCCCTGCGCCGCTTGCCACCGCGCGAAATCCTTGCGCTTCAACACGTCCATGAACGCTTCCTCAAAACTATACCCGTTGCGGGCATATTTTCCATTAATACTCACAGAAGCAAAGATGGCGAATTCGCCCCGTGTCGTAGGAGGCTTCGCTTTGAAGGGGTGAGCTAAAGGTCAATCACGGGTTGACCACTGGCCAACCGCCGCGCACCTGCTAGCGTTGTTCTGGCCACCCCCTCATGGACGCATCACCATCATGAAATCACTGCCTCGCATCACCCTGTTGTGCGCTGCTTTGCTCGCCGTGGCCGCCTGCTCGAGCAACCGCGTGGACCC
>Ga0213827_1001121_pt1 | contig 16318 bp, 19 predicted proteins | sample MC6MC0898MG_FD_180669 | JGI IMG/M metagenome (GOLD analysis project Ga0213827, IMG submission 180669) | Enriched soil aggregate microbial communities from Iowa State University, Ames, United States - MC6-MC0898-MG | ecosystem: Environmental > Terrestrial > Soil > Unclassified | place: USA: Iowa...
ACCGACCATCCACCCGGACCCGGACAAGCCGAAAATCAAGATCGTCGGCGAACTGCCCAACCCGCTGAACCCACCGTCCGGCTGCGCCTTCCACAAGCGCTGCCCGTACGCCACCGAGCGTTGCAGCAACGAAGAGCCCACCCTGCGCCTGCTCGACAGTCGCCAGGTGGCGTGTCACTACGCCGAGCAATTCCTTGACGGCGCAGCCTAAAACCCGCCCTGAACCATGTGGGAGCCAGCCACCCTCCGCATCGACTGGCATACCGCAATCGCTAGCAGGCTAGCTCCCACAGCAATTCCTCGACGGCGCGGCGTAAAACCCGCCCTGAACCCTGTGGGAGCCAGCCACCCTCTGCATCGACTGGCATACCGCAATCGCTAGCAGGCTAGCTCCCACAGCAATTCCTCGACGGCGCGACGTAAAACTCGCCCTGAACCCTGTGGGAGCCAGCCTGCTGGCGATTACGGAACACCAGCCACCCTCTGCGTCGACTGGCACACCGCAATCGCTAGCAGGCTAGCTCCCACAGCAATTCCTCGACAGCGCGGCGTGAAAAACTGTTGGCGCGAGCAAGCGGGGGCATCAGCCATGATGGACCTCTCCATTCAACCATTCCTGATTCATCGTCTCGGCATCTCCCAGGTAATCGAGTAACCAAGCCATGGCCGGCGAATGCTTGTCCTGGTTCCAAGCGACGCAGGACGGACTGGCGGCGAACGGCCGTTGCAGGTTCAGGGCGACCAGATCGCCTTGTTCGATGAGTTGTCGCACCAGGTGTGCCGGCGCCATGCCCACGCATAAGCCATCGCGCAAACAATCCAGGGCCGAGGCCCAGTTAGGCACCACCAGCCGACGCTGGTTATCCAAGGACCACGTATCGCGCTTGGGCAGGTTGCGCGAGGTGTCGTTCATGCACAACGAGGGGTAGTGCCGCAGTTGATCGTCGTCCAGCGGGCCGGTTAATGATGCCAGCGGGTGCCGGGCGCTGACCACACACAACCAGTTCAACAAGCCCATGTCGCGGAAACTGTAGTGGCTGGCCACCGGTACGGCACTGGTGGCGCCGATGACCATGTCGGTGCGCTCATCGGCGAGTGCGTCCCACACACCGTTGAACACCTCGTACCCAAGCAGCAACTCGACATCCGGAAACTGCCGGTAAAAGTCCAGTACCAGTTGCTGACAGCGCGCTTGCTTGACGATGGCGTCGACCGCCACTTTCAACTGACCGCTCCAGCCGTTCGCCACTTGTTGGCACTGGCGACGAGCATCGAGCATGGTTTTCATCACCCCCCGGGCCTGCTCAATGAATAGCTTTCCCGCCGGTGTCAGCTCCACGTCGCGATGACGCCGGACGAACAGCGGCACGGCCAGCCACTGCTCCAGTTGTCGCACGGTGTAGCTGACCGCCGAAGGCACACGGTGCAGCTCCTGGGCCGCAGCGCTGAAACTGCCGTGCCGAGCCACGGAGTCGACCACATCCAACGAATATTCAGACCACATTCAACTGCCTTCAAAAATATTGATAAATACGTCCAATTATTCTCGCTTCACACGAAAAACCTACCACCCATAATGGCACGCTGCTAACAAATTATTTGATCAGATACACAGTCAAGGCGATGAATGAATAACTCTTTTGGTTTCACCTGCTACCTGGCTGCGCTGAGCATGCTCGGCTATTTAGCCATGGACATGTATTTACCGGCGTTCGGCGCCATTGCAGGGGAGCTGCAACTGTCAGCCAATGCGGTCGGTGCGAGCCTGAGTATTTTCCTCGCCGGTTTTGCCGTTGGACAGCTGTTGTGGGGGCCGCTGTCTGATCGTATGGGCCGCAAGCCTGTGTTGTTGATGGGCTTGAGCCTGTTTGCGCTGGGATGCCTGGGGATGTTTTGGGTCGAAACCGCCGCGCAGTTGTGGGGGCTGAGGTTTATCCAGGCCATCGGCGTGTGTTCGGCGGCAGTCAGTTGGCAGGCGCTGGTGATCGACCGCTACCCGGCACAGCAAGCCAATCGGCTATTTTCCGCGATCATACCGCTGATGTCCTTGTCGCCCGCATTGGCGCCACTGCTGGGCGCAGTGGTGCTTAATCAGTGGGGTTGGCAGGCGATTTTTGCGGTGCTGCTGGGCGTCAGCGTTGCTTTGCTGGTGCCAACCCTGTTGCTCAAAGCCGCACCGAAACGCCAGACGATCAATGGACAACGCACCCACACAAGTTTCGCACAGCTGCTTAAATCGACGACGTTCAGCGGCAACGTGATGATCTACGCAGCCTGCTCGGCCAGCTTCTTCGCCTGGCTGACCGCCTCACCCTTCATTCTCGGGGGCATGGGCTACAGCCCGAACGACATTGGCCTGAGCTACGCCCTGCCAACCTTGAGCTTTTTGATCGGCGGTTTCAGTTGCCGCAGCGTGCTGCAACGGATCAGCGGCAGAATCCTGTTGCCATGGCTGCTCCTGGCCTATTGCGTGAGCATGGTGGCGCTGTACCTGGTGGCGCAGTTGACTGTGCCCACCCTGACCACGCTGTTGATCCCGTTCTGCCTGATGGGGCTGGTCAATGGCGCCAGTTTCCCGATCATCGTGACCAATGCGTTAATGCCATTTGCGCAAAACTCTGGCAAGGCCGCGGCGCTTCAAAACACGCTGCAATTGGGCTTGTGCTTTTTCGCCAGTTTGCTGGTGTCGTCGCGGATTGAGCAGCCGTTGCAAATCACCGTGGAGGTCATGCTGGTGACCGCGCCGCTGGCGGTGCTGGGGTATTGGATTCAACAGCGTAGGCGTGACCAAACAGTGCCCGATGGGCTCCCGTCCGCCTCGACAGCAAAAGCAGCAGATCGACAAACTTGACTCCCAGCTACTAAGCTCCATGGCGATCATCGACGCAAGACCGCTTGCCAGAGGGTTTTCCTCCTGGAACGACAAGGACAGACATGGGCTTTTTAGATCGGTTGTTTGGTGGACGCTTCACCCTGCCCCCACCTGAGGAAACCAACCTCAGTGCTTCAGCAATCATGAAAGAACTGCAACCCGAGCGAAACGATCCCACCGAGAAAAAAGCACTCGAGGCTTTTGCCCAGGCACTGGTAGCGGTCGTTCCGGAAAAAGAAGGGGCCAGACTGGTCAGGCGCGTTATGCGCCGATACGCGATGGGAGATGACCCAGCCAGTGCCCTCTCGGAAGGATTTCTGAATGACCCAAAAGGACAAAAACTTGAAAACCTCGTGCTCCTGAGCGTGGAGTGGAAGGGTTATGACGTGTTCGAGTATCAAGCGCCCTATTTGGTCAGTGCCAGCGGCTTGAAAGAACCCTACGTTTACGTGAGGGAGGACGCGTCATCGATGCCAGAGGTTCTCGACAATTTTGATCAGTGGCTGGCGCGGTTCGGTAAACGTTATCTTCACCTGGACTGCACGGGTGACAATTACGATGGTGTGATTGTTGACACTCAAAAGCTGCCAGAAATCATTGAGTTGGCGCAACGCGCTGGAATCAAAGCCAGCCTCGAGAGTTTCTAGCGTGACGGTCAGTCTTCAACCCGCTTACCGCGCTTGAAGTCTGCTGGCGATCGCCCTAGATTGTCGGCTTTCATGGAGGATACTGACTGATGGCACGCGTAAGTTTGCTACTGACACCCGGCTTTGCAGACTGGGAATATGCATTCATTGCTGGAACCGCGTCGCCGTTTTACGGGATCGACGTCAGGTTTTTCGCCCCGGCTGCGGGGCAGTTCCACTCCCAGGGGGGATTGGCTGTCACCGTCGAAAGCAGTCTGCAGCAATGCCTGGACTGGCAGCCGGACGTTGTGGTGGTCATTGGAGGAACGGCCTGGGAAAGTGCACAAGCACCGGACATTTCAGACTTTCTTCAGGCCAGTCGCTCACGTGGAGCAACCCTTGCCGGTATCTGCGGGGGAACGCTGGCGCTTGCCAGAGCCGGGCTACTCGACACAGTGCCTCATACCTCCAACAGCCCTGACTTCCTGCAAGCCAATGCCCAAGCTTATACGGGGCACTCGTGTTATCGAAGCAGCCCGGTCGCGGTAGTAGCAGACCGTATTATTACAGCCCCCGGCCCGGCCCCCGTCAGCTTCACCTGCGCAGTGTTCGAGGCTGCCGGGCTGTCTTCGGAGACCATTGCGCAGTTCAGGGCAATGTTGGCCGCGGAACATCGGTGAGATACCGCACATGCACATGCAACTGTGTGCGAGTCGGGCGGCGTTCCGGCTGCTCGCGATGAACTCAGGAACAACGCGTTGATTCAGACAATACGCGTCATCGTTGACGTTCATCGCGGGAAAAAGGGGGCCAGGCCAATAGATCTGTCCCCTTTGGTGCTTTGTTGTAGAAAGCGATGTACCGATTCCATCTGCGACTTGGCCCGCACCATCATCAAGTGGTTGTACCCAGCCTTGATGAATTCCATTGTAGAAGCGGGCTTGCCCGTTACCACAACGGCCTTATGAAACTTTTGCAAGGTCATCGAGGTAATGGCAGCTCCGTGGTGTATTTGATCTGCTCCATCGCAAAGCTCGAAGTGATGTTGGACAGCCCCTCGGTAGAGGTAATCAGTTTCTTGTAGAAGCTGTCATAGGCCGCAATGTCGTCGACCACCACCCGCAGCATATAGTCCCACTCGCCGGACATCCGGTAGAACTCCATCACCTCTTCGAACTGCATTACCGTCTCGGCGAACGTCGCCAGCCAGAGACTGTCGTGACGCTGAGTCTTCAGTTGCACGAACACCGATAACCTGAGCCCCAGCCGGACCGGATCCAATAGGGCCACCTTGGCCCTGATATAGCCGCCTTCCTCGAGCTTCTTCATGCGCTTCCAACAGGGAGTCGTCGAGAGGTTGACGGTCTCGGCGAGGTCCTTGAGGGAAAGGGAGGCATCGCGTTGCAAGAGCGAGAGGATGTGACGATCAAAACTATCCATTCTACCTACAGCCCTAATTTGTAGAAAATTTTTCTATAAATTACGGTTAATCCTAGCAAAATGAAAATCTTTTTTTCGCCGGCCAACAGTAAGATCTATCTCCATACAACCTGCCCGGAGAAACCCGAGATGAACAAGAAGATCATCGCCACCCCCGCCGCGCCTCAGGCGATTGGCCCCTATTCGCAGGCCGTAAAATGCGCAGATACCCTTTACGTTTCCGGCCAGATCGCCCTCGACCTGCACAGCATGCAGTTGGTCGACGGCATCGAGGCGCAGATTCGGCAAGCCTTCGCCAACCTTGAGGCCATTCTCGAAGAGGCCGCGATGAGCTTCGCCGATGTCGTCAAACTGAATATCTACCTGACTGACCTGAGCCACTTCTCCCTGGTCAATGGTGTGATGGAGGAGCTGTTCGCCAAGCCCTATCCGGCGCGCGCGGCGATAGGCGTCAGCAGCTTGCCGCGAGCAGCGTTGGTGGAAGTAGACGCGATCGCCGTAGCTGTATGCTGAGCCGGAGTCAGACCACAATGAATCACTGGATTCGCACGGCCATCAGGAGTATTTCCTGCGACCTGCTACGTTCCGCCGACACCCATATTCACAAGCTGGATATTCCAGGCTTGAGGGGCGTCGACATTTACCTCAAGGACGAGAGCACCCATCCCACCGGCAGTCTCAAGCACCGGCTGGCCCGCTCGCTGTTCCTGCACGCCATCTGCAGCGGCAAGGTCCGCGAGGGCACCCATGTGGTCGAGGCCTCGTCGGGTAGCACGGCCGTGTCCGAAGCCTATTTCGCCAAACTGCTTGGCCTGCGCTTCACCGCGGTCATGCCGCGCAACACCGCCAGCAAGAAAATCGAACAAGTCGAGCAGCTCGGCGGACACTGCCACTTTGTCGATCACGCGTCCCATGTCTATGCCGAGGCAGAGCGCCTGGCGCGCGAGAGCGAAGGCCACTACATGGACCAGTTCACTTACGCAGAGCGGGCGACGGACTGGCGTGGCAACAACAACATCGCCGACAGCATCTTCCAGCAGATGGCCGGCGAGCCACACCCCGTTCCCCACGCAATTGTCATGAGCGCCGGCACCGGCGGCACCTCTTCGACACTCGGCCGCTACATCCGCTACAAGGGCCATGACACCCGGCTGATCGTGGTCGACCCGGAGAACTCGGTGTTCTATGAAAGCTACCGCACTGGCGACTCAAGCCTCACCAGCACCCATGGCAGTCGCATCGAAGGCATCGGTCGCCCTCAGGTGGAGCCGTCCTTCCTGCCGGACGTGATCGACGACATGCTCAAGGTACCCGATGGGGCCAGCATCGCCACCCTGTACTGGCTGGAAAAGCTACTCGGCAAGAAACCCGGCGGCTCCACCGGAACCAATATGTGGGGCGCGCTTAGCGTGGCGTTGCAGATGCAGGAGCGGGGACAACAGGGGTCTATCGTGACCCTGATGTGCGATAGCGGCGAACGCTATCTGGACACCTATTACGACCGTGACTGGGTCGCACGCAACATTGGCGACATCACACCTTATGCAAAAAAACTCGATCGTTTTCTTTAGCCCACGCAAGGCCGCCCAGACCATGAGCCAGACCAAGAACAAGTTTTCTACCGAGGTGATCCACGCCGGCGAACAGGCGAGCTACGCCGACAATACGCTCTTCCCGGCCATCGTCACCTCCAGCTCATTCAGCAAGCGCAGCCTGGACGACAATCCGGACTACGCCTACGGGCGGGTCGGCAACCCCACCCGTCATGCCTACGAGACCTGTATCGCCCGGCTGGAAAGCGGTCATGGCGCAACGGCCTGCGCCTCTGGCATGGCCGCCACTGCCACCGTGCTTGAGCTCCTGCCCAAGGACTCCCATGTGATCGTGATGGCCGGCGTTTACGGCGGTACCTTCCGCCTGATGCAGGACTACCGCAGCAAGACCTCCGGGCTGCACGCCAGCTATATAGACCTCAACGACCTTGAGGCACTGGCGGCCAACCGCCGCGAGAACACCCGGCTGATCTGGATCGAGACACCAACCAACCCCCTGTTGCAACTGGTGGACCTTGCGCAGGTGAGCGAGTTTGCCCGCGCCCACGGCATCCTGACCTGCGTCGACAACACCTTCTGCTCGCCCTGGAACCAGCGCCCTATCGAATACGGCGTCGACCTTGTGATGCACTCGGCGAGTAAATACATAGGTGGTCACTCCGACCTGATCGGTGGCGTGGTGGTGGCGGCTGATGAGCAACTGTTCGCACGCCTGCGCGCCATCAGCATGGCCATCGGTGCGGTCCAGGGGCCGTTCGACTGCTACCTGGCCCTGCGCGGGCTGAAAACCCTCGACGTGCGCATGGAGCGCCAGTGCAGCAATGCGGCAAAAATCGCCCGATACCTCAGCACCCACCCTCAGGTCGAGCAAGTGTTCTACCCGGGGCTGGAGAGCCATCCACAGCACGCCCTGTGCAAAAGCCAGATGCGCACCGGCGGCGCGGTGGTCTCGCTGAAACTTGCGGCAGACCGCAAGGCATTGCCGCGGTTCATTGAGCAACTGTCGATCTTTGTGCTGGCTGACTCCCTGGGCGGGGTGGAAAGCATGATCAACCACTCCTACAGCATGTCGCACAACTCCTTGAGCCATGAACAGAAGATCAGCCTCGGTATCAGCGAGAATCTGGTCCGCCTGTCCATCGGACTGGAGCACGTCGACGACCTGATCGCCGACTTGAAGGCAGGCTTCGAGCGGCTGCGCGACACCCGCGTCGACTGACCGAGACTCCCGATCCCCGCAGCCTCCAGGGCTTAGCAAGCTTTGGAGTCAGACGCTAACAAAACCAACAATAAGCAATCCAGAAAGGGTGTAATCAAGATGTTTGATTTCGGCATTTGGACCATCATGCCCCCGATAGTGACCATTTTCCTCGCGGTGTTCACCCGCCAGGTCATCTTGTCGCTACTCGCAGGGGTGGTTGCGGGTTTTTTGGTTCTTTCGAACTTCCAGATCGGCAACGGCCTGGGCAGTTCGGTGCAAGGCATGGTGGATGTATTCAAGTCTGAGGGGGCGGTGAAAACCATTCTCTTCGGCCTGATGGTCGGCGGCGTCATCCACCTCGCCCGCATCACAGGCGGCATGGAGGGGCTGGTCAGGCTACTGACCGACAAGGCACGTATCGTTAAGGGCCCGGTCAGCTCCCAACTACTGGGGAGCGCTATCGCCGGGCTGATCTTTATCGAGAGCAATCTCGCGCTGCTCACCGCCGGCACCGTGACCGGCGGCCTGTCGAGCAAGTATCGGGTTTCCCGTGAACAGATGGGCTACGTTATCCAGAATACTGGCCTGAGCGTATGGTCATCCGTCCTGTTCAACGGCTGGGGCGCAGCAATGATGGGCGTGATCGCAGTGCAAGCCGGCAAAGGCTTCATCAGCGGAGAGCCCTTCAGCATCCTGGCTCACGCCATCGTCTACAACTTCTTCGCCTGGATCACCTTTGCCTTCGTCCTGCTCAGTATCTTCACCCGTTTCTCCTTTCCCGCCATGCGCCGCGCCAACGTGCGTGCCGCCCAAGGTATCGAGTTACGCGAAGGCGCCATACCCCTGGTGACAGAGCTCGACCCAGAACAGCAAGGCCGAGCGCCATGCACCTCAAACCTGTTGTTGCCGTTGCTGGCGATGATCGTCAGCGTACCAGTGGGTCTGTATATCACCGGTGACGGCAGTATCAGCAAAGGCTCGGGCTCCACTGCAGTGCTCTGGGCCGTGCTGGTGGGCCAGGTGGTTGGGGCGCTCCATTACATCCTGGTCAAGCGCGTGTTGAGCGTGGACCAGTATTTCCGCGAACTGCTGATTGGCTACCAGTCGATGGTCCCGCTGGGTGTGGTCATGACCCTGGCGTTTCTGATCGGCAATGTGTGCGGCGAACTGAACGTCGGCGGCTACCTCTCGGAGCACATCAATGGCTATGTGCCGGTGAGCCTGAGCGCCGCTTTCGTGTTTATCGTTGCCGGTGTGATTTCCCTGTCGACCGGTACGTCCTGGGGCACCTTCTCGATCATGATTCCAATCGGCATCCAGATCGCCGCGGCCTCTGGGGCCGATCCGTACTTGATCATCGGTGCAGCCATCTCAGGTTCGATTTTTGGCGACACCGTTTCACCGATCAGCGACACCGGAATCGTGACCTCGATGGCCACTCGCAACGACCACATGGACCACATGAAAACCCAGCTGCCGTACTGCCTGGCTGCGGGGCTGGTCGCACTGCTGCTGTACATCGCCGTAGGCGTGACCCAAACGAATTGAGAGTGAAAAGATGACTATGCCGTTTCACGTTGAACCTGTCTTCGACCCCGAGAGTTGCACCTACAGCTATCTGGTCAGCGACCGAATGACTCGCCGCTGCGCGATCATCGACCCGGTGCTCGACTACGACGCTGCCGCCGCGCGCTTCTCCTACGCCAGTGCCGATCTCCTGGTTAAGCATGTGCGCGACAACGGGCTTGTGCTCGAATGGATCCTGGAAACTCATGTGCATGCCGACCACCTCTCGGCCGCCCGCTACCTGCAAGGGCTACTGGGTGGACAGATCGGCATTGGCAACCGCATCCCTCTGGTGCAGGACACCTTTGCCAGGCTGTTCGACGCTGAAGATGGGTTCAGGGTAGACGGCAGTCAGTTCGACCGTCTGTTCGCCGATGGCGATACATTCCACATTGGCGCGCTGCCTGTCCGGGTGCTGCACACTCCCGGTCATACGCCGGCTTGCGTGAGCTACTTGATCGAAGATGCAGCATTCGTTGGCGACACTCTGTTCATGCCCGACTGCGGCACTGCCCGCTGCGACTTTCCCGGTGGCGACGCTCATCAGTTGTACCGCTCGATTGGCCGGCTGTTCGAGCTGCCAGGCAATACCCGCCTGTTCATGTGCCACGACTACAAATCCGCCAGTCGTGACCACTACTGTTACCTGACTACTGTTGCCGAAGAACGTGCACTCAACATCCATGTTGGCCAAGGCGTCAACGAGGCTGATTTCGTCACCCTGCGCACAGCGCGCGATAAAACCCTGGGCCAGCCCAGGCTGCTGCTGCCGTCAGTGCAGATCAATATGCGGGCCGGCGAAAGCCCCCCGGCGCAAGCCAATGGCATCAGCTACCTGAAGACTCCGCTCAATGTGTTCTGAATCGCTTTGTAGCGTTCAGGCAACACGATATGGATAACCACTTTCAAGAGTCGAATTGGCATGCAGGTCACTACTCATAGCAAAGATTTTTCAACAACCGCTCAAGTAACCCCGGAAGATCTGCACGAAGCAGTCAAGCTAGGGTTTCGCTCAATTATCTGTAACCGACCCGATCATGAAGGTGGAACGGATCAACCTACCAGCGCGGCCATTCAAGCCGAAGCCAAACGGCTGGGTCTTGAGTTTGCCTATCTCCCGGTTCAGCCTGATGCCATCAACGACCGTGACGTACTGGATTTTGGCCAACTACTGGACAGCTTGCCAGCACCCGTATTGGCCTTCTGCCGCACCGGTAATCGCTCCACCCGGCTCAACCAAAAAGCGTCCGCGTGCACACGGACCAAAGTCCCCCTTGGCGTCCCCGATATCACTGTCGACATCCTTGTTATTGGCGCTGGGTCGGCGGGCATCGGCATCGTGGCCAGCCTGCTCAAGCGGGTTCCGGATCTACGGATCACGTTGATTGAGCCCAACGAGCAGCATTACTACCAACCGGCCTGGACGCTGGTGGGCGGTGGAGCCTATGACGTGCGCAAGACCGTCAGGCCCATGTCGCAAGTCATTCCGCGCGGCGCCACCTGGATCAAGGCCGCTGTGGTCGAGGTCCTGCCGGACAGTAAACGCCTGAAGCTGAGCAATGGTCAAAGCGTCGCCTATCAAAACCTCATCGTCTGCCCAGGGCTGAGGCTGGCCTGGGAGAAGATCGAAGGGCTGGAAGAATACCTGGGCAAGCATGGTGTGACGTCCAACTATCGCTATGATCTTTGCGCCTACACCTGGCAGTTGGTGCAGGGCTTGCGCCGCGGCAAAGCACTGTTTTCCCAGCCCTCTATGCCGATCAAATGTGCCGGAGCCCCGCAAAAGGCGCTCTACCTGTCTTGTGATCACTGGCAAAAGTCAGGTGTCTTGCAGAACGTGGATGTCGAATTCAATCTCGCTGGCGCAACTCTGTTCGGGGTGGCCGCCTTCGTACCGCCACTGATGAAGTACATCGACAAATACCAAGCGCAATTGGTGTTCGGCTCGAACCTGGTCAAAGTCGACGGCCCGGGCAAAACCGCCTGGTTCGAAAGCAGGGATGAGTACGGAACCCTCAGCCGGCACGCCAAACGTTTCGATATGCTTCACGTGGTGCCGCCGCAGGTAGCCCCCGACTTCATTCGCTTAAGCCCCCTGGCGGATGCCGCCGGCTGGTGCGAGGTGGACCCGGGGACGCTGCAACACAGCCGCTATCCTGAGGTATTCGCACTGGGTGATATCTGCTCCACCAGCAACGCCAAAACTGCTGCCGCAGCCCGCAAGCAAATCGTCGTCGTGGCCGAGAACCTCCTGGCGGTGCGTCGCCATCAGCCCATGCCGCTGTGCTACGACGGATACGGGTCGTGCCCACTCACGGTGGAAAAAGGCAAGGTGGTACTGGCTGAATTCGGCTACGGCGGCAAATTGCTGCCTTCCTTTCCCCTGGACCCGACGGTCGCCCGGCGGGCTGCCTGGCTCCTGAAAGCCAGGTTTCTGCCGTGGTTTTACTGGAACGGCATGCTTAAAGGCCGTGAGTGGCTGACCAGCCTCTCCAGGCCTGAGTGAGGGGCGAGCATGCTACTGAGTGGAATGTTCGGTATAGCCATCGGTATCATCCTTGGCCTGACCGGTGCCGGGGGCGGCATTCTGGCCATCCCGGCGTTGGTGATTGGCTTGGGCTGGTCCATGACGCAATCAGCACCGGTGGCGCTTTTCGCCGTCAGCGCCGCCGCCACGTTAGGGGCTATTGATGGTCTCAGAAAGGGCCTGGTGCGCTATCGCGCCGCGCTGCTGATGGCGCTATTAGGAGCGGTCTTTTCGCCCTTGGGAGTGTTCTTTGCCCATTCACTGCCCGACACCGTGTTGATATCGCTTTTCAGCGTGGTGTTGGTCGTTGTGGCGATACGCATGATTCGACAGGCTTGCAGTACTCCGTCTGAAAACACAGGCGATGAGCCGCGCTGGCAACACAAAAACTGCATGCTCAACCCGCAGACCGGTCGCCTGCGCTGGACCCTCGAATGCTCGACCACCCTGGCCATCGTCGGCTCAGTCTCAGGGCTGCTCACGGGGATGCTCGGCGTGGGTGGCGGGTTCTTGATCGTACCTGCATTCCAACAACTGACTGACATCAGGATACATGGCATCGTGGCCACTTCGCTCATGGCTATTGCCCTGATCTCGGCCTCTGCGGTGACAGGAGCATTGTTCGCCGGTGCCCACATTACCGCGACCGGCGGCATGTTTATCGCCGCCAGTGTGGTCGGTATGCTACTGGGCAGAATCCTCTCTCCGAGCGTGCCCGCCAAAGTCATTCAACTGGGCTTCTGCGCCGTGTGCGTTGTGGTTGCCAGCTACCTGATGCTCAAAACCTGGATGTAGAAAGTCCACCTTCCAGGCCAGCATCGGCGCGGTACCGTAAGCGGTGTCGCCAATGAGGCATTCCGTGCTGGCGGGCATCGCGGTGACGGGGTGGGCGCAAGCGGTGAACCCGTTCTTCGAGCCAGGAGTGCGCATCCAGACCGAGCGGCATCAGCGCGTGATCGATAGCGGCCCTTACCGTTTCGTGCGTCACCCCGGGTACATCGCCGCACTGTCTCTGTTCTTCGGCAAGGCCTTTGCGCTGGGTTCGTTCTGGGCATTGGTGCCTGTCGAGTACGTTGGAGATTGGTCCCCGGCCTCTGGGTGAAGGCCAGGATTGGACAGTGGTTCCCGAGCTGAGGAAGAGGAGCGCGCCAAGGCTGGCCGCCCCTTCACAACTCCCGACCCCCTGGTTCAAACTCTGGCCTCGCCCCCCAGTAACGGATGGAATCGCCCATGGACCTCGCCACCCTTACCCTGTTCCTCCCCGCCTGCTTCGCCTTGAACATGGCGCCGGGGCCGAACAATCTGTTGTCGGTCAGCAACGCCACCCGCTATGGCTACCGCACCTCGTGCCTGGCCGGGATCGGGCGGTTGCTGGCGTTCGCGGGCATGATCGCCCTCGCCTCCGCCGGCCTGGCGGTGGTGCTGCAGACGTCGGAGTGGCTGTTCTACGGGATCAAAATCGTCGGCGCGGCTTACCTGCTGTACCTGGCCTGGCAACTGTGGACCGCCGATCCCCAGGTCGAGAGCGCGGTCAAACGCCCTGAAGTGGGGTTGTTGGCGCTGGCCCGGCAGGAGTTTCTGGTGGCGGCGGGCAACCCCAAGGCGATCCTAATTTTCACCGCCTTCCTGCCGCAGTTCGTCGACCCCAGCCAGGCGGTGACCCCACAGTTTGCCTTGCTGGGCGCGCTGTTCCTGGCCCTGGAGTGGGTAGCCATCGCCTCGTACGCCTACATGGGGCTGCACATGCGCCGCTGGTTCAGCCAGCCCCGTGGCAAACGGATTTTCAACCGTTGCTGTGCCGGGCTGTTGTCGGCGGCGGCGAGTGTGCTGTTGATGGCGCGTCGGGCCTGAGCCTCGGGCATGCCTGAACGCTTGAGCAAACTGCTGCTGGGGCCCCTGCTCCTGCTACAGGGGCTCTATGTCCGGCGGGTCACCCCACGCTTGCCGGAGGCCAGCGGTGCCCGCCAGGGCTTGGCCGGCAATGGCGCGCGTCTGCGCTTGCTGATTGTTGGAGATTCGGCCGTCGCCGGGGTGGGTGCCGCGACCCAGGATCAGGCCCTGAGCGGGCAACTGGTCGCCCGGCTGGCCACGGATTTCCAGGTCAGCTGGCAGCTCTGGGCGCAGACGGGGCTGGATTCCCAGGGCCTGCTGGAGCTGCTCGAAGGCAAGGACGCGCAGCCCTTTGATGTGGCGGTGCTGGGTATTGGCGTCAACGATGTCACCAGCCGCCTGGGCGCCGATCAATGGCTGGCGCGGCAACAGTGCTTGCTGGGGATGTTGAGGGACAAGTTCAGCGTGCAACAGCTGGTCATTTCCCCACTGCCGCCGATGCACCTGTTCCCGGCATTGCCCCAGCCTTTGCGCTGGTACCTGGGCAACCGGGCCAGGCGTTTCAACCAACAACTGGCTATCCTGGCCGCAGCCCAGCCCTCCTGTAGTCTCTTGACCCTGAGCCTGGCCCCGGAGGCCGGCATGATGGCCGCCGACGGTTTCCATCCTGGGCCGGTGATCTACAGTCTCTGGGCAGAGCACGCCGCCCAGGCCATCACTGGGCAACGGCACAACAATAAAAACCCAGGAGTCGAACATGTCTGAACTCAACCTGCATCCCAACGTCGCCACCGCCCTGGCACAGTGGCACGCCATGCTCGCCAAGGGCGACTTGCGCGCCCTGCCCGAACTCCTCGCCGCCGAGGCGCTGTTCCGTTCGCCCATGGCCCACACGCCCTACCCCGGCGCGCCGGTGGTGGCGATGATCCTCAACACGGTGTTCCAGGTGTTCGAGGACTTTGCCTACCACCGCGAACTGGCGAGTGCCGACGGCTTGAATGTGGTGCTGGAGTTCAGTGCCCGGGTCGGCGACAAGCAACTCAAAGGCATCGACATGATCCGCTTCAACGCGGAGGGGAAAATCGTCGAGTTTGAAGTGATGGTGCGACCGATGAGTGCCTTGCAGGCCCTGGGTGACGAGATGGGCCGGCGCCTAGGGGCGTACCTGGCGGCGGGCAAGGCCTGAGCGCCAGGGCGCCACGCCGAATTCGAGCGCAAGACAGCGGGTGCGGGGTGGCAGACGAACGACTAGTCTGTCCGCCAGACCTTCACTCCCGACCCGGATGACCCATGCCCTATCAGCGCGCCCGCCAGTTCCTCGCCGCCCTCGACGACGACTGGGCGCGGCATGTCGCGGCCATCGGCCCCTGCCAACATCAACCCATGCCAACCCGCGATCCCTACGAAGCCCTGGTGCGGGCCATCGCCTATCAGCAACTGCATGTGCGTGCCGGCGATGCGATTGTCGGGCGCTTGCTTGCGCTGTTCCCCGGGCAGCCCTTCCCCAGTGCCGCGCAGTTGCTGGCCAGTGAGTTTGACGACCTGCGCCGCTGCGGTTTTTCCGCGAGCAAGATCGCGACTATCCAGGGCATCGCTGGCGCCACCTTGAGCGGCATTGTCCCGGATTACCCCACGGCACAGGCGATGGACGACGAGGCACTGATTGCGCGCCTGACGCCATTGCGCGGGGTCGGTCGCTGGACCGTGGAGATGCTGCTGATCTATACCCTCGAACGCCCGGACATCCTGCCCGCCGACGACTTTGGCGTACGCGACGGTTACCGCCGCCTCAAGGGCCTGGAGCAGATGCCCACGCGCAAGCAGATGATCGACCTCGGCCAGGCCTGGAGCCCGTATCGGACGGTTGCCGCGTGGTATTTGTGGCGAGTACCCAGGGGATGAAAACCTACTGGCTGCTCAACGAACAACGGCACACGATCGCCAGCCCGGTGCCCGGCCTGTTGGGCGGCCACCGGCGCTCGAAGATCTACGGTCGCCTGGATTGCCCAGGCGCCTTGCGTGCCATCGCCCGGGGCGGCTACGTCACTCATCGGGTGTTCTTTGCCGATGAGGCCGCCGCCCTGGCGGCCGGTTTCAGACCGTGTGCGGTGTGTTTGCCCGAGGCCTATGGGCGGTGGCACACAGCGCGACAGCCGTACCCCGGGTAACGCTTTTCAGGCGATGCTGAAAATGGGCCGGGCACACAAAACAAAACGCCGCTCAATGAGCGGCGTTCTTGTGCGCGGGGCAATGACCAGGACCTGGAAGGTCTCAGGCCTTGCTGTCCCATGGACGATCGCCACGCTCATCCTTGATGCGGGTCGGCAGGCCCATCACGTCCAGCGCCTTGAGGAACGGCTCGGCTGGCAGCTCCTCGACGTTGACCATGCGTTGCACGTCCCACTCGCCGCGAGCGACCAGCAAGGCGGCGGCTACCGGTGGCACGCCAGCGGTATAGGAAATGCCCTGGCTGTCGGTTTCGGCATAGGCTTCCTCATGATCAGCCACGTTGTAGATGAACACTTCGCGCGGCTGGCCATCCTTGGTGCCCTTGACCAGGTCGCCGATGCAGGTCTTGCCGGTGTAGCCCGGCGCCAGCGAACTTGGGTCTGGCAGCACGGCCTTGACCACTTTCAACGGCACCACTTCCAGGCCTTCGGCGGTCTTGACCGGTTGCTCGGAGAGCAGGCCGAGGTTTTTCAG
>Ga0213827_1001123_pt1 | contig 16307 bp, 10 predicted proteins | sample MC6MC0898MG_FD_180669 | JGI IMG/M metagenome (GOLD analysis project Ga0213827, IMG submission 180669) | Enriched soil aggregate microbial communities from Iowa State University, Ames, United States - MC6-MC0898-MG | ecosystem: Environmental > Terrestrial > Soil > Unclassified | place: USA: Iowa...
TCACCTTTTTCAACGCGATCGCCCACTTTTTTTACCCACTGTGCGATACTACCTTCTGTAATCGATTCTGCTAATTCAGGGACTTTAATTTCAGCCACTTTCATTTCCTCCTTTGATTAACGTGCATGACGCACATAGAAGGGCTACTGCTTAAGGGCAAGTAGCCCGGTTTCAAAAATTGATATATGTTATTTAACCTTTACTGGCTCAGCAACCGCTTCTTCAATAAGAGCTGCTTGTGCTGCTTTATGAGAATCTGCATCCCCTTCAGAAGTTGAGCTCATTGCAGGACGGCCTACATAGCGAAGTTTTTTACCTTCTGAAAGTTCATATAATGTTTCTAATGCATAATTCCATGAGCCTTGGTTTTTAGGTTCTTCTTGTACCCAAACAATCTCTTTTGCATTAGGATACTTAGCAATGATACCAGCTACTTGCTCTTTTGGGAATGGGTAAAGTTGTTCTACACGAATAATGTGTAGGTGATCGAAGCCTTCGCCGTCTTTCACGCGCTCTGCTAAGTCAATCATCACTTTACCTGTACCTAAAACGATACGCTCTACAGCTTCTGGTTTAGCCCCTAAGCCTGGTTGTTCAATCACTTCTTGGAATGAACCATTTGCTAATTGCTCAGCATTCGCCGCAGCTAATGGGTGACGTAATAATGATTTTGGTGATACGACTACAAGTGGACGTACCCCTTCTGTACCTAATAATGCTGCTTGACGGCGTAATAAGTGGTAGTAGTTTCCTGCATTTGAACAGTTCGCTACAAACCAGTTATTTTCAGCTGACATTTGTAAATAGCGTTCCATACGGCTTGAAGAGTGCTCTGGACCTTGACCTTCATAACCATGAGGTAAAAGGATAACTAGACCAGATTTTTGACCCCATTTTGAGCGTGCCCCTGAAATAAAGTTATCAAACATCACTTGTGCCATATTCGCAAAGTCACCGAATTGTGCTTCCCATACTGTTAGTACATGGCTATTTTCTAGGTTGTAACCATACTCAAAGCCTACCACCCCAGCTTCAGTCAGCGGAGAGTTGTGTACTGTAAAGGATGCGTTCGCACCAGAAATATGGTGTAGTGGTGTGAAGACATTGCCATTGTTTTTATCATGCAGTACTAAGTGACGTTGAGAGAATGTACCACGTTGTGCATCTTGACCTGTAAAGCGTACTGGTGTGCCATCTTGAATAATCGTTGCATACGCTAAAGTTTCAGCATGACCCCAGTCAACTTTTGCAGACGCATAAGCATCACGGCGTTTTTCTAAGATTTTACCAAGCTTTTTCTGTGGTTCGAAGTTTTCTTCAAACACTAAAAGTTCTTCATTGATTTTTTCTAAACGTTCCGCACCTACTGCTGTATCAATTTGTGGGAACTCTACTTTTAATTCTTCTGGCATTTCTAAATGATGATGATCATCTTTTTCTGCCATTTCTTTGACGTGGTCATAGGCTGCTTGCATTTCTGCATAGATAGCTGTATCTAGTGCAGCTACATCATCAGCAGTTACAAGACCTTCTGCCACTAATTGTGCACCATATAATGCACGCACTGTTTCATGTTTAGACACTAATTTGTATGTTTCTGGGTTTGTCACTGTTGGGTCATCTGTTTCATTATGACCATGGCGACGGTAACCTACTAAGTCCACAATAATGTCTTTGCCAAATGTTTGACGGTAGTTTGCCGCAAAACGTCCAACTTGCACTACTGCCTCTGGGCTATCTGCGTTGACATGGATTACTGGTACTTCATAGCCTTTTGCAGGGTCAGAAGAATACACAGAAGAACGAGAATCATAATGTTCTGTTGTGAATCCAATCATATTGTTTGCGATAATATGGATTGTTCCACCTGTTGTAAAGCCTTCTGTTTTAGCGAAGTTTAACACTTCTGTTACAATCCCTTGACCTGGGAATGCAGCATCACCGTGTACAAGAATGCCTAAGCCCTTTGTACGGTCAAAAATAGGTTGCCCTGGTTTAGATGTATCATCTTGTGTTGCACGAGTAGCACCAAGTACTACTGGATTGCCCACTTCTAAGTGAGATGGGTTGTAAGCCAATTTCACATTCATACCGGATTCACGGTTGTAAGAAGCACCCATGTGGTATTTCACATCACCTGTCCAACCTTTTGTAATTTCAAGGCGGCCATGCTCTGGCATAAATAAATCATTGGAAACATGTGCAAAATCAGAGAACATCATGTCATAAGGTTTATTTAAAATGTGTGTTAAAACGTTTAAGCGACCACGGTGTGCCATACCAATACGTACGTTTTCCACATTTTTTGCTTCTGCCGTTTTAATAATTTCATCAAATAGAACGATTTGCGTATCTAAGCCCTCACCAGAGAAACGCTTTTGTCCTACAAAAGTTTTATGAATAAATTTCTCGAAATTTTCAACGCGAGTTAAACGATCTAATAAGGCTTTCTTCTCATCCGCAGATAATGCTTGTTTGAATGAGCCTGATTCGATTTGCGCTTGAATCCAATCACGTTCTTCAGTAGCTACTACGTGACCATATTCAAATGCTACTTTATCTGTATAAATAGCTTTTAAATAGTCGATTGCATCCTTACCATTTTTCACGTTTGCTGGCACATCTTTGAAGAAGATTGCTGCAGGAATTTCAGCTAAATCTGCAGCGCTTAAGTTGAACGCGCTTTCTTCAATTTGAGCTGTTTGTAGTTCACGGTTTTTCAGAGGATAGATATCTGCTGCTAAATGACCGCGTGAACGAATTGCATCTGCTAGTTTTACAGCGGCTAACACTTTTTTGTAATCGCCAGCAGGAGCCGCTGCTGTATGACTAGCTACAGCTACTTCACCTTCTACTACTACTGGTGCACCAAATTGTTGGAATAAAGAAACTAACTCCGGTTCTACTTCTTCAGGAGACTGTAAGAATAAGTCGTATTGCTCCATCACATATCCTAGGTTAGGACCAGAGAAAGCTGACCATGGAGAACTTACAGTTGTAACGTTGTTCGACATGAAAAATGACCTCCAAATTTTGCCTTTCGGCAGTTCCATTAATTAAATTGCAATTAATTATATAATATTTAGCCGTTCTTTAAAAGAATGTTTCTCACTACTTTTCCATATTTTAAAGAACGTTTTTTCCATCTCAATCTTACTACTCTTCACAAAAAATACAACTCTTTTTAGCAAATTAAGCAATTTTTTTCGCAAAGGATAGAATAATGAAATAAAGCGTGTATTTTTCTTAATATTTTAGCGGGATTTTCAGCGAGAAAACGGTTCCAATATTAACCTCACTCTTGACTTCTACTATGGCATTGTATTTTTCAAGTAACATCTTCGAAATACTAAGCCCTAAGCCTGTTCCACCAATTTGGCGATTTCTTGCTTCATCCACTCGATAAAAACGATCAAAGATAAACGGAATATTGTCTTGTGCTATTCCTATACCATTATCAGTAATTTCTAAACATGCATAATTTCCAGCAACAGAAATAGAAATTTGTATCTCAGGAATTTTTTCACAATAACGAATGGCATTCTCTATTATATTACGAACGATTTGACTTAGTGCATTTTCGGTGATAAATAACGGACCAATTTCACCATGTTTCAACAGCGATATTCGCGCTTGTGGATGAACAAGCTTTACCTCATCCATCACTGCTTCGATGACCACTAATGCATTAGCCTCACTTGTTTCATCTTTTTCCTCACGCCGTGCAAGTTCTAATAATTCCTCAATCATTTTGCGCATACGAGCAATTTCTGTTAAGGAGGTATCAATGGATTCCTCTAATATGGCAGGATCATGTTTGCCCCATCTTTTTAAAAGAGAAAGATGCCCTTCAATTGCTTGAATCGGTGTACGCAGCTCATGAGAAGCATCGGCGACAAATTGCTGCTGCTGGGTAAATGAGATTTGCAGCTCGTTCATCATGGCATTATACATCTTCAGTAAATCACCAATTTCGTCATGTGATGTATAGGTTAGCTGTATAGGCTCCTTAAATCCTTGATCCATCACAGTTTTCATGGATGCACGCAATTCGTGTAGTGGCTTCATTAAATAGTTCGCTAGATAATAGCCAATAGAGCCAGATAACACTAAGGCTCCTAACCCTGCAATCAGCATGGCTGTCAAAAGATAATGCATGAGAGATTGAAAACTAGTTAACGGATGAATCACCTGAATATAGCCTTGGAAAAAGCCCATCCGAATCGGTTCATTGATGACCAGCACATCCTGCTTATCAATGGTCATCTCAAAAATTTCCTGCAACGAATTAAGTGGTGCAGCAGCAGAGGTATCATTGATTCGTAAAATATCCACCCCATCAGCATTAAATATTCGGACCGTCTCATCACGATCCGCAATCGATTTGAGCAAGCCTGTATTTTGCTGAATTTGCTGAATGGTAATTGTAGGACCTTGGGACTCTAAAAAAGAGATGATATCCTTACTTGTCCGATTGACCTTACTCTCCTCATCATTTAATAACCATGTATGCAGAGAAAGATAGACGACTACACAAATTATCGTAAAGCTAATAAAGATGACACTGCTTGAGGTCAGCATCCATTTTTTTTGCAGGGACTGCTGACGTAAATAATTTCTTAATTTATTCATTCTCGCATCACATACCCAACACCGCGAACGGTTTCAATATAATCATTCATCGCCCCAGGGAGCTTTGTACGTAAATGTCTGATATAAACATCTACCACATTGGTCTCGATATCCGTATCATAGCCCCAAACGGATGTTAAAATATGCTCTCGTGTACATACTCTATTTTTGTGCTCAATTAATAGTTTCAATAAGTCATATTCTGTCTTTGTTAGATCAAGTTTATTCCCCTGAACGAAAACTTCATAGGCAGCTACATCTATTTCAATATCCCGTAGGCATAAAGATTCACTGCTTGTCTGCTCTGGCGTGACACGACGTAAAATCGTCCGTATCCTAGCCAGCAGCTCTTCTATCGCAAAAGGTTTGACGATATAGTCATCAGCCCCTGCATCGAGTCCTGCTACACGATCCATCACAGCATCTCGTGCCGTTAATAAAATGATCGGTACTTGTGATTGTGTCCGGATACGACGGCAAATCTCAATCCCATTAATACTTGGTAACATCACATCCAGTAAAAGTACATCAAAATTTTCCGATGTTGCCAAAGCCAATCCCTCTCGACCATCAAAGGCAGTTTTTACTTCATAGCCTTCGTGTTGTAATTCAAGTTCGACAAAGCGAGCGATATGCTTTTCATCTTCTACCAACAATATCTTCTTAGGCATCATATCACCTTCTATTCCAAAATAACGATGTAGGATTTTTATCCCTATACTGTTATAGCATAACATCAAATAAAAAGTCTGTCTCACAAGGAAAACCTTGTGGACAGACTTTTTAATGTATATCTGAAATGGAGAGGTTGTTTTTCCCCGACTCTTTTGATTTATATAATGCTTGGTCAGCTAAATCCATTAGCTCATCCAATGTTCGAGCATGTTCTGGGTAATAGGCAATGCCAATTGAGGCAGTTGGTGTAAAAAGATGGTCCTCTATCATCCAGCCTTCTGCTAATTCATCGCGAATCCGTCGAATAATATGCATAATTTGATGATGTCTTTTTTCCTGATCTCTTGTTAAGCCAGTTAAGATGACAATAAATTCATCGCCACCTATTCGAATAACCATATCATGGCTTCGAACTGTTTTGTTCAAGGAACTGCCGAATCGCTGAATAAACGCATCGCCCGTCTCATGGCCAAAGCGATCATTTACTTCTTTAAAATCATCACCATCTATATAGAGCATCGCCACACAGGTTTGATTTTCATTTGCTTCTGCTAGGATTTTAGGAAACTCCTTTTCTAAAAAACGCCGATTAGGTAGCTGTGTTAAAGCGTCGTGATAGGCTAAATACAGCAAATCATTTTCCCTTTCTTTGCGATGTGTAATTTCGCGAGACACCATCATAATTTGAGAAACTTTTTCACGTTCAGGGTCGTGCACAACCGTGACATTTCCTTCTGTCCAAATCGGTGTTCCATCTTTCGCCTTCAGTAAAAGCTCAAACTGTGAATCTGTTTGCCCTGTATAATTATTCAAGAATGTTTGCCATTCGCCTTTACTTTCTCGATCAATAATGTCACTGTAAAACTGTCCTTGTAGCTCTACATTTTCATAACCTAAATAAATTCCATAGGACGGGGAAGCATAAATAATGATGCCATCCTCATTTGTAATCACAATTAAATCATTTGTATTTTCTGTAATGAGTCTGAAAGTACGTTCAATATTTTTTAATTCTGTGAACATTCTTTTCTTATCCGTAATATCATAGTTAATGGTTAAAATTTGTTCGATTTGACCAAACTCATCTTTTAATGGAACGATGGTAGTTTCTACCCAGTAATCGGCATGATATTTCGTTCGATAGCAAAGTTCTCCACGCCACATTCCCATCGTGTCCAGCTTATCTTCAATTATTTGAAAAAGGTCTTGCCCACGGAATCGTGGTTCGATCAATGCGTAGGGCTGACCGATTAACTCCTCCGCCGTGTAGCCAGAAGCCTGTAAAAACATCTCACTCACTTCGGTAATGTTACAATTATGATCTAATACAGCAATGGCTGTAGCTGAATTTAATGCAGATTTAAATACTTCTAGCCCGTGAGACTTCGAGCGTAATTCTGCTTTTTGTAAAGTAAATTGTGTAAAATCTTGCATGATAAGAAATATGGCAAAGGAGTTATCATCCTGCATCACTGGTGATAGTGACAGTAAATACATGCGTTCCTGCTGGTCCAATGTATGCAATTTAATAAACTTCTCGCCAACGTTTTCCCCTCTTGCAGCTTTCTGCAAACAAATTTTTATTTGTTCAACTTCTTCCTTTGGAATAATCGGTAAATCCACAAACATTTTCTGTTTGACGGTTTCATTATCTAATTGAAAATCTTCCATAAAGCTTGAATTCACTTCGTATATCATTCCTTCAGCCGATAAAATGACTGTTGAGAAAAAGGCATGGTCAAACATGGACCGCATAAATAAAAATTTATCTTCAATACTGCGGTCATAAAGTATTTCCTTCGTGATGGCTAAAATATAGTCTTCGTTCTTATATTTCAACGGTCTGACGGATGTTTCATATTTACGAACCTCCGACTGAACATATGCATAATCTACATAGTCAACCTGTTTATGTTCTCTAATGGCCTCATGGTAATTTTTCTGAATGATCAAAAAATTACGCTTTGAGGTAACGGTCGAAATCATTTTGCCAATCGCCTCATTCGATAACAGATCTTGAGCTGCTTGATTTAAGCGAATATATTGATAATCGTCCCCTACTTTTTTCACGAGAAAAACAAAATCCTTGCCAATAAATAATGAGTTAAAGAAATCTTCGCTTAAAATATACTCCATGCTGTCACCTCCAGAAAAGCCATTGCCATCATGATAGAAATGTTCGTATGTATGTGTTGTTAGATTAAAAATAATACTACTATTATAACATAAAAATAAAAAATTACCTTTCTAGAATCGTAAAAATTATATCCTTTTAAGGATAATATTTGATATATTACCTATTATAACAAGCCAACAATCCTACTAAAGATGTAGATATATGATTAATATTAGTTAAAATTGATAGGTTAGTCTTAATGCTAAAAAACAACAATATTATGGATAATCACATTTCATTTATCAGAATTTACTGACTATTAAACTCAAATTTTGTTTTTTTACGAGCAAAATGATTGCATCAAGCAGTTTATATGTTATATTATATTTAAAAAACTAGCCTTTTTTCGGTATGGTCGAAATCAGTAAGACAGCGGGAGATTATGGAATATCATAGTTATAACGTCTAGTTCTTTGGGTTTTAATTCCAGTACGAATTTTAGTTTTCTTCTTTATGCTTCAACGGAATTGTTTTAACTACCCTAGTAAAGGAGGCGTTTCGTATGCTTAAACATCGAGACCTGCATGAATGTACAGAGCTTTATGAGCTATTATCACACCCTTCTGTATTCCCTTTTGTCCGTCAAAAAGCCACATCCGCTGATGAATATTGGTTTATGACAAAACAACTGATTGAAGAGGAAGCGAGAGGACTCGCTATCTCGAGGACCATAACTGATGATTGGGGTCAACCAATCGGCACCATTAGTATTCACGATGTGGAGGACGGTGCAGGCTTTCTAGGAACGTGGATTGGACTCCCTTACCAAGGTAAAGGTTATAATCAAAAAGCAAAAATGTTATTTTTGAACGAGTTATTTTTTGACTATAATTTTCATACGGTCTTTCTCCGTATACGTGTTGAAAATTTAAAATCACAGCGTGCTGCTTTAAAGCTTCCCTATGTGGTGAGTGCCAATGAAAGTCATCCAACATTATTAGCGCAGGTTAATAGCGGTGAGGCACAATTTAATTTATTTAAAATTCCAAAAGATTTATTCTACCTAACAACGGCACATCAAATGCAAGAAGGCGAAGAGCAAGCAATGTAGTGTGTAAATATATAAAAGAGAAGCTATAAGGTTTTGTCATTTCGACCTACCTCATAGCTTCTTTTCTTTTTTCAAATAGCACTTATTTCTTGTACCGTAAAATTAATGACGCCATTTCATCTGGTGTTTTTGGTTTTTGCGTTTTTGCCATTGTCTCCACCATTTCCACTTTACGCTCTGTTAGTGTATGAACAGACTTCATAAAAGATTCCTTTGTCAACTCGTCTTCCTGTAACACTTCTGCGTAACCTTGTTTTTTAAACAAGTTGGCATTTAAAATTTGATCTCCACGGCTTTTTTGCGCTGAGAGAGGTACTAATAGCATCGGCTTGTGAAGCGCTAAAAATTCAAAAATGGAGTTAGAGCCTGCTCGTGACACAATAAAGTCTGCAGCATGCAATAAATCAGGTAACTCTGTTGTCACATACTCAAATTGCTTGTAGCCTGGCATTGCCTCCAGTGCTTCATCATAATTCCCCTTCCCACATAAATGAATGATGTGAAATTGCTTGAGGAGCTCTGGTAAGTTTTTACGTAGTGCCTCATTTAAGACAACAGAGCCTAAACTCCCTCCCATAACAAGTAAAACAGGCTTTAAAGTAGAAAAGCCGCAGAAAGCTAGCCCCCTTGCTCTTTCTCCCTCAAATAACTCAGGACGAATAATGGAGCCTGTGCAAGTAGCCTTCTCTTGAGGTAAATGCTTCAGAGTTTCTTCAAAAATTGTGAATACATGTGAAGCAAAAGGTAAGGCTATTTTATTGGCAAGACCAGGTGTTACATCAGATTCATGGATGACGACTGGCACACCTGCTAATTTCGCTGCCATCACAACGGGTACAGAGACAAACCCTCCCTTTGAAAAGACAACCTGTGGCTTCACTTTTTTAATAATACGAAAAGCCTGCATCATTCCAGCAAGCACTTTAAATGGATCTGTAAAATTTTTCATGGAGAAATAACGACGCAATTTACCACTCGCAATGCCATAAAACGGAACATCGGGGAACGCCTCGCCAATTAATTCTTTTTCAATACCTTGCTCTGAGCCAATATAGTGGACATCATAACCAAGTTCTAGTAAAGACGGGAGTATCGCCTGATTTAACGATACATGGCCAGCTGTCCCACCACCGGTTAAAATGATTGTTTGTTGTTTCACACAAATTCTCCTATTCCTTAAAAACCATTGTAGTTAGCACTACTTTTTGTTTACAGTGTTCTATTTTACTATATGCTGACGAAAAGATATAGATGAAGCATGAAAATTTCAGCTTTTCTCTCTTTACATATGCTATACTTGTTCATTATGTTCATGAAGGAAGTAGAAAATATGTATCAAACATCCACAATTAAGGAAAAATACGTGCTACTCTTAAAAATGATTGTCCCTATTTTAGTGACACAGGTAGCTATTTATCTTATTTCATTTTTTGATATTTTAATGTCCAGTCGTTACGGGACGGTTGATTTAGCAGGTGTTTCGATTGGTTCCTCTATATGGATGCCGATTTATACTGGACTTTCAGGTATACTCCTAGCTATTACGCCAATTGTCTCACAGCTTGTGGGAGCGAAAAAAGAGATGGATGCAAAAAAGGCAGTCCAGCAAGGCATTTATGTCGCCATATTGCTGGCGATCCTTATTTTTACAGGACTCTTCTTTGGCATTGATTGGATACTTAGTAAGATGAACTTAGAGTCTGCTGTACATAGCATTGCAAAAGGCTACATCTATGCGATGTGTGCGGGTCTTTTGCCACTTTTCTTATTTTTTGTAATGCGTTGCTTTATTGATGCCCTTGGTCAGACACGGGTCACGATGATCATTACCTTAATGACAACACCCATTAATATCGTGCTGAACTATATCTTTATTTTCGGCAAATTTGGTGCGCCTGAGCTTGGCGGCATCGGAGCTGGTGTAGCGACAGCAATAACGTACTGGCTAATATTCATGATTACAGTATGGATCATCGCTAAACGAGTACCGTTCGAACGATTCCGTCTGTTTCATGATTGGCCTAAGCTTGAATGGCTTCGATGGAAGGAAATTTTATTGATTGGGGTACCGATCGGTATTTCCCTATTTGCAGAAACAAGTATTTTTTCTGCTGTGACCATGATGATGAGTAATTTTAGCACAGAAATCATCGCAGCCCATCAGATTGCCATCAATTTCACTTCTCTGTTATACATGGTTCCGCTCAGTATTTCTATGGGTGTCACAATATTAGTAGGTTTTGAGATCGGCGCTGGTCGCATGCGAGATGCTCGTATGTATAGTTATTTATGTGTCGGCACAGCCATTTTATTTAGCTTTATATCAGCTTGCATCTTGTTTATTTTACGTGAACCTGTAGCACATATGTATACGACAGATCAGATGGTACTTGAGTATGCTGTACAATTTTTAGTCTACGCAGCCATTTTCCAGCTATCTGATGCGATACAAGCACCAGTACAAGGCGCATTGAGAGGCTATAAAGATGTTATGATCACGTTTATCATGGCCATTATATCTTATTGGGTGATTGGCTTGCCAGTTGGGTATACCCTTGCCACACATACGGATTTCGGTCCATTTGGCTATTGGATTGGCCTTGTGGCAGGTTTAACAATGGGCGCAATTACTCTTTTAATCCGTCTATTGGTTGTTCAAAAAAGAGTCACTGTTTAACAACAAAAAATCGCTTTTCTCTAACTTGAGAAAGGCGATTTTTTTAGCGTAAAACACCTGTACGAATGATTTTCACTTGAACAGACGGCACTAGCTGTAAGGATGCATAGATAGCAGGCCAATCCTTCTGAAACATTTTGGGGTGATAAGCACGAATATATCGACCAATCCCCAACGTATCCGATTGCTGACCTTGAAGAATCCGCAAAACCTCCTCAAACTCTCCCTGCACATGATCTTGAATCAACTGCTGAACCTCCTTGAAAACGGGGTCTTTATATAAATGGTCATGTGCAAATTCCTCAATTTCTACCTCTATGAGATAATCCATGTCTATTCTTTTTAATTCCTCATTCACCGTCCATTGACGCTTGATATGAATAACATCAGCCGTGATTGGCATCGATTTTCCATCATGCTTCCACATATAGCTCATCCGCGCTTGTTTGCTAGGTTGATTCATTAAGAGAAGCATCGTGAGAGATTGTTTTGGTGTTAATATTGTACCCGTAAACGTTTGACCTGAGAACAAAGCGACACCTGCCGCAACAGCATGCTTTTTATCCTCACTTAACTGAATATACGGTAGTGCTATATCAATTGTCTGTTCAAATAGCATGGAGCCAACCGTCTGTAAATCTAATTTCGGAAAAATTGTATTTTCCTCTGTGCTTTCCATAAAACGTTCATAATAGCCTCCTGCCCCCCCTGCTAAATCCTTTGTTAGCTCTATAAACGGCTTGACATCCCCTTCTGTTACAGCAATTTTTATCGAAATCGGGTTTTGGGGATCACGAAAATAAATATCCAAAATATCATAAAGAGGCTCTCTTACCGTTTGGTCCGATACAAGGATGGTCGATAGTTCAGATAAATCAAGTGTTTGTTCTACTTTTAAATTGGCTTGATTCCGTACATCTCTTGGTGAAATGCCGTCCGCTTCAATCACTTCATTTTGCTGAGCTGCTGTATTCGGATAGGCATAATATCCCTTGTATGCCCCTATATATCCGTCCACCCCAACGAGCGTCACAACGGAAGCGTTTTTATAAAGTCGTTCATCCCAACAGCCAGCTAAAAGTAACATAGACAAGAGGAGCATAATCCCTTTACGATACACGTTTTCCCCTCCATTTATTCCAACAAATTATCATCATTGGTAGTAGAATCGTAAACACAATGAGTACGTAGTGTATAGAATTTTTGATAAACTCAATGCGCTGAAATTGCATGACAAATAGCGGCAGGATGGCTAAGAGAAGATGAAAAAAAACAATACTTCGTTTCGGATGCTTCCGTTTTTTTGACAAATAAAGCACACGAAAGGACAAACCGTAGATCATGACCGTAACAATGGACCAAGAAAGCCAAATATAGATGAAAAAAATATCCAGCCGTTTTACAAAATTCACTTCCTGTGATTTTAAAATATACATAATAGGCTCTGGTATTAGTTGAACCTCCTCCAAAGCAAAGAACATTTGTGTAAAGACAACCGAAATAAAATAAAAGATAAAAATGACGAGTTGATAAATCAATAAGGGCTTTCCCTTCACCTGTAAATCCTGTTTGAGAAATGGACGATAAAGGAGGTACATTTCAATCCCAAAAAAGGCATACATGCTATGAATCATGCCCGCCATGATTTGCCTAGTATTGTTCCACTCAACGGGAAAAAGATTACTCCACGTTAAATCTGGAATAGCCAGCATTAAAAAAATAACAAAGAGGAAAATAATAGGAATTAGCATGACACCAATATTGATGATGGTTTCTGGTCTAACTAAATTGGCATACAAAGATAGCCCTACAATCATCATGACAACAATCCATTCAGGTGTTCGGGGCAAGACCCATGAGGCCAGAACATACCCCATATAGGCAATTAATACAGCTGTTATTAATAACCAATAGATCAGATAGACCCAGCGAAAGAACCCATTTAAAAAGAAAAATTGATAATAGCGTTCAAAAAATAACAGCAAGCCGTAATGGAAGATGCTAGCAAGGAAGAAGACATACCATGCACTATGTTGACTGTATATGATTAACGGTGTTTGAAAGGCAATGTAGACAACACCTGTCTGAATGATAAAGAGTAGTAAAAAAAATTGTGCCTTTGATAGAGAAAAATTCATGGTGTATCCTCATTTTTTCCCTTTTCATCCTTCGGTGGTTGAAAGGAAGTAACTTGGACTGTCGGTCTAATAAATGGCCAGCGTAAAAAAATTTTATAAACAGCTTTCGGTTGAAATGGTACGATAGGTGAAAAATACGGCTGTTTCAATGACGTTAAACTAATTAAATGAATTAATAGGATGACAACTCCTACCACAATGCCTAAAAACCCAAATAATGAGGCAAGTAGCATAAACGGAAAACGGATCATGCGAATCGTGCTATTCAATTCAACGGACGGGACAACATAGCTTGAAATGGCCGTTAAGGCGACAACAATGACCATTAAGTTCGACACGAGTCCCGCACTTACAATGGCATCTCCTATCACTAATCCCCCTACGATCCCAATCGTTTGCCCTACTGATTGTGGTAAACGAATACTTGATTCTCGAATGAGCTCCATAATAATCTCAAGTATGAGTGCTTCAATTAACGGTCGATAAGGTATATCATTAACATCATTTTTTACTTGATTACTTAATTCTAAGGGTAATACCTCAAAGTGAAAGCTAATTACAGCAATATAAAATGCTGGTAAAAAAACCGCCGTTACAAACGACAGTAAACGCACTATTTTATAAAAAGAGCCAACCACTACCCGACTATTATAGTCATCAGGTGTTTGATAGAAAGAGAAAAATGTTACAGGGCCAATCAAGGCAGACGGCGAAATATTGGTCATGACCACAACTTTACCCTCCACTAAGTGGGCTACCACACGATCTGGATGCTCTGTATTTAACAATTGTGGAAATGGCGATAACACGGAATCCTCTAGTGCATCACTTAACTGGCCAATACTATAAAAATAGTCGATTTTAATGTCTGCAATCCGCTTTTCCATCTCTTGTAAGGTTTCAGGCTGTATAACCCCATCCATATAGAGATAATAAGCTTTAGTGTTAGTTTGTTGTCCAATTGTAAAAGATTTGACCACAAGAGCGGGATTATTCACTCGCTTTCGTATCAATGTTAAATTGGTATCCGCCCGCTCCACAAGACCCTCATGGGAGCCTCGCAGAATATGTTCATTGTTTGGCTCCTCAAGATTACGACGAACTTCATAGGTAATCGCTAACGTCAGCATTTTTCCCGTATCAGGCAAAATCACGAGCGTTTCACCTTGGCAAACCCGTTCAATCGCTTGCGGTAGCGCAAAATTATCGAGTGTTGTAAGTAGGGTTTCACTCCAAAAAGGTTTTTCTGTATCTAAACGTGCATAAATGGTATCCAGTATTTTTTGGACTTCCTTCGCATCAACAAGAGAAGCGTAAAAGCATAAAATAGCCGTGTCCCCTTCATGCCAATCTATTTGTCTGACGGTCAAATCCGAGGAATGGTAGAATGCTTTTTGTAGGCTTTTCATCATATACTCCACTTTATCCATAAAACGCCTCCTCTACTGGAGAGTATAAGCATTTTTCTTGTATTTCAAACGCTTAGTTCGTGTGATTCCACGCCATGAAAAAAAGATGCCCTCTAGAACATTTGGGCATCTTCATGATCAGCTATTTTTTAAAATAAGCTTCAATATCCTCATACATAAAGGGCGTTCCCTCTATTTTTTCATGGTGATTATGCAAGGCGGTCATTCGATTGATGATCGGGGCTAATTTTCCTTCATCCTCCTGCGTCAAATTAAAGGCGACGCCATAAGAATAGATTTGGTATTTTTCTTCTAAGGTCCATCTAAAAGTACCCTCTAGGTTAAATGATTGATTCATTAAAATAAAGCTAAATTTAAATTTCATCGTTTGATTAACGGGTAGCTTCAAAGAAGAGCGAATCTTCATGCCGCCTAAGCTAATATTTTCAATGATGATCGGGGTATGACCGATATTAATTTTTTGCTCATTCATTTCGATAATTGTCATAAAGCCCTTCACATAGGCCGGGAATTGAAAACGATAATATTTGCGTCGCTCCACCACAGGTTTTTTATGAACAATGGCTTTTTGTGGTGTTAAAATGCCTTGTGCCAGCATTTTTTCAAAGGCTTTCGTGGGAACAGCCTTCGTATAAATACTACCTTGCAAATAATCACATTCTTGCTGCTTTAAAAAGATAAATTGCTCGTAACTTTCAACTCCTTTTGCCACAACCTGAATACCAAGCATTTTGGCTAAATAAATCGTTGCTGAAATGAGTCCATTTTCAATCGGACGATCATGACGGATTTCACGGATAAACGCTTCATAGATATGGAGTGTCGTTGGTTGGAATGTTCGCAATGATTCTAAGGAAGAGTAGCCTGTTCCAAAATCACCAATAGCAATTTTAACACCGATGTCTTGTAATTCTTTGAGAACGGTCATCACACTTGTACTATTTTTTAAGATGGTACTTTCGCTAATCTCGAACTGTATATAGTGAGCGTCAATTGAATTTACCTGTAATTGCTCTTGGACAAACTGAATAAAGCCCTTTTTCATCAGACGGATTGGCGATATCTTAATACTAATTGTTCGCAGCACATGCCCTTGCTGCTTCCAGTGCTGTAACAACGCACATGCTTTTTTAATCACCCAATCTGTAATGATATGAATCATATGGTTTTCTTCCGCTAATGGAATAAATTCACCAGGTGACACAAGGCCCCATTCTTTATGATGCCAACGAATTAACGCTTCTGCACCGTTGATAACCCCCTTTTGCGGCTCCACCATTGGTTGGAAATATAATTCGAATTCCTCATTTAACATGGCTTGTCGCATATCTCGGTCTAACACATACTGCTTATAGGAAGTAATATCCTCTGTAAAGGCATAAATATGAAAACGATTCCTTCCCTGCTGTTTCGCATAGCATAAAGCGGAATATGCATTTTCTAATAAAATGTTTCTCGTTAAGCCCTCCTCTGGATAAAAAGCAATACCAATGCTAGCAGATAGGTGCAAGTGATAGTCTTTTATCGA
>Ga0213827_1001128_pt1 | contig 16260 bp, 14 predicted proteins | sample MC6MC0898MG_FD_180669 | JGI IMG/M metagenome (GOLD analysis project Ga0213827, IMG submission 180669) | Enriched soil aggregate microbial communities from Iowa State University, Ames, United States - MC6-MC0898-MG | ecosystem: Environmental > Terrestrial > Soil > Unclassified | place: USA: Iowa...
CAGACAACAAAAAAGGGCCCACCTTTCGGTGAGCCCTTCTAGACCGCCCAGCAGAGCGGATTTTGTTTGGTAGGCGCGATTGGACTCGAACCAACGACCCCCACCATGTCAAGGTGGTGCTCTAACCAACTGAGCTACGTGCCTGCTGTGAGGCGGCATTCTACGGAATTGCGCAGGGGTGTCAACACCTTTTTTCTACCTAACCCTATGAATATGCAAAATATTTAATTTTGCGGCGGCAAACCGGGATTTGCGCCCGCTGGCAGTGGATTTTTAACTCAGGTAGGATCGCTGCATTCGTAAAATATATTAAACAGAGGCTTCGGGATGGCGAACACTCCTTATCCGCAATCCTATTACGCCGCGTCGGCCAACCCCGTGCCGGCGCGCCCTGCGCTGCAGGATGAGGTGGAAACCGACGTCTGCGTGATTGGCGCGGGCTACACCGGGTTGTCCAGTGCGCTGTTCCTGCTGGAGAGCGGGTTTCGGGTGACGGTGCTGGAGGCTGCCAAGGTCGGTTTTGGCGCCTCGGGTCGCAATGGCGGGCAGATCGTCAACAGCTATAGCCGCGACATCGATGTGATCGAGCGCAGTGTCGGCCCCAAGCAGGCGCAATTACTGGGGCAAATGGCCTTTGAAGGCGGGCGGATCATTCGTGACCGTGTCGCCCGGTACCAGATCCAGTGCGACCTCAAGGACGGCGGTGTGTTTGCCGCCATCACCGGCAAGCAGATGGGGCACCTGGAGGCGCAGAAACGGTTGTGGGAGCGCTACGGCCACAGCCAGCTCGAACTGCTCGACAAAACCCGCATCCGCGAAGTCGTGGCCTGCGAGCAGTACGTGGGCGGCATGCTCGACATGAGTGGCGGCCATATCCACCCGCTCAACCTGGCGCTGGGCGAAGCCGCTGCCGTCGAATCCCTGGGCGGCACGATTTATGAGCAGTCGCCGGCGGTGCGTATCGAGCGCGGTGCCAACCCGGTGGTACACACGCCGACGGGCAAGGTGCGAGCCAAGTTCATCATCGTGGCCGGCAATGCCTACCTGGGCAACCTGGTCCCGGAGCTCGCCGCCAAGTCGATGCCCTGCGGCACCCAAGTGATCACCACCGAACCCTTGGGCGAAGCCCTGGCCAACAGCCTGTTGCCCCAGGACTACTGCGTCGAAGACTGCAACTACCTGCTCGACTACTACCGCCTCTCGGGGGACAAGCGCCTGATTTTCGGCGGCGGCGTGGTGTATGGCGCGCGGGATCCGGCGAACATCGAGGCGATTATCCGGCCGAAAATGCTCAAGGCCTTCCCCCAACTCAAGGACGTGAAGATTGACTACGCCTGGACCGGTAATTTCCTCCTGACCCTGTCGCGCCTGCCCCAGGTCGGGCGCCTGGGCGACAACATCTACTACTCCCAGGGCTGCAGCGGCCACGGTGTCACCTACACCCACCTGGCCGGCAAAGTGCTGGCCGAAGCCTTGCGTGGCCAGGCCGAGCGGTTCGATGCCTTCGCCGACCTGCCGCACTACCCCTTCCCCGGCGGCCAGTTGCTGCGCACCCCGTTCGCCGCGCTGGGTGCCTGGTACTACGGCCTGCGCGATAAGTTCGACTTCTGATCCCACCCTACGGGCGTAATGCTGTTCAGTTACGCCCTTTTGTAGGAGCGGGTGCCCGCTTGCGGCTTGCTCGCGAAAAACTCAAAGGCGCCGCGTTTATTCTGAATACACGCGTTATCGTTGACGTTTTTCGCGAGCAAGCTCGCTCCTACAATGCTCTGCGTTGCTTAACTGAACAGCATTACCCTACGGGCGCGGCTTTATAGCTGCGCCCAGGTGGTCAGGAATACACCGGCCAGGTCTCGACGATCCGTCCGCCGCGTACCGCCAGCAAATCGCCAAACTGCAACAACACCGACTCGGTCTGGGTCGGCCGTAGAAACACCTGGTCATCCACCGCCAGGCCCACCGCCTGCGAGCCATTGACCATTTCCTGGTTGGAACTGCGGCCGTACAGCCCGTTGCTCTGCAACCCGGCCGGCGATTCGAACTCGGCCATCCAGTTACCGCCATAGATGAAGTAGGTCTCACGCTGGTTGATGTCCCACCACGACAACAGCCTGGACTTGCCGTCCAGCGCCGGAATCTGCACCGCCCCCGTGCGCTTCAACACCGGGGTAGCGATCCAGGTTGCCGGCACGTGCTCGACCAGCGAGGGTAAATCGTAATGGGTCGGCTTGAGCATCGCCGTGCCCACCGACACCTCGCTGCTCAGCGACTCCTGCTCATGCAGGCGATAGCTCGGACTGCCCGCGGTATTGAGCGTCAGGTCCGGGCGCCAGAGGTCGGCAAACTGTTGCCGAGTGAAGTCGACGTAGCCGTTGTACTGAGTCATGACCTTGGCAAACAGCTCATCGGCGCTACCGAGGATGCCCGGCACCCCCATGCCGACAAAGGGGTCGTAGCCCATGAACCCGGCAAACTGCAGATGCTGCGCGTTGCCGCGGATCAGACCAAGCATCTGCCCCAGGGTGGCCGTGTCTGCCACGCCGCCGCGATGCAGGCCGACATCCAGCTCGATATTGACCCGCAACCGAGTGCCCAGGCCCCGGGCCAATGCCAGGTACTGCTGCAGATGCTCCGGCGTATCGAGCAGCCACTGCAACTGCCGCGCCGGATCGAACGCGCCTTTGTGGGTTTGATAGAACAGCTCGGCCGAACGCACCGGCAGCGGCTTGCCCAGGAGGATGTCGGACTCGGGGAAAACCACTGCATCATGATTGAGAAACGGCTGATGAAACGACATCAGTCGCTGGGTTCCTGCGCGCTTGCAGATGTAGGCCAACAGCCCCGGTGACGGCAGGGATTTCTCCACCAGCCGCAGGTGCTTGCCGCCGCGCTTGACCGATTGCATCACCACATCGATGTTGTGGTCCAGGCGATCCAGATCGACCAGCAGCACCGGACGCATCGGGCCGTGGTCCTTCAGTTGCTGGTTCAGCGCACTGAAATATTCGGAATAGGCGCCGCCCCGATCACCGGGGCGCAGCAACGCTCCCACGCCCAACAGCAACACGCCGAGCCCTGCGACCCCAGCGAGGAAATTGCGTCGGTCGATGCTCATCCGTTGACTCCCAGGATCGATGACAAATGGCCGTTGAGGAACTTGCCGCCCGGGTCCAGCGCTTCGCGAACCTCGCGAAACGCCTGCCAGCGTGGGTACAGCGCTTGCAGGTTACGGGCGTTCAAGGTGTGCAACTTGCCCCAATGCGGGCGGCCGGCGTACTTCCAGAAAATCGGTTCGATGGCCGCGAAGAAGTTGTGATGGTCCATCTGGTAATGCTGATGCACCGAGATCGAACAACTGTCGCGCCCCTCGAACATGCTCAGGGGGATGTCATCGGCCTTGACGTAGCGGTACTCGATGGGAAACCAGGTGCGCAGGTCCTTGTCGCTGATCAGCTTGATGATCTCGCGCAGGCAAGCCGGGCCGTGCTCGGCCGGCACCGAGTACTCCATTTCGTTAAAACGTACCGTGCGCACATTGGCATAGATATCGAAGGAGTCGCCCACCCGATCATCAAAATTGGCAATGTGCCGCAGGCTGTTGAGCAAGGTACGACGGGCATCAGGGAAATCACTGACATACTTGTCGAACTTCTCGATGAGGTTGACGAATTCATTGCCCCCCTCCTCCTCGGCATTGATCGGCGGTGTCGCCGGGTCGGTGGTTTCGTTGAGGGCCATCGACAAGGCGTAGTCCGAATGGGTGACCACCAGCATTTCCCAATGCTGGTTGTCGCGAGTGTGTTTGTCCACGTCCTCCAGCAGCTCTTCGGTTTTGGCGATCCATTGGTGTTCGCGCAGGCGGTAGGCGGGGCGATTCTGCAGGCGGATCTTGCTGACCACCCCCAATGCCCCCAACGACACCCGCGCCGCGTTGAATACCTGCGGGTTGTGGCTGCTGTCACACTCAAGCACCTCTCCCGCGGCCGTGACCAGTTGCAAACCGGCGACATAGGCGGAATAGGAGGGAAATTGTTTGCCGGTGCCATGGGTCGAGGTGGAGATCGCACCCGCCAGGGTCTGGTAGTCGATGTCGGCCATGTTGCTCAGGCCCTGGCCGACCTCCTTCAAGGCCAGCCCCATGCGCGACATGGGCGTGCCGGCGCCAAATTCGGCCTGCAGGGTCTGCGGATCATGGCTGAGCAGGCCGCTGAAGTTGCTCAGCGAGAGCAACGTGCCATCGGTGGGTACCAGGGCGCTGAACGAGTGCGCCGAACCCACCGGGCGAATCTTGCCCGGGGCGCGGCCAATCACCTGTACCAGTTCATCCAGATCCTTCGGCGCCAGGCGGGCCTCGGGCAGGCAGCTCTGGGCACCCGACCAGTTGCGCCAGGGAATCAGGCGTGGCGCGCGCACCAGCTGTGCCAGCACCGGGTTGCTGCTCAAGGCCGTCAGGGCGCCGACCAGGCTGGCCCGCTGCAGAAGCTGGCGTCGTGTGAGGTCCATCGTCATCAATCCCACCTTGTGCTTTTTATTGGAGGTGTTGGCCGGACATGAAGCTGATCAGCGCCAGGAAGTCGGCTTCGCTGCATTGCATGCACATGCCCATGGGGGGCATGCCGTTATGGCCGTTGATGGTGTGGTCCAGCAGGCTGTCCACGCCTTGTTGCAGGCGCGGCTGCCAGGCCAGCCGGTCACCGGTCAGCGGTGCGCCCGAGGCCGGGTTGGCGTGGCACAACTTGCAACTGGTGTCGTAGGTGCGCGCCAATCCGGTATCGGCAGGCACGCTCGCGGCGGCGGCCGCGCGATCAGGCGCGCCCTTTGGCTCCTCGCCGCAGCCACCCAGCACGCCGAGTGCCAGCGCCAGCGCTGCCCCACGGCAGGAAAACCGCAACCCGGCTCGAATCAGTGCCCACATAAGCTTCCCCACTTGAACTGCGCCGCGCCCTGGCGCATTTTTTGTTGTTAAGACCGACCACTGAACACTAAGGCAGTCACTGCCTGGGGTTGAGGGCATTGGGGGTCAACAAGGGGGCTTTCGAGGCCATGCGCATTGCCCCACCCACTGCCAAGGTGTGACGGTTTGTTACACCCGCGACGTGCAAAATCGACTACGCTTGGGCCAGACACTTATAGCGCAACCGCTCTAGAATGCCCTTTAGCGGGCAGGTCCTCGACCTGGTCGCCGCTGGCGACGGACCGCGCAAGAACGGGATTGATCAGCATCAGCCTTCAAGGCGTATAACCCACAGAGCGATTTTTTGCCTGCACGTCGCCTGCCGACCCTGGGTCCGCAGCCGACGTTGCCCACATCCAGTACGGGGTAGATTCATGAGCACACCAAACCTTCTCGGCACACTGTTTCCTGCGCTCGCCGACATCCCCGAGCCGTACCGCCCGGGTGAGCCGATCGAGCAACGCGAGTACCTGGTGGAGGGCACCCTGCGCACGTGGAACGGCCCACTGGCAGTCGTTCGCAGCCCGGTGTACCTGGACGCCGACGGGGTCGACGAACAAGTCATTCTCGGCAGCACCCCGCTGCTCGATGCCGAAACCGCCCTCACCGCCCTCGACGCCGCCGTCCGCGCCTACGACCGGGGCCAGGGCAGTTGGCCGACGATGCGCGTGGCCGAGCGGATCCAGCATGTGGAGGCTTTCCTGGGGCGCATGCGCGAACAGCGCACGGCCGTGGTCAAGCTGTTGATGTGGGAAATCGGCAAGAACCTCAAGGACTCGGAAAAAGAGTTCGACCGCACCTGCGACTACATCGTCGACACCGTCAACGCCCTCAAGGAACTGGACCGTCGCTCCAGCCGCTTTGAACTGGAACAGGACACCCTCGGCCAGATCCGCCGCGTACCACTGGGCGTCGCCCTGTGCATGGGGCCTTACAACTACCCGCTCAACGAGACCTTCACCACCCTGATCCCGGCGCTGATCATGGGCAATACCGTGGTGTTCAAGCCCGCCAAGCTGGGAGTGCTGCTGATTCGCCCGCTACTCGAAGCGTTCCGCGACAGCTTCCCGGCCGGGGTGATCAACGTGATCTACGGCAGTGGCCGCGAGACCGTCAGCGCGCTGATGGCCAGCGGCAAGATCGACATCTTTGCCTTTATCGGCACCAATAAGGCCGCCAGCGCCCTGAAGAAGCTGCACCCCAAGCCTCACCGCTTGCGTGCCGCCCTGGGGCTGGATGCCAAGAATCCTGGCATCGTGCTGCCCGAGGTCGATCTGGACAACGCGGTCAACGAAGCCGTCACCGGCTCGCTGTCGTTCAACGGCCAGCGCTGCACCGCGTTGAAAATCCTATTTGTGCATGAACAGGTGGTCGATCGTTTCATCGAGAAATTCAACCACAAGCTCGCCACCCTCAAGCCCGGCATGCCGTGGGAAAACGGCGTGGCACTGACGCCACTGCCGGAGTCGGGCAAGGTCGACTACCTGCACGGCCTGGTGGACGACGCCGTACGCAAAGGCGCCAAGGTGATCAACACTCACGGCGGCCAGGCCCGCGGTTCATTCTTCTACCCGGCGGTGCTGTACCCGGTGACCAGCGACATGCGCGTCTATCAGGAAGAACAGTTCGGCCCGGTGGTGCCTATCGTGCCTTATCGTGACCTGGATACGGTGATCGACTACGTTTTGGAGTCAGACTTCGGTCAACAGTTGAGCCTGTTCGGCACCAACGCCGCCGAGGTGGGACGCCTGGTGGACACCTTTGCCAACCAGGTCGGGCGCATCAACATCAATGCCCAGTGCCAACGCGGGCCGGACACCTTCCCGTTCAATGGCCGCAAGAACTCGGCGGAAGGCACGCTGTCGGTGCACGACGCCTTGCGCACGTTCTCGATTCGCACCCTGGTGGCGACCAAGTTCCAGGAGAGCAACAAAACCTTGATCAGCGACATTATCCGCGGCCGGGAGTCGAGCTTCCTGACGACCGACTACATTTTCTAGCACACGGCTCAAGGACCCCCCGGCAACCCGATGACCGCCTTTCGCTCACTGCGCCTGCCACCCTTGTTGCGGCGCCTGCTACGGCCATTGCTGGACCCGTACCGGCGCTACCGCAACGCCCGGGTGATCCACGCCATCCGGGTCTCATTGGGCCTGCTGGCGACCATCCTGCTGACCACGGGGATCAACCTGCCCCATGGCGAATGGGCGTCCGTCACCATGCTGGTGGTGATCGGCGGCCTGCAACACCACGGCAACATCGGTAAAAAAGCCGCCGAGCGCGCCTATGGCACATTGATCGGGGCCGCCGTGGGGTTGTTGCTGGTGCTGCAGCAGGCCTGGCTCGGCCTGCCGTGGCTGACCTACTTCGGCATGTCGGTGGTCTGCGGCTTCTTCTCCTACCATGCCATTGGCAAGGGCGGTTACACCGCGCTGCTGTCGGCAATCACCGTGTTCATCGTCGCCGGCCATGGCGACAACCCGGTCACCGATGGGCTGTGGCGTACCGTGGATATCCTCATCGGCATCGTCCTGGCCCTGGCGTTTTCCTTCGCCCTGCCGCTGTACGCGGTGTATTCCTGGCGCTACAAACTGGCCGGGGCACTGCGTGACTGCGCAAGCATCTACAGCCGGATCATCAGCGGGCAGTCGGTGACCGACGACCACTACCTCAAACTCCTCGGGCGCTTGAACGGCGTGATGGTGCAACTACGCTCGCTGATGCCCTCGGTGTCCAAGGAAGTGCGCATCTCCATGACCGAACTGGACGCCCTGCAACGCAACTTGCGGCTGTGCATCAGCACCCTGGAAATCCTCGCCAACACCCGCCCCGACACCCGCGATGAACACGCCATGGCGCAGATGCAACTGGCGCTCAAAGCCGAACATCGCGAGATTCGCCGGCTGCTGATTGGCATGGCGCGCGCCCTGCAATCCGGCACCACCCAGCGCCTGGAGCGCACCAGCAGCGAGCCGCTGCTGCAAAACGCGCTGGAGGCGCCGGTGTACAGCGCACTGGACGGTTATCGGCTGTTGACCCGGCAACTGGCAAACAACCTCAACGAGATGCGCCAGCGCCTGGTCAAGTCGGCACCCCACTGGAAGATCTGAGAAGCGCTCAAGTCGTCACGGCTTTGCGCGCGGTGTTACCCCAACCTTGTTGCATGCCGGCAGCCGCCAGCAGAATCGCCGCCACACCGACCCATTGCAGCAGCTCCAGGCGATGACCAAAGGCCAGCCAGTCCACCAGAATCGCCGCGATCGGGTAGATGAACGACAGCGCTCCGGTCAATGCGGTCGGCAGTTTCTGGATCGCGCCGTACAGCAGCACGTACATCACCCCGGTGTGGACAATGCCCAGGGTCAACAGGCTGGCCCAGGCATTCGGTTGTTGTGGCAACGCCGACCAACTGGCCCAAGGCGCCAGCAACAGCACGCCGGTGCAGACCTGGATCAACGCAATCAAGTGCGGTGGCGTGCCGGTCAGGCGCTTGATGATCAGCGCAGCAAAGGCGTACAGCAGTGCCGCGCCCAACGCCAGGGCAATCCCCAGCAGGTACTGGCCGCCGCCCGCACTCTGCTCGCCGTGGGCACTGACGATCGCCAGCATCCCGAGAAACGCCAGCCCCAGCCAGGACAGCTTTTGCACGCTGATCTTCTCACCGAGAAACAATGCCGCCAGCCCCACCAGCATGAACGGCTGCACGTTGTACACCGCCGTGCCGATGGCAATCGAAGCCCGGGAGTAGGAAGCAAACAGCAGCACCCAGTTACCGACAATCGCCACCCCGCTGAGCACGGCCAGCAGGAAGGTGGTGCGACTCAGCAGGCCCGGGCGCAAAAAGCCGAACACCGCGCAAATCAGCAACAGGGTCGCGGCGCCGAACACGCAGCGCCAGAACACCACATCCAGTACCGGCTGGCCGCTGACCAGCACGAACCAGCCGATGGTTCCGGAAATCAGCATGGCGCCGGTCATTTCCAGCGAGCCACGGCGAAGGGTATTGTCCATGATCAGGCTCCTCGTTGTGAGCGCAAAGTATGGCGCCGTGGGACTTGCCGCCTCCATGGGCAAATGCAGGCTAAACTGCGGATTCACCTTTTTTATCAAGGCAACTTCGGGTTATTGCCTAAGAGGCTTCAGATGACTGATGACATCGATCAACTGCTGATCAGCGCCCTGATGCAAGACTCCCGGCGCTCGCTCAAGGCCCTGGCACAGATCAGCGGCCTGTCTTCCCCCAGCGTCGCCGAGCGCCTGCGCCGCCTCGAAGAGCGCGGCGTGCTCACCGGCTACACCGTCGAGATCGACCCCAAGTGTTTTGGCTACCAGTTGCAGGCCATCGTGCGCATCCGCCCACTGCCGGGCCAGTTGCAGCATGTCGAACGGCAGATCCAGGCCATCCCCGAGTTCACCGAATGTGACAAGGTCACCGGCGACGACTGCTTCATCGCGCGCCTGCACGTGCGCTCGATGGAACAGCTCGACACCCTGCTCGACCGCCTCAACAGCTACGCCGAGACCAACACCGCGATCGTCAAGAAAACCCCAGTCAAACGCCGCCTGCCGCCGATGGCGTGAGTGTGGTCTGGCGCGCAAGCGCGTACAGTGCAATTTTTCCGGCGAAGGATTGGCGGCATGAAAATTCACGGCGTGCTCCTGGCAGCAATGCTGCTGTCAGGCTGCGGAACGGTCCAGACGGTGGTGCGCAGCGACGAAGCGGCGGCAGCCAGCCTCAAGGAACAGAAAAGTTACTGCGGCGCCGTACCCCGCATCTACAGCGGGGTGACGTATGACTTCTGCACCCTCTATGCACCGCTGAAGGAAGGCATCGACGCGCAAAAACACGACAACGGCACCATCATCGTGTTGATCGATGCGCTGATTTCCGGCGTGCTGGACACCGCCCTGCTGCCCTACACCATCTACCGGCAACAGGCCGACGGCAGCATCATCGTCACCGAGTGAAGCCCGGCTGAATACCAGGCAAAAAAAACCCGCCGAAGCGGGTTTTTTAGTCTCAGGAGCGTCGATCAGTCATCGCGGCTCATGATGCCGAACAGTTGCAACAAGCTGACGAACAGGTTGTAGATCGATACATACAGGCTGATGGTCGCCATGATGTAGTTACGCTCGCCGCCATGGATGATGGCGCTGGTCTGGAACAGAATGCAGACCGAGGAAAACAGCACGAAGCCAGCGCTGATCGCCAGTTGCAGGCCGCTGATCTGGAAGAACATGCTCGCCAGCACCGCGCCCAGCAGGACGAAGAAACCCGCCGTGATGAAACCGCCGAGGAAGCTCATGTCCTTGCGGGTGATCAGCACATAGGCCGACAGGCCGCCGAACACCAGCGCGGTCATGGCGAAGGCCGAGCTAACGACTTCAGCGCCGCCCTGCATGCCCAGATAACGGTTGAGGATCGGGCCGAGCAGAAAGCCCATGAAACCGGTCAGGGCAAACGCCGACACCAGGCCCCAGGCCGAATCACGGAGTTTGTTGGTGAGGAAGAGCAGGCCGTAGAAGCCGATCAGCACCACAAAGATGTTCGGATAGCCGACCCGCATCTGCTGCGCCACGAACGCCATCACACCGCTGAAGGCCAGGGTAAGGGCGAGCAAGCCGTACGTGTTGCGCAGGACGCGGCTAACCTCTAGCTGCTCAGCCTGCACGCTGTTATTAACTGCGTAATCCTGTTCGCGCATGGCGACACTCCTGTAGGTTTGAAACGTTCAGTCGCAAAGATCATAACAGACGCTCTGTAACAAGCTATGCAGAGAGTTTGACAGTGTGTTTCATTCGGGTATTATGGCGCCCGCAAAGCAGTTTGGAAGCGTGGCCGAGTGGTTTAAGGCAACGGTCTTGAAAACCGTCGATGGGCAACTATCCTAGAGTTCGAATCTCTACGCTTCCGCCACATTTATGCGACAAAGCCCTGATTATTCAGGGCTTTGTCGTTTCTGGGGTTTGGCTTTCCTGTCGACCCTGCGCGAACTTCCCCATACGAAACAGCCAGCACTCGTTCTTGCTTCCTGACCCTCTCCCGGGCGTCCTACCGAACGAACACCAATCCCAATCTCCCTGATTCACGACAGCCAACCGAAGCGCGTAATGCCTTGTTGGAAACAAAGCGCCCCAGGTTGATGCAGACATCTGGCGCGGTGGATACTTGGCGTTCTGACTGCATCACATTACGAAAAGGAATTCAGATGACCGACATTCACGGCGAATTCGAACAGAGCAAATACTTCCATCGCTCGCGGATCGACAGGCGTTCAGCTGACGCACTCGTTGGCTTGGCAGCAGGGCTCGCCGCCGACGGTGTCGTATCGACCGCCGAAGGGCTGTTCCTCAGGGATTGGCTGGAGACGAACCTGGCCCACCTTGATGATCCAGTCATCAACCTGCTTTATTCACGACTCTCCAATATGCTCTTGGACGGGGTGCTGGATGCAGACGAATCCCTTGAGCTCATCGGTCTTCTGCAAGGGTTTTCTGGCCTCAGCAGCGAAAAACCCAAGGCCGGCGATCACACATTCACCCCTCCCAATGACCTCCCCTTCAATCACCCTGAACCCGCCATCACCTGGGACGGCAGTTTGTTTGTGTTCACCGGAATCATGGCGTATGGACCTCGTAAAGACTGTCAGGTCCTGGTGGAGGAGCGTGGTGGCATCATTGGCGGCGGGGTCAGCAAGAAAATTCATTACCTGGTGGTGGGCAGCATTGGCAATGACCAGTGGCGCCATAGCACCTATGGGACAAAGATAATCAAAGCAGTCGAGCTCAGAGAGGCCGGCTCCCCTATCGCCATCATCGGTGAGCAGCAATGGCAGCGCGCCCTTTTTGGCTGATGTGATGAGCGGGATAGTCCGCCGCGATCTGCTGCAACGCGATGCCCAGCAAGGGTTACTGAATGCCAAACAAACAGCCGAAAAGTACCGGGGCAGCAACCGCTGCTGACATTGAACGATCGATCCAGGCCCTGAACAAAATGGCCGAACGCCTGTGGGGCGATGGCAGGGAGGCCGAGGCGAAAGCCCTTCTGGATGCGTTGGATGCTCTGAATCGGGCCCTGGATCGAATCAGGATTGGCGAGAGTCGCAGGGTTCTTCACTGAGGTCGCCGTTATCCAAGGCGCCCTGGGATGAGCCCATATTCGATCAATCCCGTTTCTGCAAAGGCCCCGATCAGGCCTTAAGGTAATAACCAAAAAGTATTTATTGAAAGTTTTTTAGATCATCTACATTCCCTCCATACGCTGCGCGATGTTGCCCCAGCAACAGCACTCCACCGCTGTTGCTGGGGCAACAGTCGCCCAACAGTTCGCTGCCCAAACAACAGCAGTCGCCATTGGCGACAATCATAAGCTTTTGATTTATATGCCTATTCAAACCATGGAACGACTCTTGCTCTGACGGCTGTACCTCCCCTAATCGCACAGGAACAGAGCCCATGAGCACCCCACTTAAAGTCGTCGCCGTCTCCGGCGGGACCTTTCGCCCTTCGCGCACCCTGGTGCTGGTCCAGGCCATTGTTGCGGAGCTGGCCCTCTACCTGCCCATCGACAGCCGCATCATCGAGCTGGGCGAGATTGTCCGCCCGCTCGGCAGCGCCCTGTCCCGTCAGGAGTTGCCGGAAACCGTCGAGTTGGAGTTGCAAGCCATCGAATCGGCGGACCTGCTGGTGGTGGCGGCGCCTGTCTACCGTGGTGCGTACCCGGGCCAATTCAAGCACCTGTTCGACCTGATTGGCCACGATGCACTGATCGACACCCCGGTGTTACTGGCGGCCACCGGTGGCAGCGATCGGCATGCGCTGGTGATCGATCACCAGTTACGCCCGCTGTTCAGTTTCTTCCAGTCAGTGACCCTGCCCCTGGGTGTGTATGCCTCGCAAGCTGATTTCAGTAACTACCAGATCACCAGTGCAGCGCTCAACACCCGCATCCGCCTGGCCGTGGAACGGGCTGCGCCGCTGTTCAGCGCCACTGCCGCCGACCTGCGCAAGACAGCCTGAGGAGCCGCTCGTGACCGCCATCAATCGATCTCGCCTGCAAACCCCGCTGCAGATCGCCCGCACCCTCGCTGCCGAGTTTTCCCGCACTGCCGCCGAACGCGACCAGATGGGCGGCACACCGAAGGCCGAGCGCGACGCGTTGCGCCGCAGCGGCCTGCTGGCGATGAAAATCGACCCGCAGTACGGCGGCCTGGGTGCCAGTTGGAGCGACACCCTGGAAGTGGTTCGCGAGTTCGCCAGGGTCGACAGTTCGATCGCCCATGTGTTCGGCTTCCAGCACCTGATGCTGGCCACGGTACGGCTGTTTTCCCGACCCGAACAATGGCAGCCGTGGTTCGAACAGACCGCGCGCAACAACTGGTTCTGGGGCAACGCCCTGAACCCCCTGGACACCCGCACCCTGTCCAAACAGTTTGCCGGCTACCGCGAGTTCTCCGGGCGCAAGAGTTTCTGCTCCGGCTCCGCCGATTCAGAAATGCTGATTGCCTCGGCGCTGCATGAGTCCGCCAGCGGCAAGCTGTTGATCGCCGCCATCCCCAGTCATCGCACCGGTATCACCTTGCAGGGTGACTGGGACAACATCGGCCAACGCCAGACCGACAGCGGCAGCGCCACCTTTGAACGGGTGCGCGTGGAAGAAAATGAACTGCTGCTCGATCCCGGCCCGCTGAGTACGCCCTTTGCCTGCCTGCGCCCGCTGATTGCCCAGTTGACCTTCACCAACATCTTCCTCGGTATCGCCGAAGGTGCCTTCGAAGAAGCGCGCACCTACACCCTCAAGGAAACCCGTCCCTGGTTCAAGGCCAACGTCGAGCAGGCCAACCAGGACCCTTATGTGCTGCGCCATTACGGCGAGTTCTGGGTCGGGCTGGAGAGCGTGCGCCTGCTCACCGAACGCGCCAACGCCCTGCTCGACCAGGCCTGGAGCAAAGAACAACGGCTCGACGCCGAGGAGCGTGGCCAACTGGCACTGGCCATCGCCACGGCCAAGGTCGCCGCCACCCGCACCGGTCTGGACCTGACCAGCCGCCTGTTCGAAGTCACCGGTGCCCGTGCCACCCATGCCGCGCTACGCCTGGACCGGCACTGGCGCAACCTGCGCACCCAGACCCTGCACGACCCCGTGGACTACAAGCTCCACGAACTGGGGGACTGGGCGCTCAACACGGCCCTGCCCACTCCGACCTTTTACTCATAGGCCCGACCATGCAACTACTCACGCTGCCGCCCTCACCTGCCCTGGCCACCTCGATACGCGCTACCGCGCAAGTGTTCGAAGACCCCAAATCACAGGCGCTGCTGGCACACCTGCAACAAGTCGCCCCCAGTGATGCCAGCGTGTTGATCATCGGCGAGACCGGGACCGGCAAGGAACTGGTGGCCCGCCACCTGCACAACCTCAGCGCCCGGCGTAACAAGCCATTTATCGCGGTCAACTGCGGCGCGTTCTCCGAAAGCCTGGTGGAAGCCGAGCTGTTCGGCCACGAAAAAGGCGCCTTCACCGGTGCTCTCAGCGCCAAGGCGGGCTGGTTCGAGGAAGCCAACGGCGGCACCCTGTTCCTCGATGAGATCGGCGATTTGCCGATGCCGATCCAGGTCAAATTGCTGCGGGTGCTGCAGGAGCGCGAAGTGGTGCGCCTGGGTTCGCGTAAAAGCATCCCGATCGATGTGCGGGTGCTGGCGGCGACCAACGTGCAACTGGAAAAAGCCATCAACGCCGGGCATTTTCGCGAAGACCTGTACTACCGGCTGAACGTGGTCAGCCTGGAGCTGAGTCCACTGCGCGAGCGGCCTGGGGACATTCTGCCGCTGATCCATCACTTCATCGCCGAGTACAGCCGCCGCCTGGGCTACGGCGAAGTGGCGCTGGACAACGAGGCCGAGCAGAAGCTGGTGGGCTACTCCTGGCCGGGCAACATCCGCGAGCTGGAAAACGTCATTCACCACACCCTGCTGATCTGCCGCAATCACCTGATCCGGGTCCACGACCTGCACCTGTCCAACCTGCGTATCGAGCGCCAGGACGCCAGCAGCAGCGCCACCGACGACAGCGCCGACACCTTGTTGCAGCAAGCCTTCCAGCGCCTGTTCGAGGAAGAAAGCGGCGCCCTTCATGAGCGGGTCGAGCACGCGCTGCTGCGCGCGGCCTATCGTTTCAGTCACTACAACCAGGTGCACACCGCCAGCCTGCTGGGGCTGAGTCGCAACATCACCCGGGCCATGCTGATCAAGGTTGGCGAACTGGTGGTCAACAAGCGGCGCCCGGTCCAGGATGGGCAGGCGGTCAAAGTCGCCAACCTGTCGATCTGAGCCCGGACACCGGGCTCATTCGGGCAAAACAATCCCCCCCTTGTCCTTTACGCCAGCGCCGCGGATTGGGCCGCCACCGCCTCGCGCTCCAGCTCACGCACCAGCGGCAACACCTTGCGACCGAAGTACTCCACCTCTTCGTGAAAGTGCAGGAAACCACTGAGCACCAAGTCCACACCCACGGCCTTGAGGGCGACGATGCGTTCGGCAATCTGCTGTGGCGTACCGATCAGGTTGGTCTTGAAGCCATCGTTGTACTGCACCAGGTCTTCGAAGGTCGACTTGGCCCAGTTACCCTCACCTTCGGGGCTGGAGGCACCGGCGTTTTTTGCCTCGCCACCAAAACCGTTGACCGCCTCCGGATCGGCCTTGGCGATGATCTCCTGCAATACCGCGCGCGCCTGCGCCTCGGTTTCACGGGCGATGACAAAGGCATTCACGCCGATTTTCACCGAGTGGCCATTGATCGCCGCCTTTGCGCGGATATCGTCGACCTGAGCCTTGATCCCTTCCACCGTGTTGCCGTTGGTGAAGTACCAGTCGGAGACTCGCGACGCCATGTCCCGCGCCGCGCGTGAGCTGCCCCCCTGGAAAATTTCCGGGTGCGGTTGCTGCAGTGGCTTGGGTTTGAGTGTGTAGTTGTGGAAGCGGTAGAAATCCCCCTGGAACGTGAAATTGTCCTGGGTCCAGATGCCCTTGAGCGCCTGGATGAACTCTTCGGAACGACGATAGCGCTCATCGTGGTCCAGCCACGGCTCGCCAATCGCGCGGAACTCGCCCTTGAACCAGCCCGAGACAATATTGACCGCCACCCGGCCATGGGTGAACTGGTCGATGCTCGCCAACTGTTTGGCCGCCAACACCGGACTCCAGGGGCCCGGCAGGATCGCGGCGATGACCTTGAGCTTTTCGGTGGCGGCCAACAGCGCGTGGCTGATGGTCACCGACTCGTGCTGGTTTTCCGCGCCATAACCGGC
>Ga0213827_1001135_pt1 | contig 16193 bp, 16 predicted proteins | sample MC6MC0898MG_FD_180669 | JGI IMG/M metagenome (GOLD analysis project Ga0213827, IMG submission 180669) | Enriched soil aggregate microbial communities from Iowa State University, Ames, United States - MC6-MC0898-MG | ecosystem: Environmental > Terrestrial > Soil > Unclassified | place: USA: Iowa...
ACGCAGTCGAACCATCGCCAGGAGGTGCAGCGCAGCAAACCGGAGGGCGATGCCCCCGGATGGATACCGTAGCGAAGGTACCCCGAGCCCTAGCGAGGGGCCGAACGCCTGGGCAAGACTTTTTGGTTCCTTTTGTGGCGTTTGACAAAAGGGACCCGCCGTAAGGGCGGAACCATTACCCGCCATCACCGCAACAACGGATATGCCCACCAACCCAAGATCAAAAAACCGCAGCCCTCAGCACCATAGAGGCCTTTAGCAAACCCACACACGCTATCGATCATGCAGGTGCTTTTTCAGGAATGACCGGGTCCGTTCGTGAACGGGGTTTTGCAGGATATCCTGCGGCGCGCCCTCCTCCACGACCACCCCACCGTCCATGAACACAATCCGGTCTGCCACTTCGCCGGCAAAACGCATTTCATGGGTGACGATCAACATGGTCATGTGCTCCGCAGCGAGCTGCTTCATGACCTGGTTGACCTCCTCGACCAGCTCGGGGTCCAGGGCCGATGTCGCCTCATCGAACAGCATCACTTTGGGCTGCATCGCCAGCGCCCTGGCAATCGCCACGCGCTGCTTCTGGCCACCCGACAGGCGCGAAGGATACTCATCGAACTTGTTGGCCAGGCCCACTTTGGACAAATATTCCATGGCCAGTTCACGGGAGGCTTTTTTCGAAAGGCCCTTGAGCTTGATCGGGCCAAGGGCAATGTTTTCAAACACGGTCAGGTGCGGGAACAGGTTGAAGTGCTGGAACACCATGCCCATCTGCTGGCGCACAGCATTTATATGCTGCTCGTAGGCACGACCTTTCAATGGCCGATTGACTTGTTCACCCTCCAGCCAGATCTCGCCATCGTTAAGCACTTCCAACTGATTGATTGAGCGCAACAGCGTGCTTTTACCCGAACCACTGGGACCGATGATGGCGACGATTTGTCCGCGCGAGACCGAAAGATCGATGCCCTTGAGTACTTCGAGTGCGCCGTAAGCCTTGCGTGCGCCCTTGACCTCAACCATGAATTTTTCGCTGTTCATCGTGACATCTCTACCTTTTTCTCGAGAAGATGCAGGCCGACTTCCAGAACCAGATTGGCTGCATAGTAAATAACCGCAACAGTCAGATAAAACTCAAACGGGCTGTAGGTTTCACTCACGGCCAACTGGGCGCTGTACACCAACTCGGCAATACCGATGATGGAAACCAGAGACGTGTCCTTCAGCAGGACAATCAGGTTGTTACCCAAGGGGGCAATGGTGCTGCGCAGCGCTTGCGGGATGATCACGTAACGCTGGGTCTGGCCACGGCTCAGGCCAATGGAGCGAGCCCCTTCGATCTGCCCGGGATCGACTGACACCACACCGGCGCGAATCACGTCGGCGTTGTAGACCGCAAAGTGCAGGCTAAGGCCGATGATGCCCGCCCCCAATGCGGGAATGTCGATCCCGACCTGCACCAGGCCGTAATAAATCACGTACAACTGCAGCAGCAGTGGCGTGCCCATCAGCAGCCAGGTCATAAAACGCACCGGCAGCGCCATGAGTTTTGGCGCATACAGCACGATCAGGGCAAAGGCGATCCCCGCCAGCAAACTCAAGATGCTGGAGCTGATGAACATCACGACCGTCCACCACAGACCCGTCGCCAGCAACTCGGAATAAGGTGTAACGATGCTTAGATCCAGACCTTGCATGGGTATGTTCTCACCTTGCCGCGAAACGATTATCGAGATAGTCGACGACAAATCGAACCGAGTAGACCATCACGATGTACAGCAGCGCAGACACCATGAAAATTTCAAAGGGTTTGTAGGTCGAGCTGATAAAACGCTGCGCGGTATAGGAAAGTTCCACCACCGAAATAGTCGAGACCAAGGCCGAGCCTTTGATCAGTGCAACCGCGTTGACCCCCAGTGGCCGAATCATCAACTTGGCAGCCTGGGGCAGCGTGACCAGCCATAACGTCTGGCGGCGCCCGAAACCAATGGAACGCGCCGCTTCTTCCTGGCCCGGGTCGACGTTGCTGATGGCGCCGCGAATGGATTCGGCCATGTAGGCCGCAATGTTCAGGCCCAGACCAATCACCCCCGCAGCGAACGGCTCCAGCTCAAGGCCGATCTGCGGCCCGCCGAAGTAAATGATGAACAATTGAACCAGGCACGGCGTGCCGCGAAAAACGCTGACGTAGATTCTTGCCAGGCACCGGAACAGGAACACCGTGGACAACCGCGCAGCCACCAGCACGAAAGCCACCAGCAAACCCAGGAGCAGAGCCAGCACCGAGATTTGTACGGTAATCCACGCCGCTTCGAGGAAAAACGGGAATGTGCGCTGTATGAGTGTCAGATCCATGGGAACCCTCGGAAAAGTCGGATTGACTGGCCCGACCCCAGGTCGAGCCAGGCGTGCGATGAATCAACGGATATCGTTGCCAATCCACTTCATCGAGATCTTTTCGTAGGTGCCATCGGCGAGCATGTCTTGCAGCGCCTGCTGCATCGTCGCCTTGAGTTCGGGGTTGTTCTTGCGCAGCGCAATGCCCATGCCTTCAATGCCACCGTCGCTCTCGGGCGGAGTGATGATGCGCACCTTCTGCCCGGTCTCCTTGACGGCGACCAGCACCGGAACACTGTCCATCACCAGCGCGTTGATCCGCCCTGCCTCCAGGTCCACCAGCATTTCCGGCAGCCCCTTATAGGTCCTGACCTTGAGGTTGCCGCGCGCCCGGGCCCACTTATCGTGGGCATCGCCGAGCGTGACGCCGACGGTCACATCCTTGAGGTCATCCAGGCTCTTGATGGGCGAGTCTTCCTTGACCACGATCGTGCGGCCCGCATGGTAATAGGGCCCGACAAAATCCACGGCCTTCTGGCGTTCCGGGGTAATGGTCATGGAGGCGATGATGGCGTCGTATTTCTTCGCCAGGAGACCGGCGATGATCCCGTCGAACGGCGTGGTGACGATCGTCACCTTGACCCCCATGCGCTCAGCCAGGGCCTCGCTGATGGAGGCGTCGAAGCCGACAATCTGGTTCTGTTCATTGGCAAAGCTGAAGGGAGAATACTGACCGCTCATGGCGATCCGGATCTCTTTGGCCTCCTGGATCTTCTGCAGATCGTCAGCCAGAACAGCGGAGGTGGAAAGTAGCGCCGCTGCCGCCACGGTGGAAGCGACAATCAAGCCTTTGAGCTTTCTGGTTAGCATCGGATGGCACCTTCGAAGAATTATTATTTATTTTTTAGGGGTTGTTCACCCAGCCTTCACGAAAAGTTTTGCATAGGCAATTTTGGAATGCACCAAGCAAGGTGTCAGCCTGCCTGACACATTGCCGGAGTTGGCCGACACTATGCCGGGTGGACCGCAAAACGCTCGCGGCAAACCTCTGCCTCGTGCGCCTTGGCACAGCTTCCGGGCTGCTGAATGCGCCGTTGGCGCAGCGTTGCGCCGGGTTGCGAAATCCGGCGCCGGGACACTTCAGGAGTTTATGGAATGACCGGGGCATTTCTTTTCGCTTGTGGTGGCCGGGCGATCCTCGCTTTCATAGAAAAAATCCATGCAGCCAGGGACCACCCAATGACCGCGTCATCCATCAGCGAGTCCATCGCCATTGTCCACCCCGTGACCTTGAGCCACGGTCTCAACGCCCATGTCTGGGACACGGACGGCAAGCGCTACATCGACTTCGTCGGTGGCATCGGCGTGCTCAACCTGGGTCATTGCCACCCACGGATTGTCGAGGCGGTGTGCACGCAAGCCAGCCGGCTGACCCACTACGCCTTTAATGCCGCGCCGCACCAACCGTACAAGCAGTTCATGGAGCGACTGGCCAGGTTCATCCCGGTGTCGTATGCGGTCAGCGGCATGCTGACCAACAGCGGCGCCGAGGCGGCAGAAAACGCGCTGAAAATCGCCCGCGCGGCGACCGGTCGTACGGCGGTCATTGCCTTTGATGGCGGCTTCCATGGACGGACCTTAGCCACCCTGAACCTGAACGGCAAAGTCGCCCCCTACAAGCAGCGGGTCGGCACCTTGCCCGGCCCGGTTTACCACCTGCCCTACCCCAGCAAAGACAACGGGGTCACGACTGAGGAAGCACTCAAGGCCCTGGATCGGTTGTTCAGCGTCGAAATCGACGTCAATGAAGTGGCCTGCTTCATTCTCGAACCGGTGCAGGGCGAAGGCGGGTTCCTGGCGCTCGACCCGCCCTTCGCACAAGCGCTGCGCAGGTTTTGCGATGACCACGGCATTGTGCTCATCGTCGATGAAATCCAGTCTGGATTCGGGCGTACCGGGCAACGGTTTGCCTTCACCCGCCTGGGCATCGAACCGGACTTGATCCTGCTGGGCAAAAGCATTGCCGGCGGTCTGCCGCTGGGCGCGGTGGTCGGTAAAAAAGCACTGCTCGACACCTTGCCCAAAGGCGGACTGGGCGGCACTTACTCCGGCAACCCGATTGCGTGCGTAGCGGCGCTGGCCACCCTGGACGAGATGACCGACGCCAACCTGGCGGCATGGGGTGAATCCCAGGAACAGGCGATCCTCAGCCGCTACCAAACCTGGCAGCAGACCAAGCTGTCGCCCTATCTCGGCAAATTGACCGGTGTCGGGGCCATGCGCGGGATTGAGCTGCTCACGCCCGAAGGCGCGCCCGCGACCGCGGTATTGGCACAGCTACTCGAAAGCGCCCGACAGCAGGGGCTGTTGCTGATGCCCAGTGGAAAATCCCGGCACATCATCCGCCTGCTGCCACCCCTGACGATCGAACCAGACGTCCTGGAAGCAGGCCTGGATATTTTCGAGCGTTGCCTGGCGGCCATTCGCTGAAACGGGCTGGGCCCTGGCTACGGCTCAGGGCCCATCACCCCATCAGCTTTGGCAGAAACGAATCCGGTTGCCGAACGGGTCGTACACCTCCAGAACCTTGCCCCAGCCCTGCTCGACGATATCCGGACGTCCGTAACCGTAGCGTTTGCCCTGCAACTCATCGCGGAGCATTTCGATGTTGTGCATCGGCACGAATATCGTCGCCCCGGGGCTCGCATCGCCATGGTGTTCGGACAGGTGCAGTTGCAGGCCGTTACGGCTGATGCCCAGGTACAGCGGCAGATCCGCTTCGAAACGGTGTTCGAATTCGACGCTGAAACCCAGGAAATCCAGATAAAACTCCCGCGCCTTGGCTTCGTCGAACATGCGCAAGATGGGAATGGCTTTGTCGAAGGTCACCGCGGGCTGGGGATTTTCTTCTGGCAGCAGTGCCGAGGCGGTGTTCCAGTCCTTGTAGCCCAGTTGCTGGGCCACCAATTCAAGCGCGGTGGAGTGGGACACTGGTTGATGGTGCTGCTCGAGCGAAGCACGCAGGTGCTTGGCCATCTGCTTGGCTTTGAGGATAGACAGCATTGTGACTCCCGGAGTCGAAGCATTCTGGTGCTCGCGTTGCCAAACCTCGACTATCAAGAGTGATACAGGAGAGTTTGAAAAAACCTGCTTTCACCTTTCCCCAGGGGAGCGAGCGGCGGGCAGCAGCGGCCAGCTGCCGATACTACACAACCGCTCGTGAAGCTGCCAACCGCTTGTTCACCCTTACTGGAGTGCAGCCCGGAAGCTGTCGTCCAGCACGTCCAGCAGGAAGTCCGCATTGGCCTGGCTGAAAATCATCGAGGGACGCATTTTCAGCACGTTGTCATACGGACCCTCGGTACCGATCAGAATGCCTCGCTCCCGGGCACCGTCGGCCACCCGCTTGGCCATGTGCGTGGCGGGCACCTTGGTCTTGCGGTCGGTGACCAGTTCTATCCCAAGGAACAGGCCCTGCCCGCGCACGTCGCCGATCACCTCATAGCGCTGCTGCAGCTTGCGGAAACCCTCGAGCAGATAATTACCCATGGTCAGCGCATTGAGCTTGAGGTTATCGCGCTCAATCACCTCCAGCACCGAGAGCCCTACCGCACAAGACACCGGACTGCCGGCAAAGGTATTGAAGTACTCCATGCCGTTGTTGAAACTGTCGGCGATTTCCCGGGTGGTCACCACCGCCGACATCGGATGGCCGTTGCCAATGGGTTTGCCCATGGTCACCGCGTCGGGCACCACGCCCTGGGTTTCAAACGCCCACCAGTGGCTGCCGACTCGACCAAAGCCGACCTGGACTTCGTCCGCCAGGCACAGACCGCCCTCAGCGCGGACCATGGCATAGACTTCCTTGAGGTAGTTTTCCGGGAAGAACAATTGCCCGGCGACACTGGGAATCGACTCCGCCAAGAAAAACGCCGGGGCCCTGCCCTGCTTGCGCATGCTCTCGATCTGCTCCGCCACGCTTTGCGCAAAACGCTTGCCCAGCTCCTCGAACGGCCAATCGTCCGGCGCACGGTAGGCATCCGGCACAGTCGCTTCAAACACATGCTCGGCCCGGCCTTTACCGGCCTTGCGCTTGTACTTGTAGGGACTGAGGTCAATCAGCTCCTGGGTGGTGCCGTGGTAAGCCCAATCCAGCACGATGGCATCGTTGCGCCCGGTGTGGTTGCGCGCCATGCGCAACATGAGGCTGTTGGCTTCACTGCCTGAACAGCCAAAGGACGCCACCGCCAAGCCTTCCGGCAAGGTCGCGGTGAGTCGCTCGGCATACTCCACGATATTGTCGTGCAGGTAGCGGGTGTTGGTGTTCAGGCGTCCAGCCTGGCGCGACAGCGCTTGCACCACATCCGGATGAGAGTGGCCAAGGTGGCAAACGTTATTGAAGCAGTCCAGGTAGGCCCGGCCGAAGTTATCGATCAACCAGACCCCATCGCCGCGCACGAACTTGATCGGGTCCGAATAGGAGATCGACAGGTTGGGCAGCAACAGCTCCTTGCGCTTTGCGACAATCTGCGCCTTGGTGCGTCCATCCTGGCTGTAGGTTTCTGGCGGGATCCCGGCCAGCGTCGAGGTGTCGGGGAACACATCGGCCCAGACCTCACGATACGCCCGCTCACCGACACCGATGAACTCGCTCGCTTTCAGCCCGGTGTCCGTCGACATCTGGAAATGCACGTGGGGAATCCACCCGCCGTTTTCCTGATCCGCCCCCATGTGCCCGACCAGCGCCCCCGCTTCCAACTGGTCACCGGGTTTCAGCCGACTCAGCGCTTCATGGGCCATGTGGCCCCACAGGGTCAGGAATGGCGGGCAGCCTTCAGGGGAGTGCTTGAGCATGATCAGGCCGCCATAGCCCAGCGGTTCCCACTCCACCTCGACGCTCTGCACCACCCCGGCGACCGGCGTATAGAGCGGCGTTCCAGCGGGCATGATCAGGTCGACACCGACGTGCAGGATACGTCGCTGCCCTTGGATGAAGCGCGACTCGAACGCGGCGTCGGTGTAGATGGTTCGTTCCTCGCCCCACGGCCCGATACCCAGCGGCACCTTGTGCTCGGCCGCAAAGTCTTCCCACCACTGGGTCGCCTCTGCCGGACGCTGCTCGGCTGAAGCGACCGTCATCACATGGGAGGCATCGCCGAACGGCGCAATGGCCTTGTTCATACTCGCCGCCGATGGCCGCACGATATCCGCGAAGGACTGGCTGTTCTCGGCCACCCAGCGGCGAATCGCACCGGCACCTTCCACCGCATCAAACCCACAGGCCTTGCGCAGGATGGCTGTCGCCAGGCGCGGGTTCATCGCGTCCATCCGCTCCAGCAGACGCCAGGCCGGTGCTTCGCTGATGGCCAGGTAAGGGTTGTCTTGCGTCTGGTCGTGGCGTGAGGCCGACAAGGTCACGCTGGTCACCAGGCGCATGGCGATGAGGTTGAACAGGACGTCCAGTTCCTCCGGCTGCAGCGGGTACTTGTCATGGAACCCGGCAGCCAGGGCCGCGGCGGCGCCGATCGGGTCCTGCATGTCGAGAATCGAATAGGCACAGGTGATGGCCACTTCGGCGATCAGAATCGTATGCACCGCATCGCCAAAATCGATGATGCCCGAGACTTTCTGGTGATTGCCGGAATCGACCAGGATGTTCCAGTCGTTGCCGTCATTGTGAATCACCTGGGCGCGCAGGCGCGCCAGCCGGGGCTGGACCTGCTGTTCGAACGCCTCGATGAAGCGTTCCAGAATCGCCCTTTGGCCCGGGTCCTTGACGAAGTGCAGGCGTGCCCGCGAACGAGCAGCATGGCGCAGATCCCAGTCCAGATCGCGCACCGCGCCGGGATGCATAAAGCCCTGCAGCGCCCGATCGATCTCTCCAAAGGACTGGCCCAGGCTGCGCATTAATTCGAAGGTGCGCTCGACCTCGGCCAGCGGCGTGCCGTGCAGCCAACTGACCAGGCGCACCGCATGGGTCTCGCCGGAGGCCGCGACTGCCGTGGCGAGAAAATCGCCGGCCAGGCTCTTCTTCAGAAAGGGCACGGTCAGTTCGGGATTGTGACTGGCGAGGTGGCTGAGAATGGCCGTCTGGAACTCGCTTTCAACCCGTGGCTCGGTGGAGTTGACGACTTTCAGGATCCACCCCGCATCGCTTTGGGTCTGCAATCGGTAGCTGCGATCTCGCTCACCGTCCAGCGGCGTGGCCGTACCGATTACGTTGAAAAGCTGCGCGCCCAGGTTTTCGGCATCGCCTGTCGAGAACTGCGGGGCAGGATGGGAAAGATTAGTCATAGTAATTGTTTTCCAAGCCATTTTTTTCAGATAGCTTGGCACGCGAAACCCGGGAAGGCAGTAAGTATACGGTCGGCTTTGGCCTGCATATTGTCGGAATCGACCGGCACAAAATCGGCAGCAAAAATGGGGAGTTGATATGCGCGACCTGGACACCAAAGACCGCGAAATCCTGGAAATCCTGTCGAAAGAAGCGCGCATCGCCCTGAAGGCCCTGGCCGCGAGAATCGGACTGTCCCGCAGTGCCACCAGCGAACGCGTGATCAACCTGGAACGCAATGGGGTGATCCGCGGCTACCGCGCCGACATCGGCGAAATCGACGCCCACGTGATTCGCGCAATTCTGCTGGTCAGCCTGAAACGCACCCCCGCCATCGGCCTGCTGGACCTGCTGGCCCAGAACTCCCAGGTACGCCGCGTGTCCTCGGTCAGTGGCCAGCTCGACCTGGTGATCGAGGTGGAATCGCGCACCATCGATGACCTCAATCGAGTCAGGGACGCCGTCGCCATTCACGAATCCGTTGAAGACATCACCACCGCAGTGGTCCTGCGGCGTGACATCGATCGGCAATGATCGGCTACGGGTCCGTGAGCGCTGATGCGCGCTCTGCCAGGGTGCGCTGCAGTTGCCGCAGATTGCGCTGGATGATCACCTTGTGCGCTGGACCGACCGGCACCATGTAGGCGCGGCCGAAGGCGTTATGGGTGACCACCGATGAGGTGATCGTCAGCACACGGTCTTGTGTCGACAGACAGATCATCACATCCAGGTGCCGATCACGCTCGGTCAGCACCAGGACGTCGGGGGCACAATGCTCCACCCGGAAAAAATCCAGGTAGTCCCCCACGCCCACTGTCTCGCGCCGGGTACCGGAAAAACCGCCGATGCGTTTCACCCCGAACATTGAGGAAATCCGGTCCCTGACCCGGAACGCCAGGCGCATGAACCACCCCGTTTGCGCGGTCATGATGTTCCATGCCTCAAGCACACTGATGTGCGTCGCCAGCGTGGCCGAGCGGCAGTCGTAGTAGTCCAGTTCGGACAGCGGACGCAGGGTGTGAACAGCTGATGTGCCAACCAAGGATAATCCCTCAACCTGGGTGAAGACTGCGGATTATCAGGCTCACCCAGAGTTTTGCGAAAGGAATTTTCGCCCTTTAGAGCTTCATCCCCACCGCCAGCCGGTTGAAGGCATTCATCAAGGCCGCGGCCAGCGTCAGGTCGCTGATCTCGACATCGCTGAAGTGCGCTTTCAACGGCTCGTACAACTCGTCCGGCGCGCCCTTCTCGCTGACGAAGGTGAGTGTCTCGGCCCAGGCCAGCGCGGCGCGTTCACGGGCGTTGAACAGTTCGCTGATGCGCCAGCCCGCCAGGCAATCCAGCTTCTCTTGCGCCACCTCACTTTCACGCAGTGTCTGCGCATGTTTGCCCAGGCAAAACGCGCAGCCGTTGATCTGCGAGATGCGCAAATACACCAGCTCCAGCAGCGGCAGGCCCAGGGAGCTGGCGGCCAGCGCCGTGTTGGTGGCAAGCAGGCCCTGGTAAGCCGCAGGCGACAAGGAAGGAAACGGCAGTCTGAGTTGGCTCATGGTGAAAAACTCCTGGTTAGAAAAATGCCTCAGGCACAAACGAGGTGATTGAACAGCGGCTCCAGTGCCAGGCGGGCGCGGCTGTCGTCGAGCGTCGCGCGGACGACCTCCTCACCCAACACCAAGCCCTGGAGATAAGAAAAGTGCAGGTCGAACAGCCCGAGGGTGTTCAGTACATGGCGCAGGTACGAAGTCAGGAAATCCGCTTGCCGGGCCCGCTCGCCCTGGTGAAAACCACCGGAGCCCACTATCACGTAGACCGGGCGATCGCGCAGCAGACCGGTCTTGCCCTCGGGACCTGAACTGAATGTGCGGTGGATGCGCAGGACGTAGTCGACCCACAGCTTGAGCGCGGCCGGCAGGGTAAAGTTGTGCATCGGCGTGGCGATCAGCAGCATAGCGCTGCGTTCCAACTCGCTGATCAACGCCTCGGACACCTCGAACGTTGGCGAGTCGAACGGCGTGGCCGTGGTCAGCGCGCGGGCGTAGTCCATGCCCAGCGGGGGCAACGGCTGCGCCCCCAGGTCACGCTCGACCAGTTCAAGCTGCGGATAACGCTTGCGCAGGGAGGCCACCAGCTCCAGTGCCAACTGATTGGCATGGGACACCTGACCCTGCGGGCTGGCATTGATCAACAACAGCTTGTTCATACCGGACTTCCTGCCCGCAGGCTCTGGGTGAAATGCATGCCACGGGCCAACAGCCCCTGGCGAAAATAGAAACGTTGGGCCAACGGCATATGCAGGCCGGTATCCAGCACCAGGTGATCACAATCGCGCTGCACGGCCTGCTCGCGAACCGCGCTCAACAGTTGCGCGCCCACGCCGCTGCGCTGCAGGTCAGGGCTGACCACCAGGTCATCGACGTAGATGAAACGCCCATAGAGCAGGTTTTCCAGCTCGCGGTAACCGGCCAGGCCGACCAGACGTTCACCCGCTTTCGCGGCCAGCAGACGGTAACCCTGCTCCGCCTGCCGAACCAGTTGCGCCACATAGCTGGCCGGGTCGACGACGTGGGGGCGCAAGACCCTCATCAACGTAAAGCTGGCCGCCAAGGCCTGCTGGTCATCAAGGTGTTCAAAGGTGTAGGGCATGTCCGTCGTCCGCCGTGGAGAGATGGCTCACTTTAGGGCGGTAATGGCTTAATCTACAGGGCCGAAAAGTGCATAAATGACTAGGCCATGATTCCACCCTTCCAACTGGACCGCTGCCAATCAGCCCCCATCTATCGCCAGCTGTATCAGCGATTTCGTGAGTCCATCGCCGACGGTCGCCTGCGCCCGGGAGACCGGGTCCCTGCGGTTCGCGCACTGGCGGCGCAGTTGAACCTGGCGCGCGGCACCGTGGAAGCGGCCTACCAGTTACTGATTGGCGAGGGTTACCTGACGACGCGCGGAGCCGCAGGGACGGTGGTCACCCCCCACCTGGCAGCCGTTTCCTCGCCCATCCTTCAGGCCCCGGCGACTTCGACCGCGTACCAGGCCACCCACAGCGGGACGCAGCCGCTCGCCCTGCAGATGGGCCTGCCCGCGCTGGATGCCTTTCCGCGCAAGCTCTGGACCCGACTGGCGGGCCGCCAGTTGCGCCAGGCCGGCCTTGAGGGGCTGGTCTACCCGGACCCGCGCGGTCATGCCCCATTGCGCGCAGCCATTGCCACCTACCTAGGCATCTCCCGCGGCATCACCTGCCGCCCGGAGCAGATATTCGTCTGCGCCGGTTACCGCGCGTGCCTGGACCTGATCAGCCACACCTTGATGCAGCCAGGCGATAGCTGCTGGCTGGAAGAGCCCGGCTACTTCATGGCCCGCAACGCCCTGCTGGAAGCCGGCGCACAGTTGGTGCCGGTGCCCGTGGATGACCAGGGGATGGACGTTGCGCAAGGCATCCACCGCGCCGCGGATGCCCGTTTCGCCGTAGTCACGCCGACCCACCAGAGCCCGCTGGGTGTGTCGCTGTCACTGCCACGCCGCCTGGCCCTGCTGGACTGGGCCAACCGCCGTGGCAGCTGGATCATCGAGGACGATTACGACAGCGAATACCGCTACCAGGGCAAGCCCCTGCCCGCCCTCAAGAGCCTCGACCAGCAGGGTCGCGTGCTCTACACCGGAACCTTCAGCAAGGTGCTGTTTCCAGGCCTGCGCCTGGCCTACCTGGTGGTGCCGGCCGAACAGAGCGAAGCGTTCGCCCGCCAGGCTGACCGCCTGCATAACCACTGCCCCCATCTCCTGCAGGCAACCGTCACGGCATTCCTCAACGAGGGTCACTTTGCCCGGCACCTGAAAAAAATGCGCACGCTCTACGCCCGTCGCCGCCAATGGCTGGTGGAAGCACTGCAAGTACAATTGGCTGACCGCCTGCTGATCACCCCCCAGGCCGGCGGCATGCACCTGGTGGTGGGCCTTCGCGAAGGCGATGATGTCCAGTTGGCGCAGCGTGCCCGGGCCGTTGGCATCGCCGTCGAGCCACTGTCACAGTGGTACCTGCAAGCCGAGCCCAGGCATGGCCTGGTGCTGGGCTTCACCAACATCAGCAGTGCCGAACAGGCCACAGCGGTGGCGCTGCGCCTGGCGCAAATCATCTAGGGGGATGGGGCTACGCAGATCCGCTGAGTTCACGCTTGCAAGTCGACTGGCTGCAGCGCTCCCGCCACAGCCAGGAAGACTTATCGTGCAGTGATTACTCTATCGGAACCAGTTCACAGATAAATTCATCACAGCCAACGCCCGTGTAGTACTGAGACGGAACCAGGCCATTTTTCCACGCCGAACCAGCCGTACCACCCCGGTAGTTGTTATACAAACGGTTGTCGACTATCTGGAATCCCAGCGGATAAGCCGATGATCGATACAGCCAACCGGTGGCCTTAAGGCTTAGGAACTCACCATTTTCCAACTCCCATATCGACCAGCCGATAGGGTCGGGCTTGTGTATCTTGAATTTTGTCGCCGGCCAACCACTGTCCAGAACCATGTACTCGTAAAAAGACGTAGCGGCGTTTTGTGCAAGTGGGGTTAAGAAGCCAGTGGCTTTTTTATTGTCATCTCCCCTTAGGGTGTAGGTAACCCGCAGGTTGTACCAGAGGTTGGGATCGGCTTTGAACACTTCCCCAAGCACGAGCGGCAAGGGCTCTGCGGATGGTACGACGCCTACGTCGTCGATGGAGGGAAGCTGGTTATCGGTTGGCATGGGTACGCTCCTGAATGTAAGTTTGAACTCCCGGAAATCCGGAACATCAGGTCAGTCAAAGGTGCTGATCTGAACGGGGACGGATTTCATCGCCACCATTCGCCAAAACGAGTCAGACCTGTAGTGCAAGGCTGAACAGCATTTAGGCTATCGACACATCAATCTGAACCTGCTCACATTCACAGGGTTGCGTACGTACATCAGAAACGAACGTTGGAGTGACACGCCACATCGGCAGCCCCGAGAAGGCTAGCAGAGCGCTGAAGAATCACCAGGCCGGTAAGCTCGAACGGACATCCAACTGGCCGAGCACCTTATGGTTGCCGACTTTCATATTGAAGTAACAACTGAAAAACCCGGCAATCCTAACCCAACCCCTATTTACACACCAAGGTGCAGGCTCCATCGATTGGGAAGAAGCGACAGCCTATCGGTGCCGTTCAAAGGGTTTTACGCGTTAACCAGGCCCCCCAGAACAGACTACTGAAGAAACGCGTAGCGTCTGCGAATCCAGCGTCAAACAGTAATTGTTGAACCGCCGCCTCGGAATGGGGCGGGTCAGCGCCCTGAAGGATTTTCCCTAACTTGGCCTTCACTTCATCCGGGCTGGCGCCATGCTGTCGCCACCGTTGCCCCCAGGCGGCAAGCAATAACGGTTGGCTGGCATAAGCATAATGATTGCCCGCGACAATCAGCGGCGCACCCGGCTTTAGATGAGCCCGGATGGATCGTAAGATTTGTCGCTTCGCACCCTCCCCCTCGAGATGATGAAGCACCCCGATCAAGGTGGCTGCATCGTATGATTCGTCCGCTGCCAGGTCTTCAACATGCCCAAGATGCAGGCTTGTTCGTTCAAGGAGGTTGTTTGCCTGCAACTGCTGCATCGCAGCCTCGAGCATCGGCTCGGATGGATCAACCGCTGTGAAGCGCCAGCTCGGCTCCAGCGCTGCCATCGCAATAATCTCCTGAGCCGTACCACCCGCGCCAACCACCAGTATTTTCGCCGAGCCTGCATTGCCCAGACTAGCCGCCAGCATGCACGCAGCAAGATCCTGGCAGGCGTCATACCCGGCTAATGCGATACGGCTCTGGCGTCCGTACTCATTAGCCCGTGAAGTATCAAATTTTTCAGCTGAGTTCAGAGGGGGTGATTTCAAGGCGGTTCTCCATGTCCTCGAATCAAGCTACGCCAGATAATTTGATAAGAAAAATTCATTAATTTTATAACAGTCATTCCAGGAGGGAATATTGAATTCACGTTCCGGCCGGGTTCTTATGGGTCGTTAACTGCTCGATGCGAAGGGCAACCAGCGGCCATCAGCAGTCGCTGGACAGACCCGTGGCTAGCAGGTAGCGTCGACCTCCCGACTTATCAGTTGGAGCCGTTGTTATGACAACAGTCGATGTGAAATCCCGATTCGAAGCCAAGCTCCTTCGTCCGGCAAAGCCTGGTAATGATACGTCGTGGGCGTTCCTGGTACTGCCAAGAGACGCGAGTGAACAACTTCCGAGGCGAGGAAGGACGACAGTTGAAGGCACACTCAATGGGCACCCTTTCCAGGCAACCCTTGAGCCGGATGGTCAACTGAGCCATTGGCTGCAGGTCAGTGGAACATTACTCGAAACCGCAGGCGCGGCCGTTGGGGATGTCGTTACACTCGAGCTAACCCCTGTGAAAAAGGAACCCGAGCCGGACATCCCGGCAGATTTTCAGGAGGCACTGGCAGCCACTCCCGATGCCCATACAGTCTGGAAGAATACGACGACCCTCGCACGGGTAGACTGGATACACTGGATCACTTCAGCCAAGCAACTCAAGACGCGCGCCAAACGAATTGCTGATGCCTGCGACATGCTCGCGTCCGGCAAGAAGCACGTTTGCTGTTTCGACCAGTCCGGCTATTACAGCAAGGCCTTCCGCGCGCCCGAGGCAGACAACTTCTAAAAAGGGGGCGGATTTATTATCCCAGCTGACAATGCTCTAGCCAGTGTCAGCCCTTGGTCAGATCAACCAACGGCGTCTGCCGCACCTCAGTCTCCCTGCCACCCTGAATCTCGCTCACTTGCTTCAAGGCCTTGTCCACTGCCGCCTTATCCGCCAACAAGCTGTAGCTGATGCGGAACTGCTTGTGTTCCTTGGGCCCAATTGTCGGGACCAGGTTCAGTGGCCGCTGATAACGGCGGTTGTAGGAAAAACTTGTCCCCGGCTCCAGCCCCGTGACATAGCCCTGACCTTGGGTATCGGTGTTTTTCCACAGGGAAAACACCGGCAGTGTCTGAGTATTGAAGCCGACCGAAACGCCCAGGCTGCCGGCCTTGTTATGCAACACGGTCAACGTATCGCCCTTGGCATCGGCATACGGCACCACGTTGTAAACCGTTTCGTCGTAGTCCTTGGTCGGTGCGCGGTAGGTTTGCCAGTCGGGCAGATCGCCCTTGGCCTTGTCGTTGAACGGCGACACCTGTTTCACCGGTGCGGCGAAACGAGCGCCCTGCTCCAGGAACGGGGTGCTGAAGTTACTGTGATACAGCGCCTGGTACTCCTTCGGATAGTCGCCGTTGTTGGTGAGGGTGTCGTTGAGGACGAACCCTACGCTGCCGGGTTCGGTGACCAGTTCGGTCGCGACAGAGAAGTCGACCTTTTTGAACGCCTGCTCTTTCAGTTCGCCGCGCAGGGTGATGGCGTACGGCGGTTTTTCATCGATGTGCAGGGTGACTTTGTTCGCCGGAATGTTGGCGGCCCGACCGTGCAGGGTCAGCAGTTCGCCGTTGTCGACGCCGGGGTGG
>Ga0213827_1001136_pt1 | contig 16183 bp, 14 predicted proteins | sample MC6MC0898MG_FD_180669 | JGI IMG/M metagenome (GOLD analysis project Ga0213827, IMG submission 180669) | Enriched soil aggregate microbial communities from Iowa State University, Ames, United States - MC6-MC0898-MG | ecosystem: Environmental > Terrestrial > Soil > Unclassified | place: USA: Iowa...
TTGGCGTCGGCGGCGATGTCGGAGAACTCCGGCTGCTCGTCGAACAGACCCGAACCGACCATGATCGGCAGGAGCATTTCGCTGACTTCGTCTTCGGCGGTTTCGAACCAGGCTTCTTCGCGCAGGAACACCCCTTCCATGAAGCCGATGCACCAGCCGCGCAGGTCGGAGTCGTCCGGCTCTTCGCCGAGGTCGAGGTCGCACGGCAGCTCGAATTCTTCATCCGACGCCAGCTGGCGAGCAATGTGGGCCTTGAGGGCCAGCAGGGTCGCTTCGATTTCTTCGCGCTGGGCGTCGCTGCTGTAGTGCGGTTCTTCCGCAAACAGGGCGTCGATCCACTCGCGGTCCGGCACTGTTTCCGAGCAGATCGACAGGGCGGTCAGATAGCCGTGGGCGGCCACGTAGTCCAGCGCCTCGTCATGCAGCTCGTCGGCGTCGAGGAAGGCTTGCAGGCGGGTTAGTTGCTCAGCGAAGGACATTAGGGGGGCTACCTTGGGAATATACGATGAACAATTCTAGGCGTTCTTGAGCGCTCAGGCCAGCCGCGCGGCGGATTTGCCCACAATCGGCAGCTGCCACAGCAAGGATAAGGGGCGATCGACGGCGGCTATTCGTCAGTGGTGTCCATTGCCGGGCAGGGCTCGGGTATACTCGCGCGTTTTGCATGCCCTGCAGCTGCCCGCGCACTGCGGACAAATCCGCTAACGGATCTGTCCGTGAACTACTCGGTGTTTTGATCCAGCCTGCACCCAGGGATATTCAGCACCCATCGGAGTTTTCCATGCTCGAACAGGCTCAACGCGTCCTCAAGGACATCTTCGGCTACGACAGTTTCCGTGGCCGTCAGGGTGCCATTATTGAGCGCGTGGCCAGTGGTGGCGACGCCCTGGTCCTGATGCCTACCGGGGGCGGCAAGTCCTTGTGTTTCCAGGTCCCGGCCCTGTTGCGCGAAGGGTTGGCGGTGGTGGTTTCGCCGTTGATCGCCTTGATGGACGATCAGGTCGCCACCCTGGAAGAGCTGGGTGTGGCCGCGGCGTCACTCAACTCCACCTTGAGCGCCGAGCAGCAGCGTGACCTGGCGTCGCGGATCAAGCGTGGCGAAGTGAAGATGCTGTACCTGGCGCCAGAACGCCTGGTCCAGCCGCGGATGCTGGCCTTTCTGCAGAGCCTGGAAATTGCCCTGTTCGCCATCGACGAAGCGCACTGTGTGTCGCAATGGGGCCACGACTTCCGCCGCGAATACCTGCAGTTGGGCCAGTTGGCGGAACTGTTCCCCAACGTCCCGCGTATCGCCCTGACGGCCACCGCCGACAAGCGCACCCGCGAAGAAATCGTCGAACGCCTGCATTTGCAGGACGCCGAACGATTTCTGTCGAGCTTCGACCGGCCGAACATTTTCTACCGCATCGTCCCCAAGGAGCAGCCACGCAAGCAGTTGCTGGCGTTCCTCGCCGAACGTCGCAGCGATGCCGGCATCGTCTACTGCCTGTCGCGCAAGAAAGTCGACGAAGTGGCGGTATTCCTCAGCGAACAGGGCTTCCCCGCGCTGCCGTATCACGCCGGCCTGCCCAACGAAACCCGAGCCCATAACCAGAAACGCTTCCTCAACGAGGAAGGCCTGATCATGGTCGCGACCGTGGCGTTCGGCATGGGTATCGACAAACCCAACGTGCGGTTCGTCGCGCACCTGGATTTGCCCAAGTCCCTCGAAGCGTACTACCAGGAAACCGGGCGTGGCGGCCGTGATGGCCTGCCGGCAGATGCCTGGATGGCCTACGGCCTGCAGGACGTGGTGATGCTCAAGCAAATGCTGCAGAACTCCGAGGGCGACGAGCGTCACAAGCGCCTGGAGCAGCACAAGCTCGATGCCATGCTGTCGCTGTGTGAAGAAACCCGTTGCCGTCGGCAGACCCTGCTGGCCTATTTCGACGAAGACATGCCGCAACCCTGCGGCCATTGCGACAACTGCGTCGACGGCGTGCAAACCTGGGATGCCACCGAACCGGCGCGCCAGGCGCTGTCGGCCATCTACCGCACCGGCCAGCGATATGGCGTCGGCCATCTGGTGGAAGTGCTGCTGGGCAAGGACAACGAGAAGGTCCGCGGTGCCGGGCATCAGCACCTGTCGGTGTTTGGTGTCGGCAAGGGGCGGGCGGAAGGCGAGTGGCGCTCATTATTCCGCCAACTGGTGGCCCGCGGTCTGGCCGACATCGACCTCGAAGGCTACGGCGGCCTGCGCCTGAGCGATAGTTGCCGACCGCTGCTCAAGGGCGAAGTGACCCTGGAGCTGCGCCGCGACCTGAAACCGCAAACCACCGCCAAGAGCAGCACCAGCCAGGCCAGCCAACTGGTCCGTGGCGAAGAGCGCGAACAGTGGGAAGCCTTGCGCGCCCTGCGGCGCAAACTCGCCGAAGAGCATGGCGTACCGCCCTATGTCATCTTCCCGGACTCGACCCTGCTGGAAATGCTCCGCAGCCAGCCCGGTACCCTGGCGGAAATGGCCCGGGTCAGCGGGGTCGGTGCCCGCAAGCTCGAGCGTTATGGCGAGGCGTTCCTCGAAGTGCTGGGCGGCCAGGCCGAGGCGCCGAAAGTGGTGGCCGACCTGCGCCACGAACTGATTACCCTGGCGCGCGCAGGCATGACCCCGCTGCAGATTGCCGGCCAACTGCAATGTTCGGAGAAAAACGTCTATACCCTACTGGCGGAAGCCATTGGCAAACAGCAGTTGTCCCTGGAGCAGGCACTGGATCTACCCGAAGACCTGCTGGGCGAAGTCCAGGATGCGTTCCTTGACGGCGAGGGCGAATTACCGCCGGTGGCGGAGATCGCGCCGTTGTTTGCCGGTCGTGTGCCCGAAGGGGTCCTGTACTGCGTCCGCGCGGCCTTGCAGTCGGAATTCGAGATCTGAGCAGCACTTTGCAAGATGTAACGATTCAGTACAGAGTCACCCTTGCTTCGTATCAAGGGTCATGCTTAGCTGACTAATAATTAGTTTCACCCTATTTCAGTCTGATCATGAGTGCTTTATGTCGTTAACCGAACAACACCGTTTTGGCATGCAGTTGGCGCAAATGTCTCGTGGCTGGCGCGCCGAACTGGATCGCCGCCTTGCCGGGCTCGGTCTGTCCCAGGCGCGCTGGTTGGTGCTGCTGCACCTGGCCCGTTTCGAAGACGCGCCGACCCAACGGGAATTGGCGCAAAGCGTGGGTGTTGAAGGTCCCACCCTGGCCCGACTGCTCGACAGCCTGGAAAGCCAGGGTCTGGTGCAGCGCCATGCAGTGGTGGAAGACCGCCGGGCGAAAAAAATCGTCCTGTGTGACACGGCCCGCCCGCTGATCGAACAAATCGAAACCATCGCCAACGCACTGCGCCAGGAATTGTTCGAGGGCGTGGACGAAGCCGATCTGGCGGTGTGCATGCGTGTCCACGGGCATATCCTGGCAAACCTGGAAAAACCCTGAGGCCCGGGGCACCCGCCCCCTGATTAGAAGGTCTGCCCCAGGTTCATGTAGATCGCCTGTTCGTCATCGTCGTTGAACCCGTAGCTGAAGTTCAGCGGCCCCAGTGGCGTATCAAAACCCAGGAATATACTGACGGCGTTGATGTAGCCGCTGTCGAACTCGTTGTCGTTGTTCCACGCCCGGCCGCGTTCCAGCGAGCCGCCGGCGTACAGCGGGAAGTCCAGTGGCAGGTAGGCGCGTGGGGTCAGGCGCCGGTAGTAGACGGCTCGGGCCAGGCTGACGTTCTGGCCGGAGATCGAGTCCTCGCGAAAGCCCGAGAGTTGTCGTGCGCCACCCAGCAGGAAGCTGGAAGTCACCACATTGGCCTGGTCCAGGGTGCGTCCGTAGCGACCGCCGAGGATGTAGGTGTCCGGACCGAAGCTCAAGGCCTTGTCCAGTTTGAACTCCCACTGGCGATAGCGCTGGTCCGACCCCAGTTCCGGCTCGAACTCACGAAATGACAGGCCGATGTCTTCACCCGCGTGGGGGAAGTAGACGTTATCCAGCGAGTCGAACGAGTATTTGAGCTCATAGAACCCTTCATTGAAGCTTTCGCTGGGCAGGTTCTGGTCACCGATGCGCACGTCCGCCTTGCCCCAGGCTTCGCCGACCCCCAGGCGGATCTCGCCACTGTTGCCAATCTGCCGCCCCACGTTCAGGCCAAAGCCGTAGCGCTCCAGGCGATACTCGGCTACCGGGTCGTTGTCGAGGATGGCATCGACGTTCTGCGACTCGATCGCCGCATAAGGCGCAATGAAGTAGCGCGAGCCCACGTCCAGGGGCTGGTAGAACTCGCTGTACAGCTCCTGCTGGTCGCCGATCTGCACCCGGGTCAGCCACTCGGCGCCGAGGCGGTTGATGCCGTTCATACGGTAACTGGCGCCGATGTTGAAGGCACTGTCGCCTTCCATGTCGTCGGACAGGTTCAGTCCCAGGCGCAGGTAGTCGGTGCCGGTGCGCTTGCCCCGCGCACGGATCACCAGGGTATTGTCCGCGCCCTTGTGGACCACCCGGTACTGCACCTGTTCGAAGTAATCCAGGCCATACAGGGTGCCCATGTCGGTCTGCAGCCGGCCCATGTCCAGCGGTTCACCGATGTGCTGGCGGATGTAATAGCGGATCACGTCGTCGCCGACTTTCGAATCGTTCTCGACCTTGATCGCGGTAATGATCGGCGTGCGCTGGCCGGGTGCGCGAGCGGCCGTCAGTTCGGCATCCACCGTGTCAGTGGGGCGCAGGCGGGCCAGGCGGGCATCGAGGATACGCGTGGCGCGATAACCGGCGTCGATCATTTCCTGGGCCTTGCCGAAGTCGGTCACGCCGAAGCTGGCGAGCGCCGGCTGGACCAGCACATCATCCGGGTGCAGGGTCGCCAGTTGTTCTTCGGAGTTGCTGCGGGTCATCAGGGTGATCGACTGGTTCAGCACATCGACCACGGTCGCCAGTTGTTTGCGGGTGCGCAGGGGCGTGCCGATGTCGACCACGATGGCGATATCGACGCCCATCTCGCGGGCCACGTCCAGCGGGATATTGTCGGTCATGCCGCCGTCCACCAGCAGCCGGCCGTCGAGTTCGACCGGGGCGAACACCGCCGGGATCGACATGCTGGCGCGGATCACCTGGGGCAGGTGGCCCTTGCGGAACACCACCTTTTCGCCACTGGCAATGTCGGTGGCCACGGCGCGGAACGGAATCGGCAGCTTGTCGAAGTCACGGGTATCACTGGCGTGGGCCAGCAGGCTTTCCAGCAGCAGTGCCAGGTTCTGCCCCTGGATCACCCCCAGGGGCAGGCCGAGACTGCCGTCGTCGCGAAAACTCAGTTTCTGTTTGACCAGGAAATCGCGGTCGTCCTGTTTGCGCCGAAACGGCACGTCGGCCCGCGGTGGGGCGTCGGACAATGCCTGTTGCCAGTCGATCCCCAGGGCCAGTTTTTCCAGCTCATCGACCTTGTACCCCGAGGCGTACAGCCCGCCGATCACCGCGCCCATGCTGGTGCCGGCGATGGCATCGATCTGGATGCCTTGTTCTTCCAGCGCCTTGAGCACCCCAATGTGCGCCAGCCCGCGGGCAGCGCCGCCGGACAGTACCAGGCCGATTTTCGGTCGTGGGCTTTCAGCCGCCACGACACACAAGGGCAGTAAACACAGGAGCAGGCAGGACAGCAGGCGGCGCATCGGGTATCTCGGGTGAGCGGTAAAGGCGGCTATTATAGCGACGCCATCGAACCCAGGAGTCTCGCACACCATGTCTACCCGCAAACCGGAAGTGGTCATCACCTATTGCACGCAATGCCAATGGCTGCTGCGCGCCGCCTGGCTGGCCCAGGAACTGCTCAGCACCTTCAGTGACGAGCTGGGCAAAGTGTCATTGGTGCCTGGGACCGGCGGGGTGTTTCAGATCAGCTGTGACGATGTGCAGATCTGGGAGCGCAAGGCTGATGGTGGTTTTCCCGAAGCCAAGGTGCTCAAGCAGCGGCTGCGCGATCAGATCGATCCGCAGCGCGACTTGGGCCACAACGACCGCAGTTGAGCGCCCCCCTCACTGGGCACTCGCCGCCTGACGGGGCTCGGGGCCGGTGCCGCGGTTGCCCAGGAGGCTGGAGGCGACGATGGCGATAATGATCAGCGCGCCTCCCAGCAGCATGCGTAGGCTGGGATTTTCGTTGAACAACAGCCAGGCCACGCTGATCCCGTAGACCGGCTCCAGGGCAAAAACCACCGCTGCCGTGCGTGCCTTGATCACCGCCAGGCTGGCGACGAACAGGCTATGGGCCAGGCCGGTGCAGAACACCCCCAGCAGGCCGATCCACAGCCAGTCGAGGGCACGCACTTCACTCAGCCCCGGCGCGGCCATCGGCAACAGGCACAACGCGACCACCACGTTCTGGCACAGGGCCGCCTGCACCGGCGGGATGCGTCCGGCGCTGGCGCGGTTGGTCAGTGACAGCAAGGAGAACAGCAGGCCGGAGGCCACAGACCAGAGCAGGCCGCTGGTGGCTTGGCTGGCCAGGTCGAAATCCGGGGTCACCAACACCAGGCCGATGCTCACCAGCAGCACCAGGAGGATTTCGTTGAGGCGAATCCGCTCGCGGAAAATCAGCCCTTCGAGGATCACGGTAAACGCCGGGAAGCTGGCAAAACCCAGGGTGGCAATCGCCACGCCGGCAACCTTGACCGCAATGAAGAAACTCACCCAGTGCCCGGCCAGCAACAGGCCGCTGAGCAACAGGCGGCGCAGATCCCGGGCCTGCAGTTGGCGCCAGCCGGTGCTGCTGGCGAACCGCGCAAAAAATGCCAGGGCGAGCACGGCAAAGGTCGCGCGGCCGAAGACGATAATGACGGGGGAGGCGGCGGCGAGTTTGCCGAGGACACCGGTCAGGCCAAACATCAGTGCACCGATGTGCAAGGCGCCAAGGGCGGAACGGGGAGTCATTTCAATCCTTAAACAGAAGAACGCAGTCATGCTATTGAAGCGCGTCAGGCGCGGGCCTGTCTGTCGCCAGACTCGCGTTTTCTAGCGCCAGCCTAGCGTTCGTTCACCGTGCGTCGCAGCGCGCCGGGGGAGGCGCCGAATTCGCGCAGCACCGCAGCGGCGAACGCGCTTTGCGAGGCATAGCCGACCCGGCAGGCGACTTCACCGATGGGCAGCGCGGTTTCGCGCAGCAACTTGACCGCGATATGCAGGCGCCGGCTACGGATATAGTCCATCGGGGTCTGCCCGCACTCGGCGACGAACCGGGCATGCAGGCGGGCGCTGGACAACCCCGCGACGCGGGCCAGGTCAGCGACTTGCAGCGGGTAGGCGGCGTACTGGTCGATGTGCGCATTGAGGGCGGCGTAGGGCAAGCGTTTGCCGGCGAGCTGGCGGGGGGCGGCGCTGTTGAGACTGGCCAACAGCAATACCGCGCCCTGCTGGGCAATCAGCGGGTCCTGCACCGGACTGCTGGCCAGCCAGCTCACCAGTTGGCTCTGCCCGGCATCGAGTGGCAACCGGCCTGGGGTGTCGAGCAGGCGCCGGCTGGCCTCGGCGTGCTCACCCAGCGATTGCGCCAGCCATTGCTCGCTCGGCACATCGAGCACCAGGCAGCGGCTGCCTTTCGGGCTGCCACAGGCATGATGGGCACCTTGGGGGATCACCACAAAACTCTGTTGCACTACTTGGCTGCCCTGGCCGCCGACTTCGAAATCGAGTGCTCCCGACAGGCCGAACACCAGCTGTGCGTGGTCGTGGCTGTGGACGATCAGGTCGTGGCTGTAGTGGCGTAGCGTGAGGATCGGTCTCATCGCGGTCTCCTGGGCAGAACCGCAGTTTACACCGGCTGGGTCCCGATCCGGGCTGTCATCGGATTGCCGTATTTGTGTCATGGGCCATTAATCGCTGCGGCGCAAGCTGACGAAAATTCTCGCAGAGGTTGCCCATGACCCGTGCCGAACTCGCCAGGCCCAGCCGTAAACAACGCGTGCGCACCTTATGGATCTCCGATGTGCACCTGGGCACCCGGGATTGTCAGGCCGAGCATCTGTCGCAGTTTCTCAAGGGCTATCACGCCGACAAGGTGTACCTGGTCGGCGATATTATCGATGGCTGGAAGCTGCGCAGCGGCATGTATTGGCCCCAGGCGCACACCAACGTGATCCGCCGCCTGCTGACCATGAGCAAGCGCGGCACCGAGGTGATCTATGTCACCGGCAACCACGACGAATTCCTGCGGCGCTACTCCCGGCTGATCCTGGGCAATATCCAACTGGTGGACGAGGCGATCCACGTTACGGCCGATGGGCGGCACTTGCTGGTGATCCATGGCGATCAGTTCGACGTGATCACCCGTTACCACCGTTGGCTGGCGTTCCTCGGAGACTGGGCCTACGAACTCACCCTGACCCTCAATCGCTGGCTCAACCACTGGCGTGCCCGCTATGGCTACGGTTACTGGTCGTTGTCGGCGTACCTCAAGCACAAGGTCAAGACGGCGGTCAGCTTCATCAGCGATTTTGAACAGGCAATCGCCCACGAGTGCGTCAAGCGTGGGCTGCACGGGGTGGTGTGCGGGCATATCCACCACGCCGAAATCCGCAAGGTGGGCGAGGTGGATTACCTCAACTGCGGCGATTGGGTGGAGTCCTGCACTGCGCTGATCGAACACTGGGACGGCACGATCGAACTGTACCGCCTGGCCGACGCCCAGGCGCGCGAGGCACAACTCAATGCTGTGAAGGTCGCGGAGCCGGCCTGATCCTGAAGGGTTACCCATACCGCCAGACGCGTCGCCTACACCATCGCCGCGCTGTAGATGGAGTTTTTCGGCCGTGCGAACAGGCGCTCCATCATGGGTTCGAAGAAGCTCAGGGGCAGGGTGTCGTAGCTGGGGTCAAACGCCGCGGCGTCGTACTTGGCGCAGAACTCGATGGTCTGGCGGTACTGTGGGTGTTCGCTGAACTGCTCGCGCAGGTGCCGGTCCATGCCCAGGTGATGGAAGAAGTAGTACCCCTGGAAGATCCCGTGCTGTTCCACCATCCACAGGTTCTCGGCGCTGACAAAAGGCTTGAGGATGGCCGCGGCAATGTCCGGGTGATTATAGCTGCCGAGGGTGTCGCCAATGTCGTGCAGCAGCGCGCACAGCACGTACTCCTCGTCACGCCCGTCACGCCAGGCCCGGCTGGCGGTTTGCAGGGAGTGGGTCAAGCGGTCCACGGGAAAGCCGCCAAAATCCCCCTCGAGCAATTTCAGGTGCGCCACGATCCGGCCTGGCAACTGCTTGGCGTAGGCGCTGAAGTCGGCCGCGATGATGCTCCAGTCTTCCTGCGTACCGTCTTTCATGTGGGTGAAACGGGCGTGGGCATTCATCGGCTATCCTCTTGTTCTCTTCGCAGGATGAGTCTGAGTGTAAGGCCTGGCGCAGGGTGCGCAGTGGCCGCGCAGGACGGCTTGATGACCCGCAGAGCCTAGAACGGCACCTTGCCGATGATCATGTCGCGGTACATGACAAAATCGCCGAACAGGCTGTAAAGCGGGTGCTGGAAGGTCGCTGGACGGTTCTTCTCATAGAAGAAATGCCCCGCCCAGGCGAAGCTGTAGCCGGCCAATGGCAGCGCCAGCAATAACAGGAATGCGCCCTTGGCCATGGCCAGGGCAAAAATCACAATCACCAGCGTGGTCCCGATAAAGTGCAGTCGTCGGCAAGTACGGTTGCTGTGCTCGTCGAGGTAATAGGGGTAAAACTCGGCGAAGCTGTTGAATCGTCTGACGTTTTCCACGACTGCAATCTCTGTGAAGGACGGTTTGGCCAAGCGGATGTGCAACGGGCAGCTTATTTGAGTCTAGAGTGATCATTGGCATCGGCCAGTGACAATAGGCGCCACATTAGTATCCTTGGGGAATCGGCCGTGAAACGCGACTTATCAAGTAAGAAAACGCCATGAGCGAACGAACGACTTCTGCAAGCTGGGCGATGGGGATTGTCAAGGCACTGGAAATGGACGGTCTGGATTGTCGGGCCCTGTTCCAGCAGTTGGGACTGGACTTTGCAGCGCTGGAGGATCCTGACGCGCGTTTTCCACAGGACTCCATGACCCGGCTCTGGCAACTGGCGGTCGAGCTGTCCGGCAATCCGGCGATAGGCCTGAACATGGGCAAGGTGGTGCGCCCGGCGTCCTTTCATGTCGCCGGCTATGCATTGATGTCCAGCCAGACCCTGGCCGAGGGATTTCAGCGCCTGGTGCGTTATCAGCGGATCATTGCCGAAAGCGCCGACCTGAGCTTTCGCCTGTTACCCGAAGGTTATGCGCTGATTCTGACGGTACATGGCGACCATCTGCCGCCGACCCGGCAAAGCGCCGAAGCCTCGCTGGCCTGTGCCCTGGGCCTGTGCGGCTGGCTGACCGGGCGCACCCTGCAACCACGCAAGGTGTTGTTCCAGGGCGCACCGCCGCTGAATCTTGCGCCCTACAAGGAAGCCTTCCATGCCCCACTGGAATTTGATGCGCCCTACGATGCGTTGATCTTCGAACGGGCAGACATGGAGGCGCCGCTGCCCACCGCCAATGAGGCCGTGGCGTTGCTGCATGATCGGTTTGCCGGTGAATACCTGGCGCGATTTTCCGAAAGCCGGGTGACCCACAAGGCCCGACAGGTGCTTTGTCGCCTGTTGCCCCAAGGCGAACCCAAGCGCGACACCGTGGCGCAAACCCTGCATCTGTCCCAGCGCACATTGCAGCGGCGCCTGCAGGAAGAGGGCACGAGCTTTCAGACGCTGCTCGACGACACCCGTCGCGAATTGGCCGAGCAGTACCTGGCGCAACCGAGCATGACCCTGCTGGAAATTGCCTATCTGCTGGGGTTCGCCGATCCGAGCAATTTCTTCCGTGCTTTCCGTCGCTGGTTCGACAGCACCCCCGGCGAGTACCGGCTACGCCTGGTCGACTCGCCGAGCGTCCTCAGTGACGCCAAAACGCCGGAATACACAGCACAAACACGGTAATGATCTCCAGTCGCCCGAGCAGCATGCCCACCGAGAGAATCCACTTGGCGGCATCGGGCAGGGTGGCGAAGTTGCCGGCCGGGCCGATGGTTTCGCCCAGGCCTGGGCCAACCCCGGAAACGGTGCTGGCGGCGCCGGTCAGGGCAGTCATCCAGTCCACGCCGAGCAGCGACAGCAGCAGGGCGATGACGCAGATGGTGATGGCGAAAAAGAACGAGAAGGTCAGGATCGAACGCACGATCTCTTCGTCGAGGCGGTGGCCGTTGTACTTCTGCTTGATCACCGCGCGCGGGTGAATCAATTGGTTAAGGTTGGCCTTGAGCAGGATATAGGCGACCTGGAAACGGAAGATCTTGATCCCGCCGGCAGTTGAGCCCGAGCAGCCGCCGACAAAGCCCAGGTAGAAGAACAACATCAGCGAGAAGTTGCCCCACAGGCTGTAGTCCCCCAGTGCAAAGCCGGTGGTGGTGACCACGGACGTGACGTTCAGCGCCACGTGACGCAAGGCCTCCAGCCAATGCAGGTTAGTGGTCCACCAGTACCAGGTCCCCAGCACCAGCCAGGTGACCAGTAGCATGCCCAGCAACCCCTGGACCTGTTGGTCCTTGATCAGCGCCCGACGATTGCCGCGCAAGGTCGCTACATAGAGGGCGAATGGCAGGCTGCCGAGAATCATGACCACCACCGCGACCCAGTGCACCGCCGGTGCGGTCCATTTCGCCAGGGACTGGTCGGAGGTGGAGAAACCGCCGGTGGAAATCGCCGACATCGCGTGGTTGATGGCGTCGAACGGCGTCATGCCCGCCCACCAGAACGCCAGGCTGCCGAGGATGGTGATGCCGACATAGGCGGCAACGATCAGGCGCGCCACCATGTGCGAGCGCGGCATGACCTTTTCCGAGCGGTCCGAGGATTCGGTCTGGAACAGCCGCATGCCACCAATGCGCAGCAGCGGCAGAATTGCTACCGCCATGCCGATAAAGCCGATCCCGCCGAGCCAGTGCAACAGCGAGCGCCACATCAGGATGCCCGGTGACATGTCGTCCAGGCCGCTGAGCACGGTGGCGCCGGTGGCGGTGATGCCGGACATGCTTTCGAAAAACGAATCGGTGTAGCTGATGTGCTGGGTCAGCAGGAAAGGCAGCGCCGCAAAGATGCACACCACCACCCAGCTGGAGACGGTCAGCAGGTACATGTCGCGTGGGCGCAGGTGTATATGCTCGGGGCGCCCGGGGATGACCAGGGCCAGGCCGGCGAGAAAAGTGATCATGCTCGACCAGAGGAACGAGGGCAGGTCGCCGGTGCGTTCGTAAATCACCAGGGTCGCCATCGGCACAACCATGCTGATAGACAGAGTGATCAGGAAGATGCCGATGATGAAACCAATGATGCGTAAGGTCGGCAACGCCATGAAGTCCGCTCGGGCTGATGTGGGAGGGCGCCATTCTACCTGCGGGGCGAGGCATGTAAACCGGCATCCGGTGGGCAGTTACCGCTAGAATAGCCAAACTTTTTTTCAGGAGGTGGCCGATGCAGGCTCTCGACGCTTTGCTCAACCGTGTTTCCGTTCCGCGTTTGCTTGATCCGGCACCAACTGCCGAACAACGCGAAGTGCTGTTTGGCGCCGCCATGCGTGCGCCGGATCACGGGCATCTGCAGCCGTGGCGTTTCTTGACGGTCGAAGGTGAGGCACGCGAGCAATTGGGCGAAATCCTGGCCCAGGCCGCACTGTTGCAGGATGCCGAGGCCCCGCAGGCGGTCGTGGACAAGGCCCGCAGCGGACCGCTGCGAGCCCCATTGGTGGTCGTGGTGATCGCGCGCTTGCAGGATCACCTCAAGTATCCAAAATCCGAACAGTTGCTGGCAGCGGGCTGCGCGGCCCACGGTATTCTGCTGGCGGCCTATGCCCAGGGCATCGGCGCGGTATGGCGCACCGGCGAGCTGGCGTACTCGGCGCACGTAGCCAAGGGCCTGGGCCTGGCCGAGGGGGAGGAGGTGATTGCCTTCCTGTACCTGGGCACCCCGCAGAAAGAACCGCGGGTTGCCGAGAAAGTCGACCTGACGCAGTTTGTCAGCGCCTGGTCGGCCCAGGACTGAACAACGCCTCTAGCCAAGCCCCTGTGGGAGCGGGCCTCTGGGGTGTTGGATTAGGCGGAGTACATATCCATTCTTGCGGTAACGGCCACTTATGGTTCCGCCCTGACGGCGGCTCACTTTTGAGAGCCCAAAAGTAAGCAAAAGGCTCTTGCCCCACCACTCGGCACCTCGCCTGGGCTCGGTGTTCCCTCACTCCGGCTTGAATCCGTGGGCCGCCGCCACGCGCCATCCATGGCGCGGGGCGGCTAACCCGGCGTCCTGCCGGGTTACCCACGGCTTCAAGCCTGCGTTCGGCCAGCGTGGTTAACGGGGCGCCCAGGATCAAAAGCAAAAGCAAAAGCAAAAGCAAAAGCCAGATCAAAAGATCGCTGACTTCGTCAGCGTCTTACGAAGTAGAAGCTTCACCGCGCATGCCCCAGTGATCAGGTCGGCTTTCAGGCCGCCTCGCGTTGTTTTTGATCCTGGGTGCCCCGTTAACCACGCTGGCCGGAATCCGATATTGATTTGGGGGGTAAACCGGCAGGACGCCGGTTTAGCCGCACTGGGCCAGGGATGGCCCATTGCGGCGACCCCCCAAATCAATGTCGGAGTACGGGCATGCCGAGCCTAAGCGAGGCACCGAGTGGTGGGGCAAAGCCTTTTGGGTTACCTTTTCGGCGTTTGGAAAAGGTGACCCGCCGTCAGGGCGGAACCCTAAGCGGCCGCTACCGAAGAAATGGATATGTACTCGGTCTGATCCAACATCCTGGTTGGCGCAGAGGTCACGACCCAAGCAGGCCGCATCGATGTTGAATGGGCCGGTCCCATCGCAGGCGAGCCACAAGCGGGTGCCAGCGCCCAAAAAAGGCGGAGCCGGGCTCAGGTGCTGGCTCCCGGTTCCAGTGGTAACTCCAGGCTGGCGATGAATCCACCTTCCGGGTGATTGGCCAGGGTCAGGTTGCCGCCGTGACGCTCGGCCGCGCGGCGGGCGATAGCCAGGCCCAGGCCATGGCCGGGGGCGGTCTGCCCGGGAGCGCGGTAGAAGGGTTCGCCCAACTGCGCCAGATGCTCGGCGTCGACCCCGGGACCGTGGTCGCGCACGCTGAGCACGATGCGTTCACCCTGATGCCGGGCCAGGACTTCGATCGGCCGCCCGCTCGGATTGAAGCGCTGGGCGTTACGCAACAGGTTGTCCAGGGCCCGTTCAATCATGGTCGGCCAACCCTTGAGCTGCAGGTTCGGTTCGGCTTCGACTCGGATCTGCTGGTCCGGCGAAGCGAGCTGGGCATCGCGCTGCACGCTGCCCAGTAATAGATTGAGGTCCACCGCCTCGGCACTGGCGTTATCGGCATCGACCCGCGCCAAAACCAGGATTTCACTGATCAAGGCCTCCAGGCGGTCGCATTCGCGCGTCAGGCGCGGCCAGAGTTTTTCCCGTTCTTCAGGGCCGGCCCGTTCCGCCAGGGCCAGGGCGATGCGCAAACGTGCCAGGGGCGAGCGCAGTTCGTGGGACACGTCGCGCAGCAATTGCCGCTGGCTGCCGATCAGGCTCTGCAAGCGTGCGCCCATGCGGTTGAAGTCATTGGCCAACACGCCGAACTCGTCGCGCCGGTTGGCCAGGCGCGCCAGGCTGTTCTGCTGGTACGTGGTCTGGCCCAGGTCATGCACCGCGCCGCGCAAGCGACTCAAAGGGCGGGTGATGGACAGCGTTACCAGCAGGCTGAACAGGGTCAGCACCACCAGCGCAATCCCCAGCGCGCTCAAGGGCCACAGCAGGCTTTCGCGGTGCCAGCTATCGAGCTCCGGATGGGGAATGCGGTAGATCAGCAGGTAGGTTTCACCGGTTTTTGGGCTGGTGTACTCGGCGGTCAGGCGCCGCCACGGCAGGTGCCGGTCGTTATTGTCGTTCTGCCGGGCCTCGAAGGCCGCCGCGCGACGCGGGAAGGTACCGCGCACCACCGGGTCACCGCTTTCGTTGAGCACCTGGACGTCGATGTGATAGCGCCGTTTACGTTTTTCCAGCAGCGTTTGTGCGGCGTCCTCGCCGTTTTCCTCGTACAGCTGGGTCCACTGCTGCGCCAGGGTATTGAGCCCGGGATGCCGACTGAGAATCCAGGCGTCCTGGTTCAGCATGTGCCCAAGCAGTATCGATAGCCCTGCAACCAGGGCGATGGCCAGCCAGAAGCTGGCAAGAATGCGCCAGAACAATGAACGCACGGAAAACCCTCAAACAAGGAAAGCCCAATGGCGGGGACCATTGGGCTGGGGAGGAGCGCTAGAGCATTATTGCGCTTTTTGCGGTTGTTGCGCTTTCCACGCCTTGAACTCGGCCCATTCAGCCTTGCGTTCGGCCTGTTTTTTCTGGATGGCGTCGAACTTCTGCTGCTGGTCAGGCTTGAGCAGCGCACGGACCTCGGCTTCGGCTTTCTGGTGACGGGCGGCCATTTCGTCTTTCATGGCTTTCTGGTCGGCTGGCGACAGTTTTTCCAGGTACTTGTCGACGAGCTGCTTACGCTCGTGCATCTGCTCGCCCATGATCTTGCGGATCTGCTCGCGTTGTTCGCGGCTCAGGTCCAGCTGGCTGTAGGGGCCCTTGCCGTGACCGTGCATCTGACCGCCATGGCGTGGGCTGTCCATCGGGCCCATCGGCCCCTGGCCTTCTGGCATGGCCATGGCAACGGTGGGCAGGGCGGCAGCGAACAGCAGAGCGATAAGAGTCTTGCGCATGGTGTATCTCCTTGTCTCGTTCCCGGTGTGTTCCGGATGAGTGCAGATTACGCAGATCAAGGTCAGCGGCGGTCAGCGAAGCGTAAAGCTTGGGTAAAGACGGCCGCACGCGCTGCTGACATTGGCGCCGGCCTTGTGCACTCAGAGGCTGTAGTAGTAACCACGGCTGCGCAGGGCCACGATGCGCGGGCGGCCGTCGGGGTGGGGGCCGATCTTCTTGCGCAGGTTGCTGACGTGCATGTCCAGGCTGCGGTCGTAGAGGGTCAGTTTGCGGCCCAGGGCGATCTGCGCCAGTTCCTGCTTGTCCAGCGGCTCGCCAGGCTGCTTGAGGAGGGCTTCGAGCAGGCGGCTTTCGGAGACGGTCAGGGTGTATTCCTGCTGGTCGATGCTGACCACGCCCCGC
>Ga0213827_1001141_pt1 | contig 16095 bp, 13 predicted proteins | sample MC6MC0898MG_FD_180669 | JGI IMG/M metagenome (GOLD analysis project Ga0213827, IMG submission 180669) | Enriched soil aggregate microbial communities from Iowa State University, Ames, United States - MC6-MC0898-MG | ecosystem: Environmental > Terrestrial > Soil > Unclassified | place: USA: Iowa...
ATGCCCGCCAATTCTGGCCGGCCACGCCCCAGGGGCACCCTGCCGGCGCGATCGAACCCAAGGAACCTGCATGAACCCGCAAGATACCCAACCGGTGAAAGCCGGCCTGCCGTTGTTGGCGCTCGCCGTCGGTGCGTTTGGCATCGGCGTGACCGAGTTTTCCCCCATGGGCCTGCTGCCCGTCATCGCCGAGGGCGTGAACGTGTCCATTCCCAGCGCGGGCATGCTGATCAGCGCCTACGCGATCGGTGTGATGGTCGGCGCGCCGCTGATGACGTTGGCATTTTCGCGCTGGTCGCGGCGCAAGGCGCTGATCCTGCTGATGGCGATCTTCACCATCGGCAATATCCTGTCAGCCCTGTCCCCCAATTACACGACGCTGTTGCTGGCGCGTCTGGTCACCAGCCTGAACCATGGCGCCTTCTTCGGCCTGGGCTCGCTGGTGGCAGCCAGCGTGGTGCCGCGCCACAAGCAGGCGAGTGCGGTGGCGACCATGTTCATGGGCCTGACCATCGCCAACGTGGGCGGCGTGCCCGCCGCGACCTGGCTGGGGCAGGTGATCGGCTGGCGCATGTCGTTTGCGGCCACCGCCGTGCTGGGCCTGATCGCCATGCTGTCCTTGTGGTTCGCGTTGCCGGCGGGTGAAGCCGGACGCCGTCCCAACGTGCGCCATGAGCTGGCCGTGCTGAAGAGTCCCGTCGTGCTGCTGGCGCTGTTGACCACGGTGCTGGGCGCAGGCGCCATGTTCACGCTGTACACCTATATCGCCCCGACCCTGGCGGACATCACCGGCGCATCGCCCGCTTTCATTACCGGCATGCTGGTGCTGATCGGCCTGGGCTTCACGCTGGGTAACGGCCTGGGCGGCCGCATGGCCGACCGCTCGCTGGATGGCACGCTGATCACGTTCCTGGTGATCGTCATCATCGACCTGCTGGCGTTTCCGTGGATCGGTTCCACTCCCGTCGGCGCGGCGATTTCGCTGCTGATCTTCGGTGTGGCCACCTTCGCCGTGGTGCCGCCCTTGCAGATGGGCGTGATGCGCGCCGCGACCGATGCGCCGGGCTTGGCATCGTCGGTGAACGTGGGCGCCTTCAACCTGGGCAATGCGGTCGGCGCGGCAGCGGGTGGCGCGGTGATTTCGGCGGGCATGGGTTATGCCGCCGTGCCGATCGCCGGCGCCGTCATCGCCGTGGCTGGCCTGGCCCTGGTGCTGGTGCAGCGCGCCGCGAATCAGCGTCGCAGGCTGGCGGTGCAGGGCTGCTGAGCAAGCGGGCCCCCGGGCCGCGAAATGAAAAGCCCCGGCAGCGCGGATCCGCTGTCGGGGCTTTTCATTTGAAGCGGCTTACAGCTTGAACACGTCTTCCAGGTCGACCGACTCTTCCACGGATTCCAGCTTCACGCTCTGCTCGATGTGGTCCAGGTGGTGCAGCGTCAGTTCTGCAGCGCGCTGGGCATCTTGGGCGGCAATGGCCTCGGTGATGAGCTCGTGCTCGTCGTCGCGGCAACTGGTGGTGGTAGGGAGGTTGTACAGGAAGATGACCAGGCAGGTCAGGGTGGACAGTTCGCGCATCGTGCGCGCCAGTTCGCCGTTGCCCGCCAGTTCGCTCAGCAGGATGTGGAACTCTCCGGCCAACCGGATGATGGCGCGCTTGTCGTCCCGTTTGCGGGCGTCGTGTTCCAGGATGACGTGCTCACGCAGGCGCGCGAGCTTTTCCGGCGTCAGGTTCTGCGTCAGGCGACGCACCACCGCAGGTTCGATCAGCCTGCGGGCCTCGAAGACGTCACGCGCTTTTTCAATGGAGGGCTTGGCCACATAGGCGCCACGCTGGGGGAACAGTTCCACGATCTGTTCATGCGCCAGGCGCGCCAGCACCTCGCGGATGCGGGGGCGGCTGACCTCGAAGATCTCGGCCAGTCGCTCTTCGACCAGTTTGGTTCCGGGCTTGAGGCGGTTGTCCAGAATGGCGCGATAGATGCGCTCGTAGATGCCGGTGACCGTGTTTTCGCGTTTGTCTGATGCCATGGGCTCGTTGTTGGTTTGCGCGTGTAGTGCCAGGGCGGGATCACCGCCTTGGGAAATGAGCGGTTCTTTGCCGCCTGTAGACGTCACGTTGACGACAACCTGATCGTTGAACGTGAAGATACCCGATTGGCTGCCGTGATTGCCAGACGGCGTTCTGAATCGTCAAAAATAATGTTAACAATTTAAAGTGGAAATGTATATTTCAGGGTAATCACTGACGTAATCATTTTTGTATTCAGCCTAGAATCCGCTCACAACTTGCCCTTCCGGAGCGCCATGCGCCTCGAAAAAAACGGGCGGATCAGACGGGCTGACGCATATGACGAAGCAGGGTTTTGATCTGGTGCTGCGCGATGCAGTACTGGCGACCGCCGGTGATACCTGCCGGGCGGATCTGGGGATTTCGGACGGCCGGATCGTGCAGATCGGCCTGGGCCTGCCCCGGGGCGAGCGCGAAATCGACGTGGCCGGACGCGTGGTGACGCCGGGCGGCATCGATGCGCACTGCCACCTGGATCAGCCGATGGCGCCGCCCGTGAAGCTGGCCGACGACTTCCATACGGGCACGCGCTCGGCGGCCTGCGGCGGCACCACCACCGTGATTCCCTTCGCGGCGCAACGCAAGGGCGGCACGTTGCAAGCCGCCATCGACGACTATCACCAACGGGCCGACGGCCAGGCCTGCGTCGACTATGCCTTCCACCTGATCCTGACCGATCCGACGCCTGCCGTGCTGAACGATGAACTGCCGCGGCTGATCGCGGCTGGCTATACCTCGTTCAAGCTGTACATGACCTACGACGCGCTGAAGCTGTCCGATGGCCAGATCCTGGACGTGCTGGACGTGGCGCGCACGCATGGCGGCATGACGATGATCCATGCCGAGAATTCGGATTGCATCGCCTGGCTTACCCGTCGCCTGGAGGCCGCGGGCCGCACCGCGCCGCGCTTTCACGCGATTTCTCGCCCGAGCCTGGTGGAGCGCGAGGGCGCGCACCGTGCGATCGCGCTATCCGAACTCATCGACGTGCCGATCCTGCTGGTGCATATCTCTGGTGGGGAAGCCGTGGCGCAGATCCGTGAGGCACGTGCCAAGGGGCTGAACGTTTATGCGGAGACCTGTCCGCAATACATTCTGTTGACGGCGGCGGACCTGGGCACGGACGACAGCTACTTCGGCGCTCGATGCGTGTGCAGCCCACCGCCACGCGACAAGTCCAGTCAGGAAGACATCTGGCAGGGGTTGGCGGACGGCCTGTTCACTGTGTTCTCGTCAGACCACTCGCCCTTCAACCTCACGGGCGAAGACGGCAAGACGCCCGGCGGCAAGGAAGTGGCGTTCAGGCATATCCCGAACGGCATTCCGGGCATCGAGACGCGCATGCCGTTGCTGTATTCCGAAGGCGTGCTGGGCGGGCGCATCAGCCTGAACCGCTTCGTCGAACTGACGGCGACACAGCCGGCGCGCGCCTACGGCCTGTACCCGAAAAAGGGAACGCTGGCCATCGGCAGCGACGCCGACTTGGTGATCTGGGAAGAGCGCGAATTCACCCTGGCCAACGAACACCTGCATCACGCGGTGGACTACACGCCATACGCCGGCATGACGCTGCGGGCCTGGCCTGCGATGACCCTGCTGCGCGGACAGATCGTTTGGGACGGTGTGCGCTTTGCGGGCACGCCGGGGCAAGGACAGTTTCTGCCGCGCGGCTTGCCGAACGTGGCGCTACCCAGCGCCCGCAAGGGTGCGCAGCCCGCCTGGCGTTGACACGCGCCGCACGGATACCAGTGAGTCATTTCGGAGGAAATTGCGTTGAAAACTACCCTGATCAAGAATGCTGATGTCGTGGTGGCCTGGGACGAGGCGCGTAAGCGGCACGTCTACATGAAGAACGCCGACGTGGCGTTTGCGGATGGGCGCATCACGCATGTGGGACCCGGCGCGCAAGCCGCTGTGCCGGACGCGGACGTCGTCAGCGGCACGGGCATGATGGTGATGCCTGGCCTGGTGGATATCCACAGCCATCTTGTGCATGAGCCCATCAATAAGGGTTACACGGACGAGACGGGATCGGCGGGCCTGTATAACTCGAACCTGTACGAGTACATGCCCACGATGGAGGGCGACGACGAGGCCGCGCCCGCGCAACTGACGCTGGCCGCCGCTGAACTGCTGATGTCCGGTGTGACGACAGTGGTCGACATGTCGGTAGCGCACGAGCACTGGATCGACATCATGGTGCAAAGTGGGCTGCGCGCCTACATCGCGCCCATGTTCCGCTCGGCGCGCTGGTACACACGCAACGGGCACGTCGTGGAATACGACTGGAACGAGAAGGCCGGGGAAGCCGGCATGGAGCGCGCGCTGGCGCTCATCGACCGCGCCGAGGCGCATGAGTGCGGTCGTTTGACGGGGATGCTGGTGCCGGCGCAGATCGATACCTGCACGCCGGAACTGCTGAAGGCCAGCCACCAGGAAGCCAAGCGCCGAGGCATCGGCTGGCAGACGCATGCCGCCCAATCCTTGCCCGAATTCCACGAAATCACGCGCCGCCACGGCCTGACGCCGATTCAGTGGCTGCATAGCCTGGGTGTGTTGGACCCTGGCAGCATCGTCGGCCACGGCATCTTCGTGGACGATCACCCGAACACGCACTGGAGCACCGCCACGGACCTGACCATCCTGGCTGAGACGGGCGCCAGTGTGGCGCACTGCCCCACGGTGTTCATGCGCCGGGGCATGGCGTTGCGCGATTTCGGGCGCTACCGCCGGGCGGGCATCAACCTGGGTATCGGCACCGACACCTATCCGCACAACATGATCGAGGAAATGCGCCACGTCGGCTATCTGGCGCGCCTCATGGCGCAGACACCGCGTGCCGTCAGCACGGGCGAAGTCTTCCATGCCGCCACCGTCGGGGGCGCCACGGCGTTGGGTCGAGAGGACCTTGGCCGTATTGCGGTGGGCGCACGCGCCGACCTGGTGCTGGTGGACATGACCCATCACTTGATGCGCCCGTCGCGCGACCCCGTGCGCAGCCTGGTTTACGCCGCGGCTGACCGCGCCGTGCACACCGTGTACATCGACGGTCAGCGCGTGGTGCATGCAGGCGAGGTGCAATCGCTGGACTACCGCAAAGCAGCCGAGCAGGTGGACGAAGCCCAGCGCCGCGCCGAAGCGCTGGTGCCTTCGCGCGACTTGGTGGCGGGCCGCACGGCCGAACAGATGTCGCCGCTTTCATTCGACATCGTCTGACACGGTTCAACCTCAGGGGCCGGCGACAGGCCCCGTTCTTCCATAAAAACTCAAGGGAATGAAATGGCTTATCTCAATGAAGAAAGACTCGAAGCCCGCTTCGGGCTGAGCCGCGTTGGCGCCGTGCTGGCTTGCGCCTCTGCGATGGCCTGGGCGCCCGTGCAGGCCGAAACGCTGACCGTGGTGATGGCCAGCAAGTTGACCGTGCTGGATCCGGTGTTGACCGCTTCTCACCAGACGCGCAATCACGCCTACATGATCTACGACACCTTGCTGGCTACCGACGCCGACAACAAGATCCAGCCTCAGATGGCCGACAAATGGGACATCTCGGCCGACGGCAAGACCTATACCTTCACCTTGCGCGACGGCCTGAAGTGGCACGACGGCGCGCCGGTGAAGGCCGAGGATTGCGTGGCGTCCATCCAGCGGTGGGCGCAGTCCGACAAGACGGGCCGCCAACTGATGCCGCTTGTGGTGTCGATGAACGTCATCGATGACAAGACGTTCAGTATCGTGCTGAACGCGCCGGCCGATTTGCTGTCGGCATTGGGCAAGCCCAGCGGCCTGCCCAGCTTCATGATGCCCAAGCGGGTGGCGCAAACGCCGGTGGCGCAAGCCATTACCGACTACACCGGTTCGGGCCCCTTCAAGTTCGTGCAGAAGGAATTTCAGCCGGGCGTGAAGACGGTATACGAAAAGAACACGGATTATGTGCCGCGTAAGGAAGCGCCAAGCTGGACGTCGGGCGGCAAGGTCGTCAACGTGGATCGCGTGGAATGGGTGGCCATGGCCGATCCGATGACGACCGTGAACGCGCTGCTGGGCGGAGAAGTCGACTATATCGAGACGGTGCCGTTCGACTTGGTGCCTATGGTTAAAGGGGCGCCCGACATCACGCTGCGCGTGCTGGACAAGATGGGATATCAGCCCATGTACCGTTTCAACCAGTTGAATGCGCCGTTTGACAACAAGCTGGTCCGACAGGCCGCCATGTACGCGGTGGGCCAAGATGACATCCTGAAGGCGCAGGTGGGCGATCCCGAGTTCTACAAGACCTGCGGGGCGGTGTTCGGCTGCAACCTGCCGTATTCCAGCAACACGCGCGCGGACATGATCGTGCCGTCCAATATCGAAAAGGCCAAGGCGTTGCTGAAGGAGGCGAAGTACGACGGGGCGCCGGTGGTGATCCTGCATGCCACCGACATCGCGATGGCCTCGGCCATCCCCGTGGTGATGGCGCAGCAGCTGCGTCAGGCCGGCTTCAACGTGCAACTGCAGGCCATGGACTTCATGACCATGCTGTCGCGCCGCGCCAACCGCGATGTGCCGGCCAAAGGCGGCTGGAGCATATTCGTGACCACGTGGCATAACAGCGAGATCATGGATCCGCTGCGCAACTATGGCGTATCAGCCAATGGCGAGAAGGCCTGGTTCGGCTGGCCGACTGTGCCCCAGGTGGAAGCCCTGCGCGACAAGTTCCTGGTGGCGGGTTCCGAAGCAGAGCGCAAGCAGTTGGCTGAACAGCTTCAGGACGTGATGTTGGATGAGGGTGTGGCCGTCACGCTGGGCCAGATCGAAACGGCGGCGGCCTATAGCAAGAAGCTATCGGGCGTGCTGGATTCGCCCGCCCCGGTGTTCTGGAACATCAAGAAGGCCAGCCGGTAAGCCAGCATGTTCAGCTACCTACTCAGACGCGTCCTGGCGACGGTTCCCGTGGTGTTGACGGTGGCGGTGCTGGTGTTCTGCCTGCTGCGCCTGACGCCGGGGGATCCCGCGCTGATCCTGGCGGGCGACGCCGCTACCGAGACGCAGCTTGCGCAGATCCGCGAGCACATGGGGCTGGACCGGTCCCTGGTCACGCAATTCCTGTTGTGGGGCGGGCAGGTGCTGCGGGGCGATCTGGGGGTGTCGTTGCATTCTGGCACGCCGGTTACGGCCATGATCGGCAACCGAGTCGGGCCGTCGCTGGCCCTGGCGCTGTCGACGATCTTGCTGTCGACGTTGATCGCGGTGCCGCTCGGTGTGTTCTCGGCGTGGCGCCGAGGCACCCGCGCGGACCGGGCCGTGATGGCTTTCTCGGTGCTGGGATTCTCGGTGCCCATCTTCGTCACGGGCTACGCGTTGATCTTGCTGTTCGCGATGACGCTGGGCTGGCTGCCGGTGCAGGGCTATAAGTCGCCGTCGGCGGGATTGCTGGCCTTCGGTATGCATCTGCTCTTGCCGACCATCGCGCTCAGCACGGGTTTTGTTGCGTTGATCGCGCGCATCGCCCGCAGCAGCGTGCTGGAAGTGATGGGCGAAGACTTCATCCGCACGGCCCGCGCCAAGGGCATCACCGAGCGCGCCGTGATGACGGCGCATGCGCTGCGCAACGCGGCCGTGCCCATCATCACCGTGATCGGTGTCAGCATTGCCCTGCTGATCAGCGGCGTCGTCGTCACGGAATCGGTGTTCAACCTTCCAGGCTTGGGCCGGCTGGTGGTCGAGTCCGTGCTGGCCCGCGACTATCCGCTGATCCAGGGCCTGATCCTGCTGTTCTCGCTGGTCTATATCGGCGTGAACCTGACCATCGACGTCCTGTACTCGGTGTTCGACCCGCGCATCCGCTATTGAAGGAATCCGCATGTCCTCCTCTATACACTCCATGCCGGGGGTGGCGGCGTCTGCGCCCGCCCTGCGCAGACGCCCGCGCTCGGCGCTGGTCCGTACGCTGTCCTCGTGGCCGGTCATGGCCGCCCTGGTGATGCTTGCCGTCATCGTCCTGGCGGCCATCGCGGCCAATCTGCTGGGCCTGGCCGACCCCATGGCCATCAATCCCATGCAGCGGCTGAAGGGGTTTTCGGCCGAGCACTGGTTCGGAACTGATGCCTATGGCCGTGACGTGCTATCGCGCGTTGTCCACGGCGCACGCGTGTCGCTGATGATCGGGGCTGGCACCGCGGTGGCTGCGTTGGTTCCCGGGCTGGTGCTGGGCGTGATCGCCGGCTATTTTCGGGCCGCGGACATGGTCATCATGCGGATCATGGACGGCATCATGTCCGTGCCCAGCATCCTGCTGGCCATCGCTCTCGTCGCCGTGACGGGTGCAAGTCTGCTGACGGTGCTGATCGCCATCGCCGTGCCGGAGTTTCCCCGGGTGGTGCGCCTGGTGCGGGGCCTGATCCTGAGCCTGCGCGACGAGCCCTATGTGGAGGCCGCCATCTCGCTGGGGACCCCCACGCACACCTTGATGATGCGTCATCTGGTGCCCAATACGCTGGCGCCGCTTATCGTCCAGGGCACATTCATTTTCGCCTCTGCCATGCTGTCCGAGGCGGTCATGAGCTTTCTGGGCGTAGGCATGCCGCCCGAGTTCCCGTCGTGGGGCAATGTCATCGCCGAGGGGCGGATGTACTTCCAGATCAAGCCGGGGCTGATTCTGCTGCCGGGGCTGTTCCTGGCCCTGACCGTGCTCAGCGTGAACATGCTGGGCGACGCCATGCGCGACGCGCTGGATCCGAAGATGGCGCGGAGGATTTGAGATGGCCGATTCCACAATGCCCGTATTGCAAGTGCAAAACCTGACGGTGCAGCTGGTGGGCGCGCCCGGGGAAGAGGAGCGTTCGGTGGTGGAGGGCATCAGCTTTGACATCCACGCCGGCGAAACCTTGTGCGTGGTGGGTGAGTCCGGCTCAGGCAAGTCCGTCACGTCTTTTTCTGTGATGGGACTGTTGGCGCCCGACGCGCTCCGGCCTGCCGCCGGCCGCATCCTGCTGGATGGCGAAGACGTGCTCGCGTGTTCGCCGGAGCGCCTGCGTGAACTGCGCGCCACCCGCATGTCCATGGTTTTCCAGGAGCCCATGACGGCGCTGAATCCGGTGCGTACCGTGGGCTGGCAGATCGACGAGGTGTTGCGCACCCATAGCGCCCTGGATGCCGCCGCCCGAAAGCGCAAGATCCTGGATATGCTGGAATCGGTGCGCCTGCCGGATGTGGAGCGCATCTATCATTCCTATCCGCACCAGCTGTCGGGCGGGCAGCGCCAGCGCATCGTCATCTGCATGGCGCTGATCCTGAATCCCAAGCTGCTCATCGCCGACGAGCCCACCACCGCCCTGGACGTTACGACCCAAAAGCAGATCCTGGCGCTGATCCTGGAACTGCAGCGGTCGCACAACACGGCGGTGCTGTTCATCACGCACGATTTCGGCGTCGTGGCCGAGATCGCCGACCGCATCGCGGTGATGAACCGAGGGCGGCTGGTGGAGGTAGGGTCGCGTGAAGATATCCTGGCGCGCCCAAAAGAGGCTTACACCCGTATGCTCGTGTCCTCCGTTCCCGGCCTGGCGCCGCAGGCGCGGCAAGCTCCCGAGGGGGAGCCAGTGCTGGTTGTGGACGGCCTGGAGAAGACCTATGCCGAACGCGGCTTCTTCAAGGCCAAACGCACGGTGCACGCGGTGCGCGATGTCAGCTTCACGCTGCGCAAGAAGGAGATCGTGGGCATCGTGGGCGAGTCCGGGTCGGGCAAGTCCACCCTGGCTCGCTGCATTGCGCGCCTGATCGACCCCAGCGCCGGTAGCGTGCGCCTGGACGGCACCGAGATCGCCACGGCGACCAAGCGCGAATTTCATCCGGTGCGCAAGCGGATCCAGGTGGTGTTCCAGGATCCGTACCGCTCATTGAACGCGCGCATCCGCGTGGGTGACTCCATCGTCGAGGGCATGCGCAATTTCGGCGTGTCTGAAGAGGAAGCCCGAGCGCGCGCCGTCGAACTGCTGGATATCGTCGGATTGGGTGCGGACACCATGGACCGCTACCCGCATCAGTTTTCGGGTGGCCAGCGCCAGCGCATCTGCATCGCGCGTGCCTTGGCCTTGCGGCCCGATATCCTGATTGCCGACGAGGCGGTGTCGGCGCTTGACGTGTCGGTGCAGGCGCAGGTGCTGGAACTGATCGAAGACATCCGCACCCGCACTGACACAGCGGTGCTGTTCATCACCCACGATCTGCGCGTGGCTGCGCAGATCTGCAATTCCATCGTCGTGATGAAGTCCGGGCAGATCGTCGAGGCGGGGCAGGCGGCCGACGTGCTGACTCGGCCGCAGGATGAATACACGCGCCAATTGCTCGACGCCGCACCTGGAAGGCATTGGGACTTCAAACGGTTCCGGCCGACCCAGGCCTCGCCTCACTAGGCGGGCGCCCTGGGCGCGCATGCTGCAAAAAATAGGGCGTCCGTCGGGACGCCCTTTCTATCCCGACCGTAATCAGGGGGTAAACCCCCAGACCGTGGTCAAGCCTCGATCCGTTCCACTTTCCCCACCAGCAGGATGTACGACAGCGCGCCCAGCAAAGCCAGCGACGATACGTACACGATGGCCGGCGCGAAGCTGTCTTTCGACACCAGGAAGCCGATCACGATCGGCGTGCAGATCGACGACAGGTTGCCGACGAAGTTGAAGACGCCACCGGTCAAGCCCAAGAGGCGCACCGGGGCCAGCGTCGACACCAGCGACCACGTGATCGACGCCAGTCCGTTGCCGAAGAAGGCGACAGCCAGGAAGAAGATCACCCACGGCGTGGAATCGGTGAAGTTGGCGCCGATCATCGACGTCGAGATCAAGAGGCCCAGGATGATGGGCAGCTTGCGCGCCAGGCCCACGGTGGCGCCGCGGCGGATCAGGAAGTCGGACAGCACGCCCGAGCACAGCACGCCCACAAACGCCGCCAGGAAAGGCACCGACGCCAGGAAACCCGACTTGATGAAATCCATGCCGCGGTACTTCACCAGATAGGTAGGGAACCACGTCAGGAAGAACCACAGCGTGGACGTCAGGCAGAACTGGCCCAGGTACACGCCCCAGAGCTTGCGCCTGGTCATCACCAGCGCCAGGTCATTCCAGTCGAGCGGCGCCTTTTTCGCTTTGACGTTGCGGTCCAGGTCGATGACGCCGCCGCCTTTCTGGATGAGCTCAAGCTCGGCCGCGTTGGCGCCTTTGAACTGGCGCGGTTCGCGGTAGATCAGGTACCACAGCACGCCCCAGACGATGCCCAGCAAGCCGGTGCTGACAAACACCATGTGCCAGCCGTAGTGGTGCTGCAGCCAGGCCAGCACGGGCGTCAGGAACGCCAGGCCGACGAACTGGCCTGACGTGTAGAAGCCGATGGCGGTGGCGCGTTCCTTTTCCGGGAACCAGGTGGTGACGACGCGGTTGTTGATCGGGTACGCGGGCGCTTCCAGCGCGCCGACTGCCAGGCGCAGCACGAACAGGATGACGAAGCTGCCGGCGAACCCCATGAAGAAGGTGGCGGCCGACCACAGGATCAGCGCCGCGGCGTACAGCACGCGGGGCGACACGCGGTCCACCAGCCAGCCGCCGGGGATCTGCATGGCGGCGTAGGTCCAGCCGAAGGCGGACAGGATCAGGCCTTCATGCACCGTGTCCAGGCCGAACTCGTCCTTGAGCGCGGGCGCGGCGATGGACAGGTTGCTGCGGTCCAGGTAGTTGATGACGACGGTGATGAACAGCATCACCATGATGAGGTAGCGGCTGCGGGTGGGCCGCTGGGCGCTTTGCAGGCCCGCGTGGGTGGCGGTGGACAAGGGTGTCTCCTCTCTCTTTTATCCGATTACCACTCGGCGAAGCTGCCGTCGGCATGGCGCCAGATCGGGTTGCGCCAGCGGTGGCCCACGGCGGCGCGTTCCTTCACGTATTCCTCGTTGACCTCGATGCCCAGGCCAGGGCCTTGGGGGATCGTGACCATGCCGTCTTCGTACGCGAACACTTCGCGGTTGCTGACGTAGTCCAACAGATCGTTGGCGGCGTTGTAGTGGATGCCCAGGCTCTGCTCCTGGATGAACGCGTTGTAGCAGCCCGCATCGATCTGGAGGCAGGTGGCTAGCGCGATCGGGCCCAGCGGGCAGTGCAGCGCCAACGCTACGTCATAGGCTTCGGCCATGGCGGCAATCTTGCGGGTTTCGGTGATGCCGCCGGCGTGCGAGGGGTCGGGCTGGATGATGTCCACATAGCCTTCGGACAGCACGCGCTTGAAGTCCCAGCGCGAGAACAGGCGTTCGCCCAGCGCGATCGGCGTGGACGTCAGCGGGGCCAGTTCCTTCAGCGCTTCATAGTGTTCGCTCAGCACGGGCTCTTCGATGAACATCAGCTTGAACGGGTCCAGCTCTTTCATCAGCACCTTCGCCATGGGCTTGTGGACGCGGCCGTGGAAGTCCACGCCGATGCCCACGTTGGGGCCCACGGCGTCGCGCACGGCGGCCACGTTCTCGAGGCACTTCTCGACCTTGTCGAACGAGTCGATGTATTGCAGTTCTTCGGTGCCGTTCATCTTCACGGCGGTAAAGCCGCGGTCCACCGCGCTCTTGGCGGCGGCGGCCGTGTCGGCCGGCCGGTCGCCGCCGATCCACGAATACACGCGGATGCGGTCGCGCACGTTGCCGCCCAACAGTTGCGACACTGGCACGCCCAGGTGCTTGCCCTTGATGTCCCACAGCGCCTGGTCGATGCCGGCCAGCGCGCTCATGTGGATGGCGCCGCCGCGATAGAAGCCGCCGCGGTATAGCACCGTCCAGTGGTCTTCGATGTTGCGCGGGTCTTTGCCGATCAGGTAGTCGGACAGCTCTTCAACGGCGGCAGCCACCGAGTGGGCGCGGCCTTCGACGACGGGTTCGCCCCAGCCGACGATGCCTTCGTCCGTTTCGATTTTCAGGAAGCACCACCGGGGCGGCACGATGTAGGTAGTGAGCTTGGTGATCTTCATGCTTGGGTCTCCTGGACGGGATAGGCGCGTTGCCAGGCCGCGATGAATGCGCGGGCGTTCTGGCCGACTTCGATGGCCGACAGGCCGGGTTTGTACAAGGCGGAGCCCAGGCCGAAGCCGCTGGCGCCCGCCTGGGCATAAACGGAAATGTTGTCGGGCGTGATGCCGCCGACGGGAACCAGCGCGATGGGCGGGCGCATCACGGCGCGCCAGGCCTTCAGCACGACGGGGCCCAGCTGTTCGGCGGGGAACATTTTCAGCACGTCGGCGCCGGCGGACAGTGCGGCGAAAGCTTCCGTGGGGGTGGCGACGCCGGGGCAAGACGCCATGCCCAGCTGCTTGGCGGCGCGGATCACCGCGGCGTCGCTGTGCGGCATGACGATCAGTTCGCCGCCCGCATCCTGGACGCGGGCGCAGTCGTCGGGATTCAGCACCGTGCCGGCGCCGATCAGGCAATCGGTGGGCAGGGCAGCGCGCAGCGCACGGATGCTGGCAAGCGGGTCCGGCGAATTCAGCGGCACTTCGATCAGGCGGAAGCCCGCGTCGTAGAGCGCGTTGCCGACGGCCTCGGCTTCGGCGGGCTTGATGCCGCGCAGGATGGCGATCAGGCCGCAGTGGGCCATGGCGGTTTGCAGACCAGGGTGGTTCATGTTGGGTTCCTAGACGGATGCCGAAGAAGGGGTTTCTGCCGCGACCAGTCCGGCACAGACGGCCAGATGCCACAGGCCGCGCTCGGTGGCGTTCTGCGCTTGTTCAGGTGTGCCCAGGCCGTAGTGCTGCATGGCCAGGATGTAGCGCTGGCACAAGGCGGGTTCGCCGCACAGCACGATGCGGGGCGGCTCGCCTTGCTGGCGCAGCATCTCGGCCAGCGCGGCGACTTCGTGGCCGATCAACAGGCCCGACAGGTAGTCGGCTTGCGAGGCGGACGGCAGTTCGCCGGTCAGGCCGAGGGCGCGCGTGCTGAAGATGGTGGACAGCACGCCGGCGCGTCCTGCGGGGGCGCCGGCGACTTTCAGGCCGCGCTCGAAGGCGGCCATGTCGGCGGCGGGCGCTTCGCTCATGGTGCGCCCCAGGATGGTGTGGCCGCGCAGCGCGGCGTAGACCTCGCCGGTCATGAAGGTGTCGAAATGCGTGACGCGGCCACGGCGGGCATTGACCCATTTGGAATGCGTACCGGGCAGGCCGATCAGCACGCTGTCGGCCGCGTGCGGGTCGGAAGTGCGTGCCTGGTCGAACATCACGCCGAAGACTTGCGTCTCTTCGCCGCGCATGACGTTGGGCAGGCCATGGCGCTGGATCAGGCCGGGCACGATGTGCACCGGGGTCGCGTTGCCGCGTTCGACTTTCGTCAGCAGCGTGCCGATGCGTTCCAGGTCGACGGGCACATCCAGGTAAGCCGCTTCTTTCCAGCCTTGCGCGCTGCCGACCATGCCGCAGGCGATCACCGGCAACGCCGGTTCGGCGCGCAGCCAGTCGCCGCAGGCTTGCTCGAACGCCAGGTCGAAACCGGACAGCGCGGTGCTGGCGGCGCCATCCTGCAAGGGCTGCGGCAGGCGCATGATGCCCCAGGGAAGATGGCGGGTGTCCAGGGTGTTGCCCCGGGCGTCCAGGCGGTAGGCGCGCAACGATGAGGTGCCCCAGTCCAGCGCGATAAGCGCCGCGCGGGCGGGCGATCCGGTAGTCATCTGATCTGTCTCGTCTCTGGCCGCAGCGCCGGGTGCCGGGGCCGCGCGGGGAGGGCGCGGTGGGGGCAGGCGTTGCAGACCTTGTTGTCGGACGCGCCAGCCGCAAGAACGCAGACGGCGCGGTTTGCGAAAAATTCTAGATCAGCGCTTGAAAAATCTCAAAATATAGAATTAAATCCCACATACAGGGAATTTGTACGGCTCAATAAGCGCACTCCCTGCCACGTATACCCCGCCTTTTCGACGTTTCATGACCGCTATCGCCCTGACTTCCGCACGTTCCCCCTCGCTGGACCCCGATGGCGCCGCGCCGGCCGGCACGCAGACCCTGATGCGCGGCCTGGCCGTGGTGCAGGCCGTTGCCGATGGCGCGCGCGACTTGAAAGAGATCTGCGCCCGTATCGGTGTCGCGCGCAGCACCACGCACCGGCTGGCCAGTTGCCTGGTGCAGGAGCGCTATCTGCGCGCGCTGCCGGGTGTGGGCTACGTGTTGGGTCCCAAGCTGATCGAACTGGGCTTTCAGGCGCGCGAGGCGTTTCCGATGGCCACGCTGGCCCGGCCGTACCTGGATAGCCTGGCCGAGCTGACGGGCGACACCATCCACCTGGCCGTGCGCGACAACGACGAAGTGCTGTACCTGGAGAAGATCCCCGGCAAGAAGGGGCTGGAGATGCGTTCGCGGGTGGGCCACCGCATGCCGCTGGCCGCCACGGGCGTGGGCAAGGCGTTGCTGCTGGACACCGAAGAACCGCAATGGAAGGCGCTGCACCGCATCGGCGCGCCGGTCTCGTCGCGCGCGCCCGGCGGGCAGCAGAGCTGGGAGGCGTTCCGCGACCGCATGCGCGAGTATGCCGCGCAAGGCTATGCGTTCGACCTGGAAGACAACGAACCCTCGATCCGCTGCGTGGCCGCGCCCGTGCGCGACGCGTCCAGCGGCATCGTGGCGGCCATCAGCGTGTCCAGCACCGTGCCGTACATGTCGCTGGAACGCATGCACGACATGGTCGCGGTGGTGCAAGGGGCCGCAGCGGAGATCTCTGCGGAGATGGGGTGGAAGGTGGAGCGCGGCTGAAGGGGGCGTCTGCCCCCCTTCAGCGGTTATTCCAGCGGCAGTGTCAGCACGCCCTGCGGGGCGGGGCGCATCATGACGCGGCGGTACCACGCGGATAGCGCGGGCGTGTCCGGGCGTTCGATCGGCAGGGCCAGCCAGCGGTGCGCGGAAGTCACCAGCGCGATGTCGCCGATGGTCAGATGGCGGCCGGCGATGAATTCGCGGCCTTGCAAGGCCTGGTCCAGGATCTGCGCACGGGCGTTGGAGCGCTTGACCGAGTTGTCGATGGCGGCGCGGTCGCGTTTGTCTTCCGGCG
>Ga0213827_1001142_pt1 | contig 16075 bp, 12 predicted proteins | sample MC6MC0898MG_FD_180669 | JGI IMG/M metagenome (GOLD analysis project Ga0213827, IMG submission 180669) | Enriched soil aggregate microbial communities from Iowa State University, Ames, United States - MC6-MC0898-MG | ecosystem: Environmental > Terrestrial > Soil > Unclassified | place: USA: Iowa...
CGGAGTACCTGCTGCAGAAGATGGGCGTGGACCCGGCCAACGTGCAGAAGCGCTTGGGCGATGGGTTCTACGAACAGAAGCTGGTCCGCGATCAGGTCGCCCAGCTCACCGGCCGCCGCTTCCTGGATGGCTATGCCGACGATGAAGCGCAATACCGCGCGCTGCTCGACAATGCGGCCACCATCGCCGACGCATGGGGCCTGCGCCCCGGCGTGGCGCTGACCCCGGCACAGATGGCCCAGCTCACCAGCGACATCGTCTGGCTGGTCGAGCAGCGCGTCACCCTGGCCGATGGCAGCACCACCACCGCACTGGTTCCGCAGGTGTATGTTCGCGTGCGACCCGGCGATATCGACGGCACCGGCACGCTGCTGGCCGGCCGCTCGGTGGAGCTGAACCTGCGCGGCGACCTGGTCAACAGCGGCACCATCGCCGGCCGCACCGCGGTGAAGATCGACGCGCAGAACCTGCGCAACCTGGACGGCCGCATCAGCGGTGACACGGTCAGTGCCAACGCGCGTACCGATCTGGACAACCTCGGCGGCCTGATCGATGCGCGCAGCGTGCTGGTCGCCAGCGCCGGCCGTGATCTCAACATGGTCACCACCACCCGCAGCGGTCAGAACACCGCGGGGTTGAGCGACTTCAGCCGGACCAACATCGATCGCGTGGCCGGGTTGTTCGTGAGCGACCAGGGCGCCACGTTGCTGGCCAAGGCCGGCCGCGATCTGCGCATGGACGGCGCCCAGGTGGTCAACACCGGTGCACAGGGCCAGACCCTGCTCGCGGCGGGCCGGGATCTCTCCCTGGGCACGGTCACCGAGGCACGCCAGGAAAACAATGTCCGCAACAACGACAACTACCTGCGCCAAGGCTACGAACGGGAGGTCGGCACCACCCTCGATACCGCCGGGGCGGTACAACTGCAGGCCGGGCATGACGTGAACCTGCGCGCCGCGCAGGTCTACAGCAGCGATGGCGCGATCTCGGTGATGGCCGACAACGACGTCAGCATCGCCAGCGGCGAGCAGAGCAACAACTGGAGCGAGGGCCGCAAGCACACCCATCGCGGGCTGTTGAAGTCCACCACCAACACCACGCGCGACAGCCTGGAGGAAACCCAGGCCATCGCCAGCACGCTCAGCGGGCACCAGGTGGCGGTGCGCGGCAACAACATCACCGTGACCGGCAGCAACGTGGTCTCCGATGCGGGTACGGTGCTGCTGGCCGACAATGATCTGACCGTGCAGGCGGCGACCAACACGCGCGGCGAGAGCCACTACAAGCGCAAGGATGAAAGCGGCTTCCTCTACAACGGCGGCGTCGCGTTCACGGTCGGCACGCAGATGCAGAGCCGCGATGCCAAGGACGTGAGTACCAGTGCCGCGGCGTCCACCATCGGCTCCACCGCGGGCAACGTGGTGATGGTGGCGGGCAACAACTACCGCCAGGTTGGCAGCCACGTCGTCGCGCCCGAGGGCGACATCGACATCCATGCGCGCAAGGTCGACATCGTGGAGGCCCGCGAGACCGGCGTCGCCACCCAGGAGGACAAGTTCCGCCAGGCCGGCCTGACGGTGGCGCTGACCGCGCCGGTGATCTCGGCGATCCAGAGCGCCGAGCAGATGAAGAAGGCGGCCAGCCAGACCGACGACAGCCGCATGAAGACGCTGGCGGCGGCGACCACCGTGCTCAATACGGCGGCAGCGGTGGGTGCGGTGCAGGCCGATCCGGGCGCGGCGGGCGGCATCAACATCTCCATCACCGTGGGCGGCGCACGCAGCGACAGCAAGACCACCACCACGCATGACAACGCAGCCGGCTCCAGCATCACCGCGGGCGGCGACGTGCGCATCAGTGCCACGGGCGCGGGCAAGGATTCGGATCTGACCGTGATTGGCAGCACCATCAACGCCGGCAACAACGCCTACCTGCGGGCCGATGGCGATATCGCCCTGCTGGCGGCGAAGAACACGCAGGAAACCGATCGCAAGAGCAGCGCGGCCAGCGGTGGTGTCGGCGTGGCCATCAGCATCGGCTCCGGCGGTGCCAGTGCGGGCATCACCGCCAACGCCAGTGGCTCCAAGGGCAAGGGCGAGGGCACCGACGTGCAGTGGACCAACAGCCACGTCAACGCCGGCAACACGCTGGTGCTCGAATCCGGTGGCGACACCACCCTGCGTGGCGCGGTGGCCAGCGGCCGCGAGGTGATCGCCGATATCGGCGGCGACCTCAACATCGAGAGCCTGCAGGACACCTCCACCTTCCACAGCAAGGACACCAGTGTCGGCGGCAGTGTCACGGTCGGCTTGGGCTTCTCCGGCAGCGCCAGCTACGGCAACACCAAGGTCGATGGTGACTACGCCAGCGTTGTCGAGCAGAGCGGGATCAAGGCGGGCGACGGTGGCTACCAGGTGCGCGTAGGCGGCAATACCGATCTGATCGGTGGCGTGATCGCCTCCAGCGAGCAGGCCATCGCCGACGGTCGCAACCAGCTGATCACCAGCACATTGAGCGTGCGCGATCTGGACAACCGCAGCGATTACAAGGCCAGCAGCCTGAGCCTGTCCGGCGGCTTCAGCAAGAGCGGCACAGGCGGCCCGTCCAATGGCGGCAACAGCGGCCGTGGCAACGACGGCACGCCTGGGTCCACCGGTGCAGCCGGGCAGGGCAGCAGCTGGTCGTGGCAGAACTATGGCAACGATGCCAGCGCCGCCGCACCCGGCTATGCCAGCGACAAGGGCAGCGATGCCAGCACCACCCGCAGCGGCATCAGCGCAGGCGCGCTGACCATCACCGATGGCAACGCGCAGCTGGCCAAGACCGGCAAGAGCATCGACGACACCCTGGCCAGCCTCAATCGCGGTGTGCTCAGTGGCGACGATGCCAACGGGCTGATCCGTAACTGGGATCCGGTGGAGCTCGCGCAGAAGGTGCAGGCCGAAGCGCAGATCAGCGCAGCGTTCACCCAGCAGGCGCACAGTGCCGTGGGCAGCTATGTGGCCAGCCGCGGCGCCAGCATCAAGGAGCGTTACGAACACGCCGACACGCCGGAGCAGAAGGCTGCGCTGCAGGCTGAAGCCGATGAACTGCGCACGCAGGAGAAGATGCTCAACATCCTGATCGGCGCGGTGACCGGCTCGGCGACCAGCGCGGTCTCCAAGGAGGCGCTGGCCAGTGCGGCGGACTGGATGCGGCAGGAGATGATCAAGAACTCGCAGTTGTTCCCGGGTGTCACCGACGGCGTGACGACACTGGACAACATCCACGGAAAGAGTGCCGGTGTGGATGGCGATGAGTTCAAGATCGGGGGAACCCGCGTGGACCTGGATCAGCTGTGCGGACCTGGCAGCATCCGCTGTGCAACGAATCCAGACGGCACACTTGCCCTGGATTCGCTGGGACGCGTGCAGTTCGACGATAAACAGGGGGGATTGACCCTCGCCCAGTACCTGGCGTCGGAGGAAGGCAAGAAACTGGGCGGCGTAACTGGGGGTATCCAAGGCTGGACAGGGACGCTGCGAGGCGACCCCTACAAGCCAGGAGACTGGCAGGACAGGCTGATCGAGTACTTCGCCGGCCCGCATGACATGATCGGCGGGCAACTTGCAGGGTTGTACGATGAGCAGGGGAATGCACGTCGTGGCCGTCCATGGGCGCTGTCCACCTTCCACGAAGGCTGGACCGTCGTCGCGATTCCCGTGGCGGCTCCCTTCGCAATGGCGAAGGCGCTGCCGCCCCAGGTCTGGTCCGCGATCTCCATTCTTGCCGGTGCCAGTCGATGACATCCCTCCTCAATCCCTCAAAGAAAAGGTACGTCAGCATGAGTTCCCCGCGTGCAGGAAACAGGCTCCTACTTGCCTGTGTAACGTTGATGCTCGCCAGTTGTGGCATCGGCGGTATGTGGATGAATGGAGATCCGTCCGTGGGCAGGAACATCGTTCCACCGCGCGATCATTGGCAGAAAGCAGGCAATGACCCCGCGGCCCGCAGTGCGGACTGGCTCGGTTGTGGCGGGGCGGACAGCGGCGGTTACAACGTCGCCACGTCGGATGGATCGAGCTCTGCGGTGATCCAGCAGGCGATGAGCCGCAAGTTCGACGACATGCAGCGTTGCATGATGTCCCGCGGGTATCAATACACGGGCTCCTGCGAAGGCGATATACGCAGTCAATATCCCGCATGCCAGAAGTAAGGCGTCTGCGGACATCCTGGACGAAACGCATGAAGCAGGTTCGAAGGCGAAGCTGTACGGGGTTCGGTCTGCTGATGGCGGTAGCGGTCATGACGGGCTGCACCGCGGGCAACGGGCGCTTATGCGGCCCGCAGACGCCGCGCGCCTACTGTGACAAGAAAACCCACGACGCCTTGGCCAATCCCCCTTCGCAGCGCGACAGCTGGGCCGCGGGCACGGCAGATGCCTCGCAACTGGGGGCGGCGTGGGTGGCATGCGGCGGCATGGCGAACGGCAATGTCGGCATCGATCAACAGGGTGGCAACGGGCGCGAAACCGTGCAGCGCCTCACCCGGAAGAATGACGACGTCCAGCGCTGCATGATGCAAAAGGGATACCGCTACACCGGGTCATGCTCAGGGGATATTGCGAGTCGATTCCCCGCCTGCCAGTCGCGATGAACGTGCTGCGGCCTCGTGGCGTTGCGTTCACCGCTGCACCTGATCCCTGGGATCGACGGTCGGTGCATGAGCACCCTCGCGCGAGCCGGAAGGCCAGACGGATATCGATGCTGATGGCGACCGTGCTTCTCGCGGTTGCAGGATGTGCCAGCACTCCCGCTGTACCGGGGCAGGTGGCGGTGACGGACATGGGGCCTGTTCCGGCGGGTTCCGTTCGCGTCATGCCGACGCGGCAGTACTGGCGAAAGGCGGGGGCGAGCAAGGCCGACGCGGACCTGGCCCGGCAGCAATGCAGCCAGCACCTGCGAAATGACGACGAGTACGTTGGGCTTCTCAAGGAGAGCGCCGTGATCACGAAGATCTGGCATGCCGAACGTACGTCGGCGCAGAAGAAGCGGCGCAAAGAGATCGCCGCTCGGCTGGGCCAGCTCCATGACGCATGCATGGCCGGCGAGGGGTTCGAGTTCGTGCGTCGTGGGTTTCCGGTGGAGTGAATACGATGCGCATGACGCTGCTGTTTCTCCGTAGGGGGTTCATCTGTCGCAGGCATCCCGCCAGATGGCACACAGGTCGCGCGACGGTGGTGCTCGGCATGCTGTTCGGGCTGACCGCCTGTGGTGCAGGTGGGATGTGGATGAATGGAAACCCTGCCGCAACCCGGCAGCTGGTGCCGCCGGGCCACGACTGGAGCAGGCCGGACGCAGGTGCCCTGGTGCGTGATACGGACTGGCAGGCCTGCGGCGGCCAACGCAGTGGGAACATCTCCCCAGACCGGCAAGGTGCCACGGGTGAGGAAACCGCCCATCTTTCACGCGACAAGCTCTACGCGGCACAACGGTGCATGCTGGGGAAGGGCTACCGCTACACCGGCAGCTGCGAAGGGGAGATCCGCAGCCGCTACCCGGCCTGCGAATCGCCAGACACAAAAAAACCCGGAGGACAGTGATGTCTTCCAGGCTTGATTGTGACCATCAGATGGTCGGGGAGACAGGATTCGAACCTGCGACCTCTACGTCCCGAACGTAGCGCTCTACCAGACTGAGCTACACCCCGTAAGGAGCCGCCTATTGTATCGATCCCGCCGGTCGGCGGCAAGGGGGGATCGCGTTTTTCGCCTTCGGTGCCGTGTTGCCACGGCCCTTGATAAAGAAGCCTGGAAACGTGTTCCCAGGCTTCAATACGACCACCGAAGTGGTCGGGGAGACAGGATTCGAACCTGCGACCTCTACGTCCCGAACGTAGCGCTCTACCAGACTGAGCTACACCCCGAAGGAGCCGACAAGGATACGGTGTGAAGACCCGATCGGCAACCTTTTTTTAGCCTTCTTCGTGATCCGTACGGCTCTGCTCGCGGGCTTCGAACCACATGCCGTTGAGAATGGCCACGACCGAAGCCAGCCCTGCACCCAGAATCCAAGCGAAGTACCACATGGTAAGTCTCCTATGGCGCCGTGGGGCGCGTCAGTAAGCGTTGGGGTTGTCGCCCATCTCTTCGGCCGTGGTCTTGCCCTTCATCACGCGGTAGACCCAGGAGGTGTAGGCGATGATGATCGGCAGGAAGATGGCCGTGGCGATCAGCATGATCCCCAGGGTCAGGTGGCTGGAGGAGCTGTCCCAGACGGTCAGGCTGGAGCCCGGCTGGCTGGAGGAGGGCAGCAGGAACGGGAAAATCGCAAAGCCGACGGTCAGGATGATGCCGGCGATCGACGCCCCCGAGGCCAGGAACGCCAGGCCACCACGGCGGGCCCGCAGCAGCACTGCGCTGGCCAGCGCACCCACCAGCCCGAGGATCGGGGCCAGCAGGGTCAGCGGCATGCTCTGGTAGTTGCGCAGCCAGCCACCGGCCACCGCACCGACGGCCGCGGTCTTGAGCAGCGGGTTGGTCGGGCCATCGGTGACCACCTGCGAGGTGATCTGGTAGCCCGGCAGGCCAAAGGCCACCCAGACGCCGGCCAGGGCGAAAAGCACGAAGGTCAGCACCGCCGCGACGCTGCCATAGCGGGCCGAGCGCTCGGCCACCGGGCCGTCGGTCTTGAGCACCAGCATCGCCGCACCGTGCGAGACCACCATGGCCACGCTGACCAGGCCGGCCACCAGGGCGAACGGGTTGAGCAGGCCGATCAGGGTGCCGGTGTAGAAGATGCGCATGCTGTCATCGAAGTGGAACGGCACGCCGACCAGCACGTTGCCCACCGCCACGCCGGCGATCAGTGCCGGCAGCAGGCCGCCGACGAACAGCGCACGGTCCCAGTTCTCACGCCAGCGCTTGCTGGGCATCTTGCTGCGGTACTTGAAGGCGACCGGGCGCAGGATCAGCCCGAACAGCATCAGGAACACCGCCAGGTAGAAGCCGGAGAAACTGACCGCATACAGCGGCGGCCAGGCGGCGAAGATCGCACCGCCACCCAGCACCAGCCACACCTGGTTGCCTTCCCACACCGGGCCGACGGTGTTGATCACCAGCCGGCGTTCGTCATCGGTCCTGGCCACGAACGGCAGCAATGTGCCGACGCCGAGGTCGAAACCGTCCATCACCGCCCAGGCGATCAGCAGGATGCCGAGCAGCAGCCACCAGATCACGCGGAGCGTGGTGTAATCGAGTCCAATGAATTCCATCTGGGTTCTCCTGCCTTACGCCCGACCGTGGGTCGGCGCAGCGGCATTGGGGGAAAGGGACGTGGCTGCAGCCTGCAGCGACGGCAGGATGTCGTCCGGGCCCTTGCGGATCGCCTTGAGCATCAGCTTCACTTCGATGATCAGCAGCACCGTGTACAGCCCGGTGAACACTGCCAGCGTGGTCAGGATTTCATGCAGGGCCAGGCCCGAGGCGGCGTAGAAGGTCGGCAGCACGCCGTCCACCGCCCACGGCTGGCGGCCGTACTCGGCCACGAACCAACCGCATTCGATCGCGATCCACGGCGCCGGCAGCGACCACAGGGCGAGCTTGAGGAACCAGCGCTTGTCCTGGAAGTTGTGGCGGCACGAGTAGTAGAACGCCAGCGCGAAGAAGGCGATCAGATAGAAGCCCAGCCCGGCCATGATGCGGAAGGTCCAGAACAGCGGGGCGACGCGCGGCACGGTGTCCATCGCGGCCTTGGAGATTTCTTCCGGGGTGGCGTTGAGGATGTCTTCGCGATAGCGCTTGAGCAGCAGGCCGTGGCCCAGATCCTGCCAATGGCGGTCGAACATCTCGCGCGCTTCAACGTCGTTCTTGTCCTTGCGCACGCGCTCCAGCGCACCGTAGGCCAGCTGACCGCCGCGGATGCGGTTTTCAGCGCGCCCCACCAGCTCCAGGATGCCCGGGATCGGCTGGTTCAGCGAACGGGTGGCGATCAGCCCCATCAGGTACGGGATCTTGATCGCGTAATCGTTCTGCTGGGTGGTCTGGTTCGGAATGCCGAAGGCGGTGAAGTCGGCCGGGGCACGCTCGGTTTCCCACATGGCTTCGATCGCGGCCAGCTTCATCTTCTGGTGTTCGCTGGCGGCATAACCGCTTTCATCGCCCAGCACCACCACCGACAGCGAGGACAGCAGGCCGAAGGCGGCCGCCACCGCGAAGGAGCGACGGGCCATGTCCTTGTGCTTGTTGCGCAGCAGGAACAGGGCGCTGATCGACATCACGAACACCGCGCCGGTCACGTAGCCGGCGCTGACCGTATGCACGAACTTGGCCTGCGCCACCGGGTTGAACAGCACGGCGGCGAAGTCCACCACCTCCATGCGCATCGTTTCCGGGTTGAAGATCGCGCCGGTCGGGTTCTGCATCCAGCCGTTGGCGATCAGGATCCACACTGCCGAGAGGTTGGTGCCCAGGGCCATCAGCCAGGTCACGGTGAGGTGCTTGACCGGGCTCAGGCGCTTCCAGCCGAAGAAGAACAGACCGATGAAGGTCGCTTCCAGGAAGAACGCCATCAGGCCTTCGATCGCCAGCGGTGCGCCGAAGATATCGCCGACGTAGTGGCTGTAGTACGACCAGTTCATGCCGAACTGGAATTCCATCACGATGCCGGTGGCGACGCCGATGGCGAAGTTGATGCCGAACAACGTGCCCCAGAACAGCGTCATCTGGCGCCAGACCTGTTTGCGGGTCATGACGTAGACGCTCTCCATGATGGCCACCATGAACGACAGGCCAAGCGTGAGGGGAACGAAAAGGAAGTGGTACATCGCGGTCAGAGCGAATTGCAGCCGCGACAGTTCTACGACTGTCTGATCAATCATGGCCTGGCTACCTCGTTGGGTTTTGCCGTTTCAGGTGGCGGGAAGGGGGGTCTACGGGGTGAATTCTGTGACCAGCAACTTCAAACAGCCTTGATTCAGATCAATGTACAAACGCACTCGCACGGGGATCGTATGCCATCCCGCCCCTGCGACCGCTGGCCGCACGGGGGCGGGGCCAGCACCTACTACAATCGACGGAACCTCCCTGTGGCCGCCAGTGACTTGTTTTGAGCATACCCCCCGACGCGTCGATTGTTGAGACAACCGCCCTGCGCCGGCAGCGCCTGCACTGGCTGGGCGGGCTGGGCGCCGCTGCGCGCGGCAAACAACGCCTGGCGGCGATCTGCATCTGCCTGTCCGGCGCGCTGCTGATCGGGCAGGCGGCCGCCATCGCGTGGCTGATCCAGGCCGTGCTGGTGGATCACCGCCCGCTGGCCGAGGCAACGCCGGTCCTGCTGGGGCTGCTGGCAGTGCTTGGCATCCGTACCCTGCTGGGCAGCGCGACCCAGGCGGCGGCCGGTGATGTTGCCGATGCCGCGCGGCTGGCCCTGCGTGAACGGGTGTACCAGCGGCTGCTCGGCCGCGGCCCGCTGTGGCTGCGCCAGCAGCGCACCGGTGAGCTGGGCGAACTGATGCTGACCCACGCCGATGCGATTGAGAATTATTACTCGGGCTATCAGCCGGTCCGCATCGAAGTGGTGGTAGTGCCGCTGCTGATCGCGATCGCCGTGGCTTGGACCGATTGGGTGATCGCGCTGATCCTGCTGTTCACCGCGCCGCTGGTGCCGTTCTTCATGATGCTGGTCGGCTGGGGCGCTGAAGCGGCCGGGCGCGCACAGCTGGGCGAACTGGCGCGGATGAGTGGCCACTTCGCTGATCGCATCAAAGGGCTGGGCCTGCTGCGCCTGTACGGGCGGGGCGAGGCCGAGCTGGACGGTGTGGCCACCGCGGCCGAAGGCGTGCGCGAGCGCACCCTGAAAGTGCTGCGCATCGCCTTCCTCTCCTCCACGGTGCTGGAGTTCTTCGCGTCGGCGAGCGTGGCGATGGTCGCGCTGTACCTGGGCCTGAGCTATCTCGGCCTGATGTCGCTGCATGCACAGGTACCCACCTTGGGCGTAGGCATGTTCTGCCTGCTGCTGGCACCGGAGTTCTATGCGCCGCTGCGGCGATTGGCGGCGCACTATCACGACCGCGCCAACGCGCTGGCCGCTGCGGCCGAGGTGGAGCGCCTGCTCGGCGAACTGCCTGCCGCAGCCGTGGTCGATGACGCACCGTCCGCCACTGCGCGCGCCCCGGAGCTGCTCGAGCAGCACGCGCCGCCGGTGGTGGTGCGCGGGGTGAGCCTACGTCCGCTCGGTGCGCACCACGATGTGGTGCAGCAGCTTTCGTTCCAGATCGAGCCCGGGCAGCGCGTCGCGCTGGTCGGGCCCAGTGGCAGCGGCAAGAGCACGCTGCTGGAAGCGCTGGCCGGGTGGCTGCCACCGCGCGAGGGCAGCATCGTGCTGCGCCCCGGGCTGGAAGTGGGCTATGCCGGGCAGCGCCCGTATCTGTTCCACGGCACCATCGCCGACAACCTGCGCCTGGCCGCACCGGGCGCGACCGATGCGCACCTGCGCGCGGTGGCCGAGGCAGCGCAGGTGATGCGCTTCGCCGCCGCGTTGCCGCTGGGGCTGGACACGGTGATCGGCGAGCGCGGCTTCGGTCTGTCCGGGGGCGAAGCGCGCCGCATTGGCCTGGCGCGGCTGTTGCTGCGCGATCCGCATCTGCTGCTGCTCGATGAGCCGACCGCCTTCCTCGATCCGGAGACCGAAGCCGATCTTTTGCGCACCCTGGCCGCGTTCGCGCGTGGACGCAGCGTGGTGATCGCCACCCATAGCGAGACCGCGATGCGCTGGGCCGATACCCGGTTGACCCTGACCGCCGGCGGCGCGCGGCTGGCCAAGGAGGCGTCGCCATGAAGGCTGCACACATCGATTCGCTGAAGGGCGTGTTCGCCCGGCATCGCGGCCGCCTGCTGCTGACCGTGCTGCTGTTGTGGACGACGATGCTGGCCGGCACCGCCTTGTTGGGCCTCTCTGGTGGATTCCTCACCGCGGCCGCCCTGGCCGGCGCGGCCGGGCTCGGCAACGGCTTCAACTTCTTCTCGCCTTCGGCAGGCATCCGCGGGCTGACCATGGCGCGCATCGTGTCGCGCTACTTCGAAAAGCTGGTTGGCCACGATGTCACCCTGCGCATCGCGCGCGATCTGCGCGTGTGGTTCTTCCGGCGCGCTCTGCCGCTGGCACCGGCGCGCTTGGCCGGGGTACGCACGGGTGAACTGCTGGCGCGGTTGATGTCGGACATCGGCGAGGTCGATGGCCTGCTGGTACGCGCGATCGGCCCGCTGCTGGCGCTGGGCGGTATCTCGCTGGTGGCGGTGGTATCGGCCGGCATCATCTACCTGCCGGCGGCTGGCCTGCTGGCGGTGCTCGCACTGTTGATCGGCGTGGGCGTGCCGTGGCTGACCGTGCGTGGTGCGGCCGACCAGGAACGCGACCGCGCGCTGCACCGTGCGCAGCTGCGTACCCAATCCTTCGAAGGCCTGGAAGGCGCGGCCGACCTCGCCGCGCTGCAGGCGCGCGAGCATTGGAACCAGCGCGTGCTGGTCGCGGCCAAGCAGTTGAAGTCGCGCGACAAGCGTCGCCGCTGGCGCCTGATCAGTGGCAATGCATTGCATGGTCTGTGTGGTGCGGGGGGGCTGGTCGCGATGCTGTGGCTGGCCCTGCATGCCTTCGAGCGTGGCAGCGTGGATGCCGCGCTGGCGGCCGCACTGGTGTTCCTGACCGTGGCACTGCTGGAGCTGTGGGCCGGGATCGGCCTGGCCTGGCAATCGTGGTTGTCCGGACGCGTCGCCGCGGTGCGGCTGGAGGCGATCGTGGATCAGGCGCCGGGCGTGGTGGAAGCCGATGCGCCGGTGGCCGTGCCATCCGTACCTGCAACGCTGCGGTTCGAACAGGTGGTGTTCCGCTGGCCCGGCCAGGCGCGCGTGCTGCTGGACCATGTGCAGCTGGAGCTCGCGCCGGGCGAACGGATCGCGATCCGCGGCGACAGCGGCAGTGGCAAGACCACGCTGTCCTCGCTGCTGCTACGGCTATGGGATCCAGAAGCTGGCAGCGTGCGTTACGGCGATGCCGATATCCGCAGTTTCGCGCAGGCCGACTGGCATCGCCAGATCGCCTGGCTGCCGCAGAATGCGCCGGTGTTTGCCGGCACCGTGGCCGACAACCTGCGGCTCGGCGATGTGCAGGCCAGCGACGCGCGCTTGTGGCAGGTGCTGGCGGACGTTCGTCTGCACGTCTGGGCCGAGCAGATCGGCGGATTGTTGGCATGGGTGGGCGAGAACGGCGCAACCATGTCCGCCGGGCAGGCGCGGCGGCTGGCCTTGGCCCGCGCGCTGCTGCGTGATGCACCGATCCTGTTGCTGGACGAGCCGACCGAAGGCCTCGATGTGGATACCGCGCATGCGCTGCTGCAGGACATGGTGGCGGCGCTGGGCAATCGCAGTCTGTTGATGATCACCCACGACGAACTGCCGGAGGGCATCGTGCATCGGAGCTATCGTTTGCGGGATGGACGGTTGGTATAGGCCGGATTGTCTGGCGAATGCAATGTGCTTGACCTAGGATCGTGTCTCAACGTGAACAAGGATGTTGAGCATGAATCGCAACGCAGCATTCCTCCTTATGCTGGGGCTCTTCAGCGGTGGCGCCTCGGCGGACACGGTGTGGAAGGGCACCAGCGTCAACTCGATCACCTCGGGGACGGGAGACATTCTGGAGGCCGGTGGTGTGGCCCTCCACTTGTCTGCAGAATCGACCGGCACGGAAAAATTTGTCGGCGCCGTCACCGCGATGGACGCCCGTCCTTTCCAGGGACAAGAGGTTCGCTTGGCCGGGAGGCTGTTGGTCGAAAAGGGCACAGGCAGTGCGGCGCTATGGCTGCGTGCGGATGGCGCCAACGGGCGATTGGCGTTTGCGAGTTCGGCTGGCACGCCCGTGCGCGCCGATGAAGGTTCACAGGAAAGAGAGCTCCGGCTGTACATTCCGTCCGGAACGACCAGCCTCAACCTCGGTGCAACCTTCAACAGCGCCGGGCATGTCGTCGTCGAGGAGCTCACGTTGACAGCGGAGGCTGCCACGTCGGGCGAAGTGTCCGCCTATGACATGGTCGAGTATGCCCTCAGTACCATTCGCGCCAATGCGTTGAACGCCGGGAACGTTGACTGGGCAGCCGAGGAGGGGCGTCTGACGCCGGCGCTGAAAAACCTCCCCGCACAAGAGGCCTATGCCAGCATCAGAGCGGTTCTGGATGCGCTGGCAGATCGCCATAGTTTCCTGCAACAGCCCAGAGAGGCCGCCGCGTACCGCCAGACCGCGTCGGCATCGAGAGACATCGAGGCCAGGCAGCTGCAGGACATCGGTTACGTTCTGGTGCCGGGCCTGCGTGGGACCGAAGCAAGCGCCAGTGAGGCGTTTACCACGCAGCTCTGTGAGCAGATCGAACGATTGGCACCGACATCAGCCAAGGGCTGGATCGTCGATCTGCGCCAGAACACGGGCGGCAACATGTGGCCGATGCTCAGCGGGCTGCACCCGTTGCTGGGTAACGGAACGATTGGCGCATCCCGGGACCGCGACGGCGTTGCTACCGCTTGGCGCCCACGATCCGGCCGTGCCTGTGGAGCCGACCTTTCCAGCAGTCGCGTGGCTGTTCTCGTCGGCCCGAAGACGGCAAGCTCTGGTGAAGCGGTTGCGGTCGCCTTCAGAGCCCGCCCTGGCACCCGGTTCTTCGGACAGCGCACGGCAGGGCTCGCAACAGCCAATCGCGCCTATCCTCTGCCTGACGGCGGCGCGCTCCGTTTGACGAGGGCCGTGATGCTGGATCGCTCGGGTGAGGCCTATCCGGACGGGATACAACCCGAGGCGCTCGTTTCGAATGATCAGGACGCCATCGCGATGGCGGCCGCATGGCTGCGCGTGTTGCCGTGAAGCCGCGCCGCGCGCACCCATGATGACCCTAGGTCATGCCCGCAGCAGCACCGCCAGCGCGCAGACGTTGGCCAGCACGCACAAGGCGAATACCCATTGAAACGCGGCCTTGCGATGCTTATGGCGAAACACGGATTGGCCGAGCAATGCGCCGGGCCAGCCGCCCGCGAATGCCAGCAATTGCAACGTGCGTTCGGGCGTGCGCCAGCGGCCGAGTCGCGCAGAGCGCTTGTCGTATCCGTAGAGTGCGAACGCAACCACGCTGGCCACTACGTACCACGCCGCCAGCCACAGGGGTAACAGGTCGGTCGCCGCCATCGCGATCAAGGCACCTGCCGCAGCCAGCGCCAGGTACCGGCGCGCGTGCCTCATAGCGCCTGCAGGAAGCCGCTGACCGCCGGCCCGAACCGGGCGAAGTCCACCAGGAACGCATCATGGCCCTGCGGCGAATCCAGCCCGATGAACTGTGCGTCGGCACCACCGGCGCGCAGGCCATCGGCGATCTGCTGTTGCTGCTGTACCGGGAACAGGATGTCGGTGTTGGCGCCGATCGCCAGCGCCTTGTGCACCTGGATCTTCGCCAGCCCGGCCATCACGTCGCCGTCGGCATATTCGGCCAGGTCGAACCAGTCCATCGAGCGGCTCAGGTACAGGTAGCAGTTGGGATCGAAGAAGCGCACGAAACGGCGGGCATGACCTTCCAGATAGCTTTCCACCTGGAACTCCAGGCCGAACGGATCGTCATCGGCCTGATCCGAATCCAGCCGCACGCGGCCGAAGCGGCCGTCCCATTCCAGGGCGGAGCGGTAGGTGATCACGCCAAGCTTGCGCGCCATGCGCATGCCCGATTCCGGATAGGCCTGATCCGTATAACGACCGCCATTCCACTGCGGATCGAGCCGGATCGCTTCGCGCTGCAGCGAGCGGATCGCGATCGAGAACGGCAGCGCCTGGGCACTGCCGGAAATGTTGATATGGCTGCGTGCGATGCCCGGATGCAGCAACAGCAGCGCCAGCGCGGTCATTCCGCCCATCGAATTGCCGATCACGCAGGCCAGTTCGGTGACGCCCAATGCGCGCACCACCTCCACCGCCGCACGCGCGCCATCTTCGATCGACAGCTCGGGAAAACGCAGGCCATACAGCTCACCGGTGGCCGGGTCGATGCTGGCCGGGCCCGTCGATCCCTTGCAGCTGCCCAGTGAGTTCACGCAGATCACGAACCAGCGATCCGTATCGATCGGCTTGCCAGGGCCGACCATCGCCTCCCACCAGCCGGCGGCCGGGTTGTCGGCGTTGGCCGCCGCATGCGCATCGGGGGAGAGCCCGGTGACGATCAACACCGCATTGCCGGCGTCCGCGTCGAGCGTGCCCCAGGTTTCGTAAGCCACGTGGGCATCGCGCAGCTCACCGCCGCGCTTGAACGCGAACGGCGAGGGCAGGGCGTGGTAGCGGGTGCCGGGGGGAATGAATTCAGTCATGCGCGCATTTTAGCCGGGCGCCGCGATGGCGCCGTGGTGGTGGGCGGCACGCTGCGTCGCGGCCGCGCAGCGATCATGGGCGATCAAACACCAGTGGCACCGGCCCGGCATGCGGCAGGCGCACCCGTACCGGGGCGGTTTCCACATCGTCCGGCTGGCGGTTGGCCTGGCCGGAACGCGACAGCCGCGCCAAGACCTCCACCTCCTGCACCTGCGACAGCGTGCTGGTCGGCATCGGGCTGTCGCGATCGCCGAGCGTGACCAGCAACGGCAACCGGCTGGCCGGATGTTTCTGTACGGCGATCGGCATCGGCGGGCCGTCCGGCGCGCGCGCGATCACGAACACTGTGGCGTTGGCCAGCGCCGGATCCGGAGCGGTTTCCGACGCGAACCGCACCTGTACCGCGAGCGCGTGTTTCCCGGCCGCCGCAGGGGCCGGCGTCTCCGGCAGGGGCGGGAGACCGGCATTGCCACGGGCGATGGCGATCTGCTCGCGCAGCGCGCGCGCCGCGCCCGGCTCCAGCCGTGGCAGCAGCGCTTCCCAGGCGTTCGCTGCCTCGGCGTCCTGCCCGCGCTGGCGCAGGGCGATGCCGATCAGCCAGCCGGCGCGTTCGCTCTCCGGCGCGAGCGCGTTGGCGTGGCGCAGCCACTGCAGGGCCTGGTCATCGAATTGTTTGCCCGGCGCTGCCTGGGCCCGTGCCTGGGCCGCTT
>Ga0213827_1001153_pt1 | contig 15963 bp, 19 predicted proteins | sample MC6MC0898MG_FD_180669 | JGI IMG/M metagenome (GOLD analysis project Ga0213827, IMG submission 180669) | Enriched soil aggregate microbial communities from Iowa State University, Ames, United States - MC6-MC0898-MG | ecosystem: Environmental > Terrestrial > Soil > Unclassified | place: USA: Iowa...
TTTTTTGTCTTTTGTGGGTATGGTTTTTAAAGGATTAAAAGGATTTTTATTGAATGATATAGTATAGCATTAATGAGGGGGTAATCTTCGTGAAGAAAATTGCAATTATATCAGATATTCATGGGAATAAAACGGCATTAGAGGCCGTATTAAAAGACATTCGCTTAAAAAAGATTGACAGAATTTTTTGTTTAGGTGATTTAATCGGCAAGGGCCCTCAAGGTTCTGCCTGTATAGAACTTATCCAACAGAATTGTGAACAAGTCGTACGAGGCAATTGGGACGTATTTATTCAATCCCCTACTGACAATGATTTTCTCCAATGGTTTAAAGATCGATTAACAGCAAAAGACTATCAATATCTCGGGTCATTACCCTTCCATATTGATCTTGAATTAAATGAACAGCTCATAAGATTTTTCCATGCGTCTCCAAGAAGTGAATTTGAACGTATCCTACCAAATCATCCACTTGAAAAGCGTTTATCTATGTTTGAGAATACTGCAGTAACCAATTCAAGCCATTACAAGAAACATCCTGATATTGTGTTCTATGGCGATATCCATACAACTTTTTTACATACATATAAACAAGGAATTCTTTGTAATGTAGGGAGTGTTGGTAATTCACTTGACCTAACTTCTGCTTCCTATGCCATTCTAGATGGAACACAGTCAAACAATGCCATCCAATTTATTAGAGTAGCATATGACCGAGAGGCTGAGCTAATGATCGCAAAAGAGCTGGGTATGCCTCAATTAGATCAGTATTATAATGAAATAATGTTTGCCAACTATCGAAATGCTTAGTACCGTCATAATTAAAAAAGAATCCATTTTCATGCCAACATGGATTCTTTTTTATATTCAACGCTGAAAATACCATTGCAGCGCATTCTTGTAGAGGATTTTATCAACAGCCTGTTGATCAAATAGCTGTTGAATCAATTCCACATCCCCATAATTAAAAGGTCGTTTAGCTCTTGTAGACGGGCAATCTGTTCCAAACATGAGGGCATCTGGATTAGCATTATAAATCGCTTGTAAAGCATGCTTCACATCCAGCTCCACACGACCAAAGCCAGTCGCCTTGACACGTACTCCCTTATCAACAAGCTTTAATAAATGTGGCAGCCCTTCTTCCGACAACCCTAAATGATCGATGGAGATGGCTGGTAATGCTTCAATTGTCGAGGCTATCTCCGGTATTTCCTTCGCATCGATATATAATTCACTATGCCAGCCCACCAAATCATAAACCCGTCGTGCAAAGGTTTCTAGCTGTGATAAATCCTCTGAACCACCTCGTCTACTATTAAAGCGTAATGCCCGTACCCCATTGTTATGTAAATGTACAATTTCATCATCCGTGACCGTATTAGGTAATTGCGTTACCCCACAAAACGTGGGACCCAATTGTTTCAATGCTTTTAAAAGATAGGCTTGGTCAAATCCTTGAAAAGATCCTGATACAATGGCGCCTCCCGCTATCTGGAGACTCACTGTGTCCTTTTGATAATCCTCTACTACATAGCTTGGTGGCGTATAACCTTGATTTTCGATAATCGGAAAATTAAAGTCAATGATATGAAAGTGTGCATCAAAGATTCGCATCATTTATCCCCCTTTTCCTTTGAATTTACCATACTCTAACTATAAGTTATAATACGAATTTCCAGCTATTTATCATAAGGAAAACTTATTGACTTGCAATAGCTTAAGTTCCCTCTTCTCTTTTCAAGTTGATAAAACAAACGTAAAAAATGGTATGAACAATTAATTTCATACCACTCTTTTTAGCTAAGCTAATGCCTTATTCCTCAAATTTTTTAAATGCTAGCACAGCATTATGACCACCAAAGCCAAACCCATTCGATAGCGCAAAGTTAACGTCTTGATGAAGTGCCTCATTAGGAACATAGTTTAAATCACATTCGGGATCTGGTGTTTCATAATTGATGGTTGGTGGAATAATGCCCTCCATTATACTTTTCAATATAATAATGGCTTCAATTCCACCGGCCGCGCCAAATAGATGTCCTGTCATCGATTTTGTGGAGCTAACCTTTAGTTGATAGGCATGGTCACCAAAAACGTGTTTAATAGCCTTTGTTTCAGATTTATCTCCCTCTGGAGTACCTGTGCCGTGTGCGTTGATATAATCGATAGCTGCCCCATCGATAGCACCCATTTTTAATGCCAGCTTCATGGCATTGGCAGCACCCATAAAATCAGGAGCTGTAATATGATAAGCATCTGTTGTCACACCATAGCCAACAATCTCACCCAGAATCGTAGCACCCCTTTGTTTGGCGTGTTCATACTCCTCTAGGAATACGATGCCAGCTCCTTCAGACATGACAAAGCCATCCCGCTCGCTATCGAATGGTCGACTGGCCTTTGTTGGCTCTTCATTCCTAGTGGACATGGCTTTCATGCGGGAGAATCCTGCAAAGCTAAGTGGATTAATCGGTGCCTCCGCTCCGCCTGCTAAAATGCCATCCGCATAGCCATGTCGAATCGCTAAGAAAGCTTCTCCAATCGCCTGGTTTCCTGTCGCACAGGCAGAAACAGGTGAAAAGCTTGGTCCTTTAAAGCCCGTTTTGATTGCTAGTATTCCTGCAGCCATATTGCTAATCATCATCGGCACCATAAATGGTGACACCTTCCTAGGCCCTTGATTGAGCATCGCTTGATGATTTTCTAAAATCGTTTCAATGCCCCCAATGCCAGAGCCAATGTAAACGCCTAAACGCTCCTTATCTACCTGATCCATATTTAAATTGGCTTGTGTCAGAGCTTGCTGGGCAGCGGCAACAGCATATTGCACAAATAGATCATATTTACTGATTTCTTTTTTATCCATATACAGCGTTGCATCGAAATCCTTACTCGTCCCAGCTATTTGCGTATTAATGCCGCTAAATGCCTCCCCTTGAATTTTTTGAATCCCTGATTTTCCTGCCTTAATATTCTCCCATAAGGCTGATACCGAATTACCTAACGGGGAAACAACACCATATCCAGTAACAACGACTCTTCGTACCATGCACATCGCTCCTTCTCGTATCATGTCTTACTTTAACAGTTCCTTTAATTGCTCCAGCATCTTTTGAAAGAACGCTTCTCCTACAACACGTTTATATTGTAATGCCCCTTTCGTACTTGAAATAAGTAATACAGCTAGAGCCTCCAAATCATTAGTAGCTTGGAGTGCGCCCTGTTGTTTAGCATCTTTCAATAGCTCAACAAAGACATCGATTTCCATTTGACTAAGCTGCTGAAGCTTTTCTTGCATTGGTTGCGGTAATTCTTGATAATCCGCCTGTAAAGCTGATATAGGGCAAATGCCGTCTTGCTCTAGAAATTTTATTCGCTGCATAATAAAGGCAAATGGCTTTTCCTCAGCTGGCAAAGTGGACTCCTTCATCAATGTAAAAGTTCTCTCTAATCCTTGTTGAATTCTTTCGCAAACAGCAATCCCTAAGTCTCCCTTCTTCTCGAAATGATAGTGAATACTGGCTTTCGTGACGCCAAGCTCCTTTGCTAAATGCTCATAACTAAATGATGTGAATCCTTTTTCCTGAATATTCTTCAATGTTAATTCTATAATTTGCATTTTTCTATTTGTCATGGCTTTATACTAACTTACTAGTAGGTAAGTGTCAATCTAAAAAATGCAGCAGATAAACGATTTATCTGCTGCTTGCGTGATTATTGCATTTCCTTTGTTGGTCCCATCACGCCAGGTACTGGTAAACCTGCTTGACGTAGTAGGACCGTCATTTGTCCACGATGATGTGTTTGATGGTCAATTAATACACGTAATAAAGCCCCTTTTGGCATCGGCGCTTTAAAGCCTGTTACTACCTCTAGTAACTCTTCATTCGAAAGCTTAGCCACTTCCTCTTTAATACCATTTGCTACGCTTTCATAGGCTGTCACGATCTCAGCCGCAGTCGTTGGCACAGGATCTTCTTGACGAATCATTGGTACTTTTAATCCTGCTAGATAGCTAAAATAACCTGCTGCTCCAACTAAATGCCAGCCTAACCAACCAAGTGTACTGTGACCCTCTACAATGCTTTGCTGAAGCTTGTCATCTGTTAAAGCCTGTAATACCTGTAGTGTCCCGTTTGATGCATTTGACCATTCTTGTAAGAAATCATCTACATGTCTATACATGTCTTTGCCCCCCATTTTTTCACTTCATTTCTATCATAGATAATTTTCCATGCTGTTACAAGTTTTCATTAAATAGTTTACATAATAATATTATTTATATAATCTCATATTATTCGTATAACACTCCTCGTTCACGTATAATGAAAGAAAATAGCGAAGGAGTGTGCCCATGAGATACCCTGTTCTAGTACTTTCTGTAGTATTTTTACTGGCTGGCTGTCGTGAAGAAGTTCAGGAAGAGCCTGTGCCAGCTCCAACACCATCTGTGGAAGACAAGCAAGCAGTGGAACAAGATCAAACGTCACTTCTCTCCTATTTTCCACCTGATGGATCTGTTGCTTCTTTTCAAGGGGAAGGAAATGAATTTGCTAGCTTCACACTAAAAACTACCTACCTCGATACACAGCATATCGTACAAATAGAGGATAATGGTGGTGTGACACTATTAAAAATCTACCGCATAACGGATACAAGTATTGATCTTGTCTATCGAGAACCTGTTGACAGTAATCCAAGCATGCCAAGTGCAGCTGAGGCAGCTTCTTATCCTGTCCTGGAAACCGTACTTCAAAAGCCTTTACAAGTCGGGACAAGCTTTCAAGGTTGGACCATTGAATCAACGACCGCTACTGTTGATACTGGTACAACGGTCTATCAAGATGTCATCCAGCTAAGTCGCTCTGAAGATCAAATGACCACAACCAAATATTTTGCAAAGGACATTGGTCTAATTCGCAAAGAGGATACGATGGAAACAGAGCAAGATGAGCCATTTGTTGTGACATCAACCTTGCAAAAAATAGAATAATTGAAAGAAAACAGGCGTCCTGCTTGGGCGTCTGTTTTTTAGCAAAGGAGGCCAATCAATGAGTGATATACATAATGCAACCCCAAAGCAAGATGAATTAACGGAAGAAGAATTTATTGAACTTGTACTCGAGGAACAGCAAAAAGCATTAGCACAGGCGCGAGAAGAACGCATTTATGGAAAAAAGCCAAAAAAACAAAAGCCTCTTGTACGCTGGATCGTGTGGGGTATGGCACTAGTGCTGTTTTTCAATACATTTGCCCTCATTTTTCAAATCTACTCCATACCTGCGCTTGAATTTATCAAGGTTTCAACGCGGCTCTCTGCACAAGAAGATATACAAACCTATAAAAAGGCAGTCGTTGAAATTTCAACAGGCTCCAGTAAAGGCACTGGTTTTGCCATCTCACCAGATGGTCTGATTGTCACCAACGCCCATGTTGTCGAACATGCCACAACATTATCAGTCGTCTTTCCTGATGAGGGACTGATGGAAGCAACATTAATCGAGAGCTATCCAGCCGTAGATTTAGCCTTTGTACAGGTGCAAGCTGAGCAACTTCCCTATCTACCTCTTGCAGAAGATCCACCTTACACTGTTAATGAACATGTCTATTTTATTGGAAATCCACTTGCTTTCACCGGCATCGCTAATGAAGGAACATTGCTAGAAGCCATTCAATTAGAAGATTGGCAGGAGCCAGTTAGGATGCTAAAAGCTCCTGTTTATCGTGGCAATAGTGGTAGCCCTGTAATCGATCAACATGGTGAGGTCATTGGGGTTATCTTTGCCACGATGAAATATGAGCCCATTGGAAATGTTGGCCTATTTGTACCTGTACAACAACTCCGAAATTTATTAGAAGAGCAATAAAAAATGAACCTGTAATAAGCAGGTTCATTTTTATAGGGTGTCTTAGGTTTACATAATATTATTATTTATCTTTACTTTCTTGCTTGACGAACTGAGCAATTGGCGATTTTACAGGAATTTTACTGACAACCTCATCACTCACTTCTGCAACCTTTTGTAGCACATGTAAAAGCTTGTCATCCCCTGTCCAATGCTTTTCCACTACATCTGGACCCAACTTATTAATAATGGTATTTACCACAAAAGTTGCTAGTACAACATCATCTAAATAGCCACCAAAGCCTAGCAGTCCTTCTGGCATTAAATCCATCGGTAATACAAAATACGCAATGGATGCCCCAATTAATGCACGACTCTTTTTATCTACACCCGCATCGGTTACTGTTTTAATTAACAAATGAAATAAATCAGGCACAAACATTAAATACGGAGTAAACTTGTTACTTTTTCCCTTTTTCGACCCAAGAAAAGCTACTAATTTTGTACGTAGTTTCTGATAAAAATCTTGTTGCTCCTGTTCTTCAGGCAATTTTTCTTCATTATTCACATTCATCTGCCTCCTTCTTTACAAGCGATGCGCTATTTTGGCGGGGCTACCCTCCATTTTATAGGGTTATCCGCTACTTTTGTGCAGGTATCCTTCAGTTTTACATGGCTATCCGCTACTTTTATAGCGCTATCCTTTACTTTTGCATGGCTATCCGCCACTACTATATATTTAACCTAAAATAGGATTTGTAATCCTTAAACTTGCAAATGATACAAAAAAGACATCCTATTTGAATAGGATGTCTTGGGTTTAACGAAGTAATTTTAATTACTGAGAATTAAAGTTTAGTTACGTTAGCAGCTTGTGGTCCGCGGTTGCCATCTACAACTTCGAATTCCACTTTTTGACCTTCGTCAAGAGTTTTAAAACCTTCGCCTTGGATAGCTGAGAAGTGTACGAATACGTCGTTTTCACCTTCAACTTCGATGAATCCAAAACCTTTTTCTGAGTTAAACCATTTTACTGTACCTTGTTTCATTTAAGAAAACCTCCAAAAAATAAAAGTGAACAATATGTAATTTCTTCAGCGATTGAAAAAAATTCACATATTACAAAGAGTACCGAACTAACGCGATCACTTTTTGTAATATGTGAATTCATGTTTCCGGTGAAGCAATTAAATTGTTAAGTTAAGTATAACTGCCATCCATAATTTTGTCAAATAAAGAAAAAATCTTTTTTACTTTTTTTCAAAATTTTTTTACTTCTCTTCTATTTTACACGCAATTATCCCATGATATACTTGTGCATCATCATCGCAAGCCTCACAGTAAAAGCTCTCATCCTCAGACCAAAAAGCCCAATACTGCTCCTCTTTCGTTGCCTCATTATCGTAAGAGGAACGAAAATGCGCTAATTTTTGCTGTAATGCACGTTCAAAGAGCTCCTTCGTGTCAAATGTATCTTCAGTTTGAATATAAGCTTCCCAGCCTTCAAATTTCCACCAAGGCTCATAGTCCGCTTTCATGTAAATAATTGTATACATATTTGCCCATTCCTTGCTGTCATAAGATAGTTTCATTTTAGCAAACACAACTGAAATGTCTATTAAAACCACCTGAATTATGCTATTATTACCTTATTATACATACTTTTTGGAGGTATTTTTATGTTTTCAAGTATTCGACCTAAAGCAGAGCTAGAAGAACTACTCAAACGTGGTACAGATTTACATGCAACAGGCCGATTTTACCAAACACTGGCATTCAATCATTTCACTTCACAAGATGAGGAGCACTTAAAGGCACTCTATCAAAAGCTCAAAGACATTACCCCTTCCATGAATGCCATTTTTCATCATTATTTAAGCGAGATATCCCCTACCTCTCAATTAATCATTAGTGAAGAAAATATTAATCAATACTTAACACAGTTTTTCTTAGCAACTCGTGATGATCATTATGTAGATGAAACTGTCAAATTTTTCAATCTATTCCGCAAGCATCAATACGAGCCTGGTAAATTAATTGTTGTCTTCAACCAATTTGCCTTCTATATTACTACATATATTTTACACAATTTTGGTATCAAGCCAAATAAAGCATTTCAATATATGAAATCATTCCAATCCGCTGTCAATGTCGATCAAGAATTGTTAGTGGAAGTGTTAACAGAACGTATTATTGAAAATGTGGTAGGAGAAGTATCTTCTTTAATGGATGTCAATGCCAAAATTATGTACATGAAGGATTTAGTCTTTAGCCTAGATAAGCAAAATGAAGAGATTCAATCCTCTACTGCTGCAACAGAACAGATTGCAGCTTCTATCAATGAGGTTGCACGCATGTCTTCTCATATATCAGAGAAAACAACTGAATCTGTTGACCATGCTACAAAAGGTAAAAACGCTATTGAGCATGCCCTATCGGAGATTTTTAAAACAGAGGAGACCTTTACATCCATTGTTGACTCATTTTCGGAATTACAAAAAAGGGTAAATGATATTGAGCAGGTTGTCACATTAATCAATCAAATCGCCGATCAAACGAATCTACTCGCACTTAATGCCTCCATTGAAGCAGCGCGTGCAGGTGAACATGGGAAAGGCTTTGCGGTCGTTGCACAGGAAGTACGAAAGCTTGCTGAAAACACGGTAGCTGCGCTAAGTGAAGTATCCGCAAATGTTCATCATTTAAAGAGTTATTCGAATGATGTTTCTAACTCAATTACAGATACGACAGCTATTATTAAAGAAGCAACCGTTGAAGCAAAAGATTCGTTACCATTATTAAATGCCATTGTTCAAGCGATTGAGGGTATTAATTTAGATGTGACAAATACGGCTGCCATTTCCCAGGAACAAGCAGCCGCGATTGATGAAGTTTCAGCAAGAATGATCGAAATTTCAAGCTTGCAGGAAGATATTCGTGATTATAGTCATAATACATCCAGCGATATTCATTTATTAGGGAAAGAAATTAACCGTTTCCGTAATGATCTTATTGCTAACAATAATGTACAGCTTTCATCTATTGCCCTACTACAATTATCGAAGGCGGATCATATTTTATGGAAATGGCGCATTTATAACATGTTCCTTGGCCTAGAAAACGTTGATCCAAGCGATGTTTCTTCTCATAGAGACTGTCGACTTGGCAAATGGTACACTGCGCCTCGTACAGTCGAACGTTTCGGTCATTTACAGGACTATCATGAATTAGATGGCTATCATTTACGCGTCCATGAATCAGCGAAGCTTGCGGCTGAAGCCCATAAAGCGGGTCATATCGAACAAGCTGATGTTCATCTAAAAGAAGTCGATGAGGCATCTAAGCATGTACTTTATCACATTAATAACTTAATTGCCTATTTAGAAAAAGAACGTGTCATGCAATAAAAGGAGAGGTTAGCCCCTCTCCTCTATTAAGTAGGAGGTATTCCCTTGAACAAACGAGCAAGTATAAAATTTTTTGGTGATGTCTATGGCACAGGCTACCGATTCTTCATCAAGCAAAAAGCTATTGAATTAGGGTTAAAAGGATACTGTCGATTGAATGACGCAGAGCAAATTGAAGTGGAAGTGGAGGGCTCAGAAAAGGCACTCAATGAATTTCTCCTTTTTGTCCAAAAAGGCGTTAGTCCCCAAGCCGATTCCAATTCATTTTCTTTAGAATTATACGATGATTTAAAAGGCTATATACGTATGGAGTCAGACATTGTTTAATGTCTGGCTTTTTTGTAGTGTTGTTTTAGAGAGGGGTTCAACAAATTTTAAACTAACACGGCGTTTTATTGTCACATAGGAAGTAATACAATTTACTTGTCCTTGTTGCGGATATAATGCATGAAAAACTACTAAATACTTACCAGATATGTGCAATTTGTATATTAGATTGGGTGCCAAACGAAAAAGACGAAAAAGATTCAAATTGGAAGCCGTTTTTCTAGAGAGCTGACACTGGGCTATGGGTTCTTTGAATGATGCCTCCTCTCCTATTTATTGAAATCAAAAAAGTCATGCTCTTAAGAACATGACCTATCGTCATTTTTTGATTTTTATTTTTTGAATGGCAGCAACTAATATTGATTCATCAGTGATTTTCACATATTGATTTTTAGATTCCTTCATATAGCCTTCTTTGTTTAAATAGGCTTTTAATTTTGATTTTTTCTCAAAGACTTTTTCTTTCACTTTCTGTTCACTTACTGGTTCATCCATATTTTTTGTAATAGACACCAGAAAAATTTTCGTCATCCTATATCCCCCTTTGTATCAGTTACGAATTCATTTGGAAAAAGTTTCATACAAGACTCATTCATTTTGGATGAAGATGCTCTTCTTAGAGAATAAACCGCTCCTTTTCGAGTTGGAGCCGCTCATGGATCTCACTTAACCGCTCGCTTTGAGGCAGAAGCCGCTCTTGAATCAAATTACGCTCCTCTATTCAGTGACCGAGATGCAAAAAATCGCTCATTCCGATGTCAGAATGGCTCCTTAGGATAACAAAACCGACTTATTCATCGAAACAACTCACTTATTCTATGTATTATCATTGAGAAAGTTCACAAATAGCAGTAAAATTTATGTAAGGGATTAATTTTCAATGAAACTTTATGTCGATTATTTCGTATAAGAAGATAGACATATTGAAAAGCAAGGAGGATGAAACAATGCTTAGTGTCGGACAGTTTTTCTCTAGACATAGTGCCAGCTTTCTTATTTCGCTCACAACTGTTTCTATCGCAGCAATTGCGGCAAATCCTGGATTCTTCCTTGGTGGTTTACTGTTTGCGGGTTCCTATGCGACGAGTACAGCGTTGCTGAAACATAGACAAAAAAAGAAAGTCATGCAAATAGCAGGCATCACAAAAGAAGAATTCAAACACATTGAAACACAAGTATTAACAGCTAATAAGCATATTCAAACATTGAGTCAAAACTATTTACGTGTACGTTCTGTTTCAGCGTTTAAACAACTACTTGAAATGACGCGTATCTCCAAAAATATCGTCAAAATCGTCAAGACAGACCCACGTAAATTTTATAATGTGGAACCATTTTTCTATGCACACTTACCTTCTGCTGTAGAATTAACGGATAAATATACAATGCTTTCCAAGCAGCCAGTGAAGGATAAGGAAATTCAATTAACTTTATCCAAAACACGTGAAACCCTAACTGATTTGAATGACACCATTCAAATTGATTTGAAGGATGCGCTTGCAAATGATATCGATCATCTGCAAATGGAGATTGAATTCGCAAATCGTTCCAATCTTAGACGTAGAGAACAATTGGACTGGCGAGGCGATGATAAATGACAGCAAACGAACACGCATTTCAACTAAATACCATACCAGGGCTTTCTCCACTAGTCCAATCCTATTTAGAAACAACTCCGCAAAACGAGGCGATGGCGACTTATGAAACGCTATCGCCTCTTGCACAAAGTCGTGCATTACTGTATGCCAGTCAAATCGATTTGACTGATTTTGAATCATTGCTGTCCCTTGGGCAAGATTCACAGCGAGCTCTGTCTCAATTTGCCGACCGCATGCTTGCTCAAGTAAAGCAAAAGGATGTCACTAAAATTGGTCAAATGCTGGATTCTTTAATGCAGACGTTAGATCGAGTAGATCCAACTGCTTTGGAACCAAAAAAGCAAACCTTTTTCAAAAAAATCTTTGGCAAAACCGAGCCTAATGTGAAGCAAACACTCACAGAATTTGAACGTATTAGTATACAGGTGGAACGCATTGGCGTTCAGCTAGAACGTGCACAGCTTCAGCTGATAAAAGATGTTGAAAACTTAGAGGCGCTTTATGCCCATAATCGAGGATTTTTTGAGGAATTGGCAACGGCGATTGCCGCAGGACAAATGAAAAAGCAGCAAGCCATTGAGGTAGAGCTACCTGCACAAATAACGAGTGTCCAAGCTACCAAACAGCCACTTGCGATCCAGCAATTAAATGACTTTGCTGCTCAAATCGAAAGACTCGATCAACGTATTTATGATTTACAAGTATCACAGCAAGTCGCTCTGCAAACAGCTCCTCAAATCCGTATGATTCAGCAGGCCAATCAAACATTAGCTGAAAAAATTGAGTTTTCTATCGTTACCTTGATTCCGCTCTGGAAAAACCAACTGGCGATGATGCTATCGATGCATATGGATCATCATTATGCACGTTTAGAGGAGCGATTATCAAGGGCTCATGATCGCTTCTCAAGTCCCACGTTTGAACAGCAAGTTTCGAAGTTTAAAGAAACACAGCAAGAGCTGCAAACAGCAATTAAAGATGTCTTTGCCCTGCATACCGCAACTGAACAAGAGAAACAACAGCTACAGGATGTGGCGGGTGCTAGCAGCTATCAGCGAGATTAACAAAAAAATGGGTGGCTCAGCAAATGTTCTGAACCACCCTGTTTGTTTTTATTCAAAATAATCTTTATAGTAGCCACCGACATTACCTGTGTTGTCGATGATAAAAACGAACTCTTCTGTTTCATTTTTCACTTCATACTCTTTTCCTACTGTTAATACGTTTGATACTAAGTATTTCGATGCATTTGTATGTTTGCAAGTAACCGTTCGTAATGTTGGCGCATCTTTCCATTTTAAATGTAACATATTCTCTCTACCTCTCTTTACTAGCAAAAGCTAATGTCTATTGCTTATTTTATAATATTTTTGGTCTTTTGTGGAGAAAAAAGAAATACTATACCTATTCTATCCAAAAAAAATGAATATTTGAGGTGTTATGATGAGTTTTGGTGGTGTACCGCAATGGTTTTTTATCATTGCTGTAGCATTCGCAATCTGCTTTGTACTTTATGCAGAATGGAATTCTAGAAAATAAGTGAGTCCAACAGGTTGGACTCACTTTTTTGTGCTTATTTTAATGTACGCTTTAAAAATTCCTTCGTACGTTCGTGTTGTGGATTGACTAATACTTGTGCTGGAGGACCTTCTTCCACAATTACACCTTTATCCATAAAGACAACACGATCTGCTACTTCTTTGGCAAATTCCATCTCATGTGTCACGATGAGCATCGTATTGCCCTCGTTTGCTAGCTGACGCATTACCTTTAATACCTCACCCACCATTTCTGGGTCTAATGCGGATGTTGGCTCATCGAATAGCATTACATCAGGATTCATTGATAAGGCACGAGCGATGGCCACACGCTGCTTTTGTCCACCTGAGAGTTGACGGGGCTTGGCATTCACATATTGATCCATGCCAACGATTTTCAAATATTTAAGCGCCGTTTCTTCTGCTTCTTTTTTCGAACGTTTTAACACTTTGATTTGGCCCACCGTGCAATTACTTATGACATTGTGGTTGTTAAATAAATTGAACTGCTGGAACACCATGCCTAAATGTGTGCGATATTCTTGAATATTGTGCTTTTCATCTAGGATGTCTTCCCCTTTATAAATAATTTGACCGCCACTTGGCGTTTCTAATAAATTTATGCAACGAAGCAATGTGGATTTACCAGAGCCAGAGGAGCCAATTAAACAAACTACCTCCCCTTTTTCCACTTGGAAATTCACATCTTTTAACACTTGGTTACGTCCAAATGATTTACTTAAATGTTCGATTTTAATGACTGCCATTTGTGCGTCCCCCTATACGGCTTCTTTTTGTTCTTTTTGATAGGCATCAGGACCATCTAGACGTTTTTCAACATACAGAAGGATGCGAGATGCGGTAAATGTCATGATGAAATAAAGAACACATGCAACGAAGAATGATTCGAAATAACGGAAGTTGTTACCCGAAATTGATTTTGTTTGGAAGAATAATTCCGTTACTCCAATGACATTTAATACGGCTGTATCTTTAATATTCATGATTAATTGGTTACCTGTCGCTGGTAAAACATTACGTGCTACTTGTGGTAAGACAACATGAAGCATAATTTGGAAGTGGTTCATGCCAATTGCTGATGCTGCCTCGTATTGACCATTATCAATGGATACAATACCGCCACGAACAATTTCTGCCATATATGCCCCTGTATTGAGGGAAACGACTAAAATACCTGCTGTAATAAAGTGCATATCGATACCGAATGCGATATCTAATCCGTAGTAGACAACCATAGCTTGTACAATCATTGGTGTACCACGGAAAAATTCAACATAGCATGTTAGTATAAAATTAATGAGCTTTAAGCTATAAAATTTCACACCTTTTTTACGAACTGGAATCGTATGCATAATTCCGATGAAAAATCCGATAAATGCACCAATAATTGTACTAATACTCGAAATCAGTAACGTATAATACGCACCTCGTAAAAACATTTGCCAGTTGTTTTCAATAATTGAAAGTATCCATTCAAGACTCATGATGTTCCTCCTAACAATGTCATCTTGCTCGCTTATTTCTTTTGTGTCCTAGCTCTTTCTACCATTCTATGATTTGTCACGCTAGGACATTATCATTATGTAGAGAGGTTCTCATTTTGATAATGATGAAATGATCATGCACGGACTAATTGCTAGTCCGTGCCATGTCATTATTGTGCTGCGGGTTGTTGAGAAATAGCTTCTTCCATAATCGCTTGACGATCATCTTCTGAAATGCCTTTTAGGATTTCATTGATTTTTTCACGATTTGCATCATCTTTACGTAAGCCTACAGCAATTGAAGTATTTGATAGGTCTGTATCAAAGCCTTCTTCAAATGCTACATATGTGAATTTATCGTTGGCAGCAGAAGCGGAAATGCCCTCTGGACGTTCAGCTACATAGCCATCAATTTTACCTGCTTCTAACGCCACACGCATTGCTGGGAAGCTCTCCATTGCTGTTTGCTTTTCTACGCCTTTAATTTGATCGATAACTGTGTAGTTTGATGTATTTAATTGTGATGTAATTTTAGCACCTGAGAAGTCTTGAATCGATTTTGCGCCTTCATATTTGCTACCTTTTTTAATAACCATAACAAAATCAGAAGTATAATAGTTTTCAGTAAAATCAATTGTTTTCTTGCGTTCTTCTGTTGGTGACATACCTGCAATAATTGCATCAATTTTGTTTGATTGTAGCGCTGGAACTAAACCGTCCCACTCCATTTTAACAATGACTAACTCTTTGCCTAGACCTTCAGCAATTTTCTTTGCCATTTGTACATCATAGCCACCTGCGTACTCTGCATTATCCGCAATTTTCACTGCGCCATTTGCATCGTCTTGCTGTGTCCAGTTGAACGGTGGGTAGCCAGCCTCCATTCCAATTCGGAATTCACCGCCGCCTTCTTCTTTGTCAGTCCCAGCATCACTTGAACCGCCCTCTTTTTTGTCACTTGTGCCACATGCAGCTAGCACAATTGCCGTCATGATAGAGATCATTACTAACAACCATTTTCTTTTCATGAAAAACTCCCCTTTTCTGTAAAAAAATAAGACAACTGTACTAAAAAAGACCTAAGTTTATTGAACTTAGGTCTTACCTTTTATGACAGTTGCCCAAATCCTCACTATAATTTCCATGTTTCCGAGATAGCACAACCTAGTAAATCTGGAAATCCATTTACTAGGACAGTCCTGCACTTATTCACTGCAGACCCAGTATAAAAGTACGAGCTCCTTTTATACTTCGGCGATATTTCCTTCTTCATTGCGTCTTCGCTTGCTTTTACTCAACAATGAACTAATAAATACCGCGCCTCTACCTCACTGGTAACAATTCGTGAGGTTTGTTTATTTAATTGATATTTAGATACTACTATAAAACTAATATGTTCGTCAAGACGATTTTAACATTTTTCTGACTAATGACAATATTAGGATATTGTGCGTTCTGCTTCCACTTTAAATCGTTGAACTTTTGTTGATATTTCTGAAAATTACAACAAAAATTTATTATAGAGTATGTTCTATATGTGAGAAAAGTTGCGTTTTTTTCTTTCTTTGCTCCTCTAAACGATGTAACATTCGTACTCTTTCAAGCATAGAATCGGTCAGTACCTTTCGTCATACAAAAAACCCTGCTGAACATTGTTCGCAGGGTTTAATGGGATTATGAATTTAATAATAAATCTTCAGGATTTTCGATTAATTCTTTAACTGTTTTTAAGAATCCTACAGA
>Ga0213827_1001155_pt1 | contig 15957 bp, 15 predicted proteins | sample MC6MC0898MG_FD_180669 | JGI IMG/M metagenome (GOLD analysis project Ga0213827, IMG submission 180669) | Enriched soil aggregate microbial communities from Iowa State University, Ames, United States - MC6-MC0898-MG | ecosystem: Environmental > Terrestrial > Soil > Unclassified | place: USA: Iowa...
CACGGCGCCGATCGTTTCGCTCGCCTTGACCAGCGGGGTCAGGTCGGGCTGCTTATATTCGTCGATCGGCGTGGGCACGGTCACGATGAACACGTTGGCCTGGCCCAGTTCGGCGCGGTCGGCGGTAAAGCTCAGCTGAGCGGCTTGGGCCAGCTCTTCATCGCTGACTTCCAGCGTGTGGTCGTGACCCGCTTTCAATGCGTCGATACGGCGCGTATTGATATCGAACCCGATGACCGAGCGCTTTTTGCCGAACTCCACCGCCAGCGGCAGACCGACGTAGCCAAGGCCAACCACAGCGAGATTAATAAACGCAGTCCCATTACGTAAACAAAACATCTAGATCCTCAAATCAACTTCATATATGCGGCAATCCCCGCCTCGACATCTTCGAACGCAATAATTTTTCCGTTATCAATTAACATTACATAGTCACACATCTTACGGACTTGTCCCATACTGTGCGTGACCAGAATAATTTTTGCATTGTCGACGCGGTCTCTGAATGCAGCCGTTGCCTTTGCTTTAAAGTGCGCATCGCCCACCGACATCGCTTCATCCACCAAGTAGTAGTCGAAATCGAAGGCCAGACTCAACCCAAACGCCACTCGAGCACGCATGCCGGTCGAGTAAGTTTTCACTGGATGCTCAAAATACTTGCCTATTTCTGCAAAGCTCTCGACAAACGCCACCTTTTCTCTCATGGAGTCTCCCTCAGCGCCGTAAACTCGACAAATAAATTTTACATTTTCGCGCCCAGTTAACGAACCTTGAAAGCCTCCCGTAAGTCCCACTGGCCACGAAATGCTTTGAGCCGTAAGTATCTTTCCTGAATCTGGGGTGTCCAGTCCGCCAAGCAGACGCATCAACGTGGACTTTCCCGCGCCGTTCCGTCCGATTAGTGCAACGTTTCGATTGGCCGGAATGACATACGAAACATCGCGGAACACATATTGTCTGCCCGCGTTTGTTCGATACGACTTAGTAACGTTCTTCAGCTCAATCACACCGCCACCAATTGCAAACGTCGCGCGCGATACATTCCAACGGCGATAAAAAATAGGACTAACGTAACTTTTATCGGATAGTAGGGGTTCACACCCATCGTAAATGGATAGTGAGGAAACACAGCCCATCGAAGCGAGTCAACTATGTGCAGAAACGGATTCCAGGATATCCAGGGCAGCACGTTATCCGGCAATGCCCAAAGCGGATACACTACACCGGAGATAAAATACAGTGGCAAGAACATCAAGCGAAAAAATGTCTTGAGTTCAGGCACAGCTTCACCTGCGATGCAAAGTATTACCCCAATAGAAAACGCCAAAAGAACTCCAACCAGCAACATGACCACCCATTCAAGAGGGTGCGCAATCGACACATCATAGCCGGCGAAAAAACCAACGCTCCCCATAATTAACACGTAGACGCAAACAAACAGGCAGCACTCCACAAGAGTACGTGCGACCAAGGCATCGGCAGGCTTTATTTGTCGATATGAAAAAAGTGCCTTATTGGAAGAGACAGCCTCCATAAGTTTTAGGCATATATTTTTCATCAGAATAAATGGCACAATTCCGGTTAGCAGAAACACCGGGACTTCAAACCCGGGGATTGTCCGACCGCGAATGACTGTAATGATCAGAACCATGCCAATAACGTGTGCTATTGGCTCGAACAGTATCCAAAATGTGCCGAGTCGCCTAGCATTCAAACGCCCTTTGATCTCTCTTAGCGTAAGCGCGAAGATAACTGCCCTAGTTATAGCTAGCGAACTTCTATTATGCATTATTCTGCGATTCCAGAAATTAGAATCCGTTTATCGTTCGGCCTAATACCAAAACCTGAACGATAGGTGTAATAATTTTTTGCCACTCATAAACAGCAGCATTGGTTACATAGATCGCGTCTTCAGGTTGAACCATGAACTGGCGTGCCAAGAACATGGCGGCAGGTTCCTTCATATTCAGCCGAAACACAATTGGCTGCGCAACTTGCTGACCAGACTCGTCCGTCCGTTCCGCAAGTCTAAACACAAACACCCCTGCCGCGTCTGCCTTGGACTCGTTGAGTCCCTTAACCGTACCAAGCACTTCCAAAAGGCTTGATGCGTTGGACGGCAAGTCGTGCAGCCCAGGGTCACCGACTGCCCCCATAGCGACGAATCGTTTGCGTGCTCGTTCCACCACAATCTCGGCACCCGGCGGAACGATCTGATTTTTTCCCGACAGCAAATCCTGGTAGTTGAATTCGTAGGACTTGGCCCCGGTACGGACCACTATTCTAATTAAATGCGGCTCCAGCAAGGGCCCCCCTGCCCTGTTGATTGCATCAAGCAAAGTTAGGGGACCTTGCAAAGCCGAAAACCTTCCAGGGCTTTTCACCGCTCCAGCGACTAGAACAGATCCAGATAAGTCGCCGGTCACCTCAACTTGAACTTGGACATCACTCGTTATCCCTTTCAGTTTTTCTCGAATCAAGTTTTCCACTTGATTCATTGTTTTTCCCGTGACCAAGTGGCGGCCGACATAAGGCAATGAGATTTTTCCGTCACTATCAACGCGTACGTTGTTGAAGACAGTTCCTCCGATTGCCAATGGCGCAAAAATGCTTCCTTGAGAAGCGCTATCCGCCACCATCACTCGCAACACGTCGCCCGGAATCAGACGAACTTCCGGAACTGACGGAAGCGCTACACCAGTCTCGGCCATATCTTGATCGACGGGCCGCATGTAGGGAGAAATTGTTTCGGCACTCAGGTCAATTAGCGTGTATCCCTGCGACTCTTCATTATTCTGAACAGCGAGCCGAGAAGGTCCGGCTGCGGATAGCAAACTACCACAACCGCCAAGAATTAGGGGAGAACACAGCAACAAGACACGAAAATCACGCACTAGGGACGTACGAGTCATTTTAATTAAGCCCAAGATAATTAATCGCGATGATCTTCAATGGTCGCGATGACAAAGCGCGCGATTCCATAAAAGATAAGCAACCCGACAAACAAAGCAATCAAATTGTATATGCGCTCTGGATATACTGCGCGCTCTGGCCTATTCGGCGAAACGACCGTCACTAGGCTGCGCAGCTTTTTGCTCGCTTCAATCCGAGCACTTTCGACAGAACTAACCGCGAATTTGTAGGCTTCTTCTGCAATAGCCGCGTCAATAGTAAGGTTCCTATAGCGTGAAGCGACTACGTTAAGATTATCTCCCCGAGTCCCCGAGACCAATCGTTGAGTTTCTGAATTGAGCTGCTGTTCAAGCGCACTAATTCTGTTCTTTTGCTGCCTAACCTGTGGTGTATTGGGATCCAAGGAAGCCAGCAACCCTTTCAACGCCGTCCTCTCCTTAGTTAGGTTTGCCTCCAGCTCTACAATAACGCCGGCCCTCGCTTTAGCGGCCGCCTCGGCGTCCAATAGGTTATTGGTGCTCTGAAAAGCCAGCATGGCCTCTCGACGGTCCTCATATGCCGAACGAGCCTTGGCTAACTCACCTTGCGCAAACTGCATTTGTTCGCGCGCCATCCTGTGTGACAGCTCATTCACAAAGCGCTCGCTCTCCGACAATATGATTTTCAGCACCTGCTCAGCAAAGGCAGGGTCAAATGCCTCAACTCGAACCTCTAACAATCCGGTTTGCTCGTCAAAATGTGCTGTAATTAAGCGTTGATAGTAGCGCAACAAATCTTCTTGGGGAGCCTGACCATTAAGCCAATAAAGAGGATCGTGCCATCGACCCATATAGTGTGAGGACCATTTAATCTTTGCTTGCAAAGCGTTCAGCATATCCTGAGAAGTCAAAAACTCTCTAGGTATAGCGTCTCTTCGCGAGACGTCGGATTGAGTCCGCTTAGCATCACCGCCAAACCCGGGATCTGAGGAGCTTCATTATTGCCGACCTGGCGCACGGCGACGCGAGCAACGCTCACATAACGATCAAGCGCAAAAAACGCGTAGTAAATACTCGCCACTAACATTGGTACAGCTATTAGCCAAATCGCGAGACGCTTCGACTTGAATTTTTCAAAATTGATCATGTTTAATTTAGATATCTCAAATTTTTTCGATTGAGACGAAATATTATATTTTTCGTCCGATCGTTAGGACTGCATACTTGGCTGACGCAAGTCCAGCCCGGGCCCAGCGATAAGCCTTAACTCGATTTCACTAGCGCACCCAAACGCGACTCGAAGGCAATCTCGGCTGATTTCAGCAACTTCCCGGTCAAGGATGTGCGATTGCTGCGACCCTCTCGAATTCCAAATCAGATAATCGGTCGCCCCATCAGGCGAACCAAGTGCCTCATATACGCTAGGCATAATTGGCACATGATCACCAAAGATGCAAAGCGATGACGGCCTTTCTCGTGCAGATAATTCTTTTTTCAGATTTCCAAACATGGAATCTGCATTTCGTAAATGTCGCGCATACGCAACGAGATCTTCACACCCAGGCGGCAGGACTTCATTAGAAATCTGGTTCGCGTCCTCAGCAGTTACTGATTCCAAGTGTAATGGGCCGTGATTCTCCATCGTTATTGCGTGTATATAAATTGGGCGGCTGTCTTCTCGCTGCAGAAGTTTCAAAATTTTGTCACCTACCGCTCTGTCGCTAACGTAAGGCCCGACACATTCCGCATCGTGAAAGCTGCTTAGCGAGATAAATTCATCAAAACCTAAATTAGGCAGCACCTTATCGCGGCCATAAAAACTTGGATGATAAGGATGGACACAGACGGTTCTATAGCCATGCAATTTTAAATATGAGGCGAGTGTCGGAAAACCTTTAGCCGCGAGTCGACGATATGGATTGTATTGGTGCACTCGAAGGTTTTCGCCTTTCATTCCAGAGAGAAAAGAAAACTCGCTTCTTACGGTATTGGCCCCCCAAGCGGAAGTCCAAAGCCGCCCGCACTGTGCTGATTCAGCCTTGAGCTGATCAAAATTCTCTAATAATTGCCGCTTTAGAGCAGGATATTGTCGGCGCGCGTCGAAAAAAGATTCGCTCTGCACAATCACCAGGTCAGCAGGAATTCTGCCCTCCACTGGTTCTGGTACGCCAGGATTCGTGCTCGAAAACGGAGCATCCTTCAAAATCTCCGCGAACGATTGACGCTCTTCGCGGCGGTACGCTGTCAGCGCTCCAACCAAGCCCAGGGCCACAACGTCGTCTACCGCGTTAAACATGGGCGTTAATCTTCTTGCACATGCTTTGGTCGTTAAGATTCCACTACCGCCGAGTATCAACAGATTCACAAAAAAAAGCACAACCGGCAAGGTCGGGTCCAACATGTGCTTTTGAGGCAACTCAGCAAAAGAAATAAGCCAGATTCCCGCACCGGCAGTCACCGAATCTTCCAAAATTAGGCCAGTCCATAACGCAAAGCTATATCCGCCCCCTGCAATCAGGGCTCGCCCAACCCCAAAAAACGGCAAATACAACCTAGGATGCTTCACCGCATCCAAAAAATACTCAAAATCCGGATAAACAAACGGCTCCCTCAGCGCCTGATATTTCGCATTACTCACCAGCACAATCAACAATTCAATCGCCAACACGTTCGCCACCGCAAAATACGGCCGCCGGAACAGCATCAGCTCCAACGCAAACGCCAGCGTCCACACCCCCACATGCACGCCCACTGCCGCCACCGGCCTACGCCATGGCGCGACCGGCCTGGGCGTCAACAACGCCTCGACCGCAAACGACAGCACCAGCCCAATCAAATACGGTGGCAGCAACGGGATCCAGAACGCTTCAATCACCGTAGCCCATCCTCTTCAATATCCATCCAGACACCGCAGGATGAATCACGGACAGCAGAAAGCACCCTAGATTCAACGGGAACGGAAAGCTGATCCGAGCGCGATTACGCTGCAAGCCGCGGCGGATCACCCGCGCCGCCTTCTCCGTTTTCCACAAAAACGGCTTCGGACCCGGCATGTCAAAGCACATCTGTGATTCCACATACCCCGGCATGACCACATTGAACTTGATGCCTTCACCGGCCAGCGCGTCGCGCATGGCTTCGCCATAGACTTTCACTGCAGCTTTGCTGGCGCTATAGCTTGGCGTTTCGGGCAGGCCGCGCCACGCGGCCAACGAACTGATCAATGCAATTTGCCCATGCCCGCGCCGTCGCATGGCGGGCAGCGCGCCATGCACCGTGGCAAACACCCCTTTCACGTTCACGTCCAACAGACGATGAACATCCTGCCAGGCTTCGCCCTGCCCTTCGGGACCGGTGTTGATGTTCACGCCCGCGTTTGCAATGACCAAAGAGGGCATCTCTGCTTCACAGACGGCGCTCAACCATGACATCAGGGCGTCGTGGTCGCGTACATCCAGTTCATGCGTGATGACTCGCGCACCGAACGCCGCGCAGGCCTCCGCCAATTCTTGCAAGCGGACCGCGTTGCGTCCTTGCAAGATCAACGTTTTGGCGCCAGCGCTGGCGTATTCCAACGCAAGCGCGCCTCCGATGCCTCCGGTTGCGCCGGTGATGAGAACGCAGCGGGGAAAGCCGGGTTCCAGGCTATCGGTGTTGTGCATGCTTAGGGGAATGAGTCGGCGGTGTCGCCAGGAAGCGCGCGGCGTCAGCACACGGCGCGCAGAGCCGGCGCTTGAGTAGCGCGGCAAGAGGAAAGAAAGCGGAAATGCGATCGAGTTTGGGCGTGATCTGTGGCACGGTTACATGGACATGGCCGCCTTGCGGCGGCCATTATCGGGGTGTTCACAAAGTTACGGCCATCTCCCCGGATGGGAAGATGGCCGGCCATTGTAAGCGATCAATCGATCGATTTATTGCAATAAGCTACGCAACATCCACGCATTCTTCTCGTGCACATCCAAACGCTGCGTCAACAGATCCGCCGTCGGCTGGTCATTGGCCGCATCCGCCTTCTCAAAGGCGGCACGCGCGGTCTTGGCGACGGACTCGTTCGCACTGACCAGCAGGCGCACCATTTCCAGGGCTTCCGGCACCGATTCCGGCTCGGCAATCGACGACAGCTTCGAGTATTCGCGATACGTGCCCGGCGCGTAGTGACCCAGCGCGCGGATGCGTTCGGCGATGCTGTCCAGCGCGTTCCACTCTTCCGTGTACTGCGTCATGAACATCAGGTGCAGCGTGTTGAACATGGGCCCCGTGACGTTCCAGTGGAAGTTGTGCGTCATCAGGTACAGCGTGTACGAGTCGGCAAGCAGCTTGGACAATTCGCCGGCGACGGCGGCGCGGTCCTTGTCCGAAATGCCGATGTTGATGCGCGGAACGCTCGGGGTCTTCTTGGTGGACTTGGCCATTGCTAGCTCCTTAGTAAAAGTACGAGTGAAGATACTACTGCATCAATCTTGCACGGCCGCGACTTCGTCCGCCAACATTTTGACGCCAGGCAATTCGCATTCATAAACTGCTTGCGCCAGTGCTTCGATGGCGGCCAGGCGGGGGAAGCTGCGGCGCCACGCAAGCACCACGCGGCGCTCGGGCACGTGGCCCTCAAACGGCAGGTAGCGCAGCAGGCTGTTGCTGGGCGGATGCTTAGGCACGGCGGTCACCGGCAAAACCGTGACGCCGATGCCGGCGGCGACCATGTGGCGGATGGTTTCCAACGACGAGCCTTCGAAGGTGCGTTGGATGCCATCGCTGGCTGCCGAGAAGCGTGACAGTTCCGGGCACACTTCCAATACTTGATCGCGAAAGCAATGGCCGCTGCCCAAGAGCAGCATGGTCTGCTGCTTTAGGTCTTGGGCGTCGATGGACTTGCGCTGCGCCAGTTCGTGGTCGTTGGGCACGGCGACGATGAAGGGTTCGTCGTACAGCGGCTGCATGACCAGGCCGGCTTCGGGCAGCGGCAACGCCATGATGGCGCAGTCGATTTCACCCTGGCGAAGCAGCTCCACCAAGCGGACGGTGAAGTTTTCTTGCAGCAGCAGCGGCATTTGCGGGGTGCGGCCAATTTGCACCGGCACCAGCTTGGGCAATAGATACGGCCCGATGGTGTGGATGACGCCGACGCGCAAGGGGCCGGCCAGCGGATCGTGGCCCTGCCGCGCGATCTCTTTGATACTGGCGCTTTCTTCCAGCACTTTTTGCGCCTGCGCGACGATGCGCTGGCCGATGGGGGTGACGCCCACCTCGGCGCCGCCGCGCTCAAACAGCGTCACGCCCAGTTCGTCTTCCAGCTTGCGTATCGCCACAGACAGCGTGGGCTGGCTGACGAAACAGGCCTCGGCCGCCCGGCCGAAATGCCGTTCGCGTGCGACCGCGACGATGTACTTGAGTTCGGTGAGAGTCATGGTGGACTACGCCCCCGGGAGTTGTGCGCGGGCGTTTTGGCCCGCGCTTAAATGATTCAGGTGATGGACGGGCCGCATGGCGTCAGGTCCGTAAGAAGTCTTCGCGGCCGCGCATCCAGCGCGCCAGGTGCGCCTCGACGGCGGCCGGGTGTTCGGCGCGCAGCCAGACGGCGGCGTCGCGGGCGTCTTCGGCAATGGCGGCATCCGTTTCCAGGTCAGCAAAGCGTAATAGCGCCATGCCGGATTGACGGGTGCCCAGGAATTCGCCGGGACCGCGCTGTTCCAGGTCACGCCGCGCAATCTCGAAGCCGTCCGAGGTTTCGAACATGGCGCGCAGCCGTTCGCGCGCGACTTGCGACAACGGCGTTTGGTAAAGCAACACACAGACCGACTCGGCGGTGCCGCGCCCTACCCGCCCACGCAGCTGGTGCAACTGCGCAAGGCCGAAGCGTTCGGCGTGCTCGATGACCATCAGCGATGCGTTGGGCACGTCGACGCCCACTTCGATGACGGTGGTGGCAACCAACAGGTCGACCTCGCCTTCGCGAAACGCCTGCATGACGGCGGCTTTTTCCGCTTGGGGAAGCCGGCCGTGGACCAAGCCGATGCGCAGGTCGGGCAAGTCAACTCGCATGCCTTCGTAGGTGTCGACGGCGGTTTGCAGTTCCAGCGCCTCGCTTTCTTCAACCAGCGGACAGACCCAATACACTTGCTGCCCGCCACGCGCCGCCTGCGCGACGTGGGCGATGACTTCTTCGCGCCGCGCGTCAGACACCAGCTTGGTCAGCACGGGCGTGCGTCCCGGGGGCAGTTCGTCGATGACGGAGACGTCCAGGTCGGCAAAGAACGTCATCGCCAAGGTGCGCGGAATGGGCGTGGCGCTCATGTTCAGTTGATGCGGCACGATGCGCCCGCGCACGGTCTCGCCTTTCTTGGTCAGCGCCAGCCGTTGGCCGACGCCGAAACGATGTTGCTCGTCGACGATGGACAGGCCCAGCCGATGGAATTCAACATGGTCTTGAATGATGGCCTGCGTGCCGACGACGAGCTGCACGCTGCCGTCTGCCGCCGCGGCGGCGGCTTCACGCCGCGCTTTGGCGGTAAGGCTGCCGCTCAACCACGCGACGTTGATGCCCAGCGGCTGCAGCCACGACACGAGCTTGCGGAAGTGCTGCTCGGCCAGAATTTCGGTGGGCGCCATCAACGCCACTTGCGCGCCGCCGGCAATCGCCTGGGCGGCGGCGATGGCGGCGACGACCGTTTTGCCGCTGCCTACGTCGCCCTGCAACAGGCGATGCATGGGATACGGCTTGGCCAGATCGGCGGAAATTTCCTGCACCACGCGTTCTTGCGCGGCCGTTAATTTGAATGGCAAGTTGGCGTATAGCTTGGCGACCAGGCCGCCGGCCTCGTTGCGTATCGGCAGCGATTCGGCCTCCTTGATGCGGCGGGCCGCGCGCGCGGCGGCTAGCGACAACTGCTGCGCCAGCAGCTCATCGAATTTGATGCGGCGCCAGGCGGGATGGACGCGGTCCAGCAGTGCTTGTTCGGACTCGCCCTGCGCCGGCGTGTGCAGCGCGCGGATGGCGGGTTCGAAGGGGGGCAAATCGTAGCGGGCGCGCGCTTCATCCGGCAGGGTATCGGACAGGTCTGCGCGATCCAGCGCTTGCGCGATGGCGCGGCGCAGCGTCAGCTGCGGCAGCCCTTCGGTCGTGGGGTAAACAGGCGTCAGCGCCGTGGGCAGCGGCGCGTCCGCATTGGTCATGCGGGGGTGCACCATCTGGCGGCCAAACAGGCCGCCGCGGACTTCACCGCGAGCCCGCAACCGCTTGCCGACCGCAACCTGCTTTTGTTGGCTGGGGTAGAAATTCAGCCAGCGTAATTGAAGTTCGCCGGTTTCGTCGGCCAAGGTGGCGGTGAGCTGACGCCGAGGCCGGTACTGCACCTCGGATTTCGTGATCTCGCCTTCGACCTGGCCAGCAAAGCCAGGGCGCAGCGCACTGATCGGGATGATGCGGGTTTCGTCTTCGTAGCGCAGCGGCAAGTGCAGCACGAAGTCCTCGGGCAGCACCAAGCCCAGATTCCGAAGCTTGCGCTCGGTATCCGTCATCGGTTTGCCGGCGCCTTTGGTATCGGCGCCGGGTCGCTTGGAAGCCACTGCCGCGGCCGGCATGAAGAAACGAACCTCTGGGCTTGACCGTCCGGGTGCGCCTTACAGGACCAGAATGGCTTCGACTTCGAACTGCGCGCCCTTGGGCAGGCTGGCCACACCGATGGTGGAGCGTGCCGGGAACGGCTGCGGAATGATCTCGGCCATGATCGAGTTGGCGGCGGTGAACTTGCCCAGGTCGGTCAGGAACAGGGTCAGCTTGACCACGTTGTCCAGCGTGCCGCCGGCTTCGGTGATAACGGCCTGCATGTTGGCAAATGCCTGACGCACTTGCGCGTCAAAGTTTTCAGAGACCAGATCGCCGGTGCCGGGCTCCAGGCCGATCTGGCCCGAAAGGTAGACAGTCTTGGTGCCGGTAACGGCAACCGCTTGCGAGTAAGGGCCAACGGCGGCGGGTGCGGCGTCGGTATGGATGATTTGCTTGCTCATGGGCGGAATCCTTCAGGTGACGGATAGAAGCTACAACTATCGAAGTTTATCTAGCAATAGACGTTTGCGAAAGTGGCCGGATGACGCAGGGACGAATGAATCCCGGTTTCATGCCTCTGCCTGATGGCCGGCGCCGCCAATATCCCCGCGATGGGCGATCAGCAAATCCACCAGCGCTTGGGCCGCGACCGATAAGCTGCGGCCCTTGCGCTGCACCAGATAGAGAGGCCGCGTCAGCGCGCGGCCGGCCAATGGCACCACGCGCAGATCGTCGCTGGCGAAATGAAAGAGCGTCATGGCGGGGACGACAGACACGCCCAAGCCGGCTCGCACCAGCCCAGTCACGGTGGCCAAGTGTTCAACTTCGAAGACCGGCAATGGCGCATCGGCGCCAAAAGCCTCGTCCAGATGTTTGCGCACACTGCTGCCGCGCGCAAGCTGAATGACGGGGTGGCGGACGATATCGCGCAAGCGCACTGACTTTTGCGCGGCCAGCGGATGATCGGCGCGGCAAACCAGAAAGTAGCGGTCGGCATGCAGAAATTCGCTGTCCAGGTCCGTCATGTCCGCCCGCCGCGATGCCACCGCGAAATCGACTTGCCCGCTCTGCACCATATTCAGACAAGGCTCCAGCAAGGCGTCGCGCAGATCCAGCACGATGCCGGGGTGCTCATTGCTGAAGCGCGCCAGCAGATTGGGCAGCCAGCCGGCCGCCAATGACGGTAGCGCCGCCAGCGCGACGCGGCCACGGCGCCGGGCGGCGTGGTCGCGCAGGTCTTCCATGACGAGATCCATATCCGCTAAAAGCCTGCGCGCGGACGCGTCCAGCACACGGCCTTCGGCGGTCAGCTCCACATGGCGCGTGCTCCGGTCGAAGAGGCGCAGCCCGGCGGTGTCTTCCAGGGACCGGATCAACGCGCTGAATGCGGGCTGCGTCAGGTGGCAGCGCTGGGCGGCACGCGTGAAATGGCGTTCTTCAGCCAGCGCCACAAAAGCGCGGAGTTGGCGTGCAGATAGATTCATGGCTTTCTTCTATCAATTGATCCGATTTTTCTATTTTACTGATGATGGCCAGGTGCCTATAGTGGCCTTGACACCTGCAAGGCCCGACTGGACTTCTCTATGCCTCAAACCCCTCTGCTTATCGGCTGCGCGTCAGGATTCTCTGGCGACCGGACCGACGGCGCTGCCGACGTGGTGCGCACCCTGGCTGCCCAGGGCGGCGGTACGCTGATCTTCGAAACCCTGGCTGAACGCACGCTGGCGCTGGCCCAACTCGCGCGCAACGACGACCCCAACCGGGGCTACGAGCCGCTGCTGGACGAATTGGTCTCGCCCGTGCTGGCAGATTGCCTGCGCCATGGCATTAGCATCGTCAGCAATTTTGGCGCGGCCAACCCTGAAGCGGCGGCCCGGCGCATTGCCGCGATTGCCCGCGAACAAGGCCTGCCCATGCCACGTATCGCCGTCGTGCATGGCGATGCCTTGAACACGCCCGAGCAGCGCGCCCTGTTGCAAGACCGCTTGGGCGCAGGGCTGGCGGGGCAAGACGTTGTCAGCGCCACGGCGTATCTGGGCGCAACCGAAATCGCTGAAGCCTTGTCGGCCGGGGCGCAAATCGTGGTGGCGGGACGCGTGGCGGACCCTTCTTTGACGCTCGGCCCGGCAATGGCGCACTTTGGCTGGGACGCCGCCGACTGGCCGCGTCTGGGCCGCGCAACCATGGCGGGCCATATGCTGGAATGCGGCCTGCAAGTCACCGGCGGCTACTTCTGCGTGCCGGGGCTGAAGGATGTGCCTGACGTCCACGCGGCCGGCTTTCCCATTGCCGAGATCGATGCCGACGGCGAATTCGTCATCGGCAAGGCGGCCAACACCGGCGGCGCGGTGGATGCCCGCACGGTGAAGGAACAGCTGCTATATGAAGTCCACGACCCCGCGCGCTATCTGACGCCCGACGTCGTAGCCGACTTGAGCCAGGCGCGCGTCGTCGAGTTGGGCGGCAACCGGGTGGCGGTGCATGGCGTCACCGGCCACGCGCGGCCCGCCGAATTGAAGGTCAACGTCTGCTATCGCGGCGGCTGGCTCGCCGAAGCGGAAATTTCCTACGCAGGGGTGCAGGCGGAAGCCCGGGCCCGCCTGGCTGCCGACATCGTCCAGAAACGGCTGGGTTCGGCCTTCACACTGCGCGCGGATTTGATCGGCGCGATCAGCATCCTGGGCGATGACGCCGGTGAAATACGCCGCGCCCTGCCCGACTCCCACGCCCGCGATGTGCGCCTGCGTCTGGCTGGCGAACACGCGGATCGCGCCCAGGCCGAACGCATTTTGCGCGAAGTGAATGCGCTGTACACCTGCGGCCCGGCAGGCGGCGGCGGCGTGCGCACCGCGTTGCGGCCGCGCCTGAACATGCTGTCTTGCACCATCCCTCGCGACGCCGTGCAAAGCGGCTGGAAATTCCTGGAGGAAATCGCGTCATGACCCGCGCCCCCCACCTGCAAAACGTACCGCTGTATCGCCTGGGCCACAGCCGCTCGGGAGACAAGGGCAACATCTCGAACCTGAGCCTGATCGCCTGGGACCCCGAGTGCTACGACGTGCTGACCGCACAAGTCACCGAAGCCCGCGTCGCCGATTGGTTCGCGTATCGCCACCCCACGCGCGTGACGCGCTACCTGCTGCCCACGCTGCACGCCATGAATTTCGTGCTGGAAGGCGTGCTGGACGGCGGCGTGAACGATGCGTTGAATCTGGACACGCACGGCAAAAGCCTGTCCTTCCGATTGCTGGACCTGACGGTGGAGGTCAGCGCAGAACTGGCCGCCCGCCTGCCAGACATACCCGGCGACCGCCCCGCGGCCGCCTGACACCCCGCCCGACCATAAAAAAACACCACAGGAGACACACAACATGCGCATTTCCTCCAAGGGCCGCCTGGCCCTGCTGCTGGCCGCCGCCCTGCCCCTGACCGCCCTGGCGCAGAACTTTCCAGCCAAGCCCATCACGTTCATCGTGCCGTTTGCGGCGGGCAGCGCCACCGACCAGATCGGCCGCGCCATTGGCCAGGGCGTCACTGAGCAGACCGGCCAAGCCGTGGTGATCGAAAACAAGCCGGGCGCCAGCGCCATGATCGGCGCGGCTGCCGGTGCGCGCGCGGCGCCCGACGGCTATACCGTGCTGATCACCACCAACACCACGCACGCCGCCAACGAACATCTGTACAAGACGCTGACCTACCAGCCCGTGAAAGACTTTGCGCCGATCTCGCTGCTGGGCAAAGGCGGCCAGATCATGGTGGTGAACCCCAACTCGCAGGCCAAGACCGTGGGCGAGTTTCTGGCCCAGGCCAAGCAGTCGCCGGGCAAGCTGAGCTTTGGCAGCGGCAGCTCAAGCAGCCGCATCGCGGGCGAGCTGTTGCAGCAAATGGCAGGCGTGCAACTGCTGCACGTGCCGTACAAGAGCAATCCGCTGGCGGTCACGGACCTGCTGGGCGGCCAGATCGACATGATGATCACCGACACCGCCACCGGCTTGCCGCAAGTCAAATCCGGCAAGCTGCGCGCGTTGGGCGTGACGGGTCTGGCCCGCTCACCGCTGGCGCCGGACGTGCCGACCATTGCCGAAGCCGGGGTGCCGGGATACGAGATGGGCTATTGGTTTGCAGCCTACGCGCCGGCCGGCACGCCGCCTGACGTGGTCAAGCGCTTGAATGAGCTGCTGGTGAACGCGACCAAGACGAAGCCTGCGCAGCAGTTCTACGCGCAGACCGGTACGGACGCGGCCACCTCCACCCCGGACGAGCTGGCCACGTTCCAGCAGGCCGAATCGAAGAAGTGGGGCGACATCATCAAGAAGGCCGGCATCCAGCCGGAATGATCGCAATCGTTTCTCGCTGACGAATATAAATAAAGCACATAAAAAAACCCCATCGCATGCGATGGGGTTTTTGACTGGCGCAAGACGGTGGCTTATTTGTCCACGAACGCGCGTTCAACCACGTAGTCACCGGGCTGACCCACGCCGGGCGACACCGTGAAGCCGCGCTTGTCCAGCATGGCGCTGATGTCAGCCAGCATATGCGGGCTGCCGCAGATCATGGCGCGGTCGGTTTCGGGGTTGATTTGCGGGATGCCGATGTCGTCGCACAGCTTGCCGTTCTCCATCAGTTCCGTGATGCGGCCCTGGTTGCGGAACGGTTCGCGCGTAACGGTGGGGTAGTACACGAGCTTGTCGCGCACCACGTCGCCAAAGAATTCGTTGTTCGGCAGTTCTTTTTCGATGAAATCGGCGTAGGCCAGTTCGCTGACCCAACGCACGCCGTGCACCAGAATGACCTTGTCGAAACGTTCGTAGATGTCCGGGTCTTTGATGATGCTCATGAACGGCGCCAGGCCCGTGCCCGTGCCAAACAGGAACAGATGCTTGCCAGGCTTCAGGTCGTCGACGACCAGCGTGCCAACCGGCTTGCGGCTGACGAGGATGGTGTCGCCTTCTTTCAGATGTTGCAGACGCGACGTCAGCGGGCCGTTCTGCACCTTGATGCTGAGGAACTCGAGGTTCTCTTCATAGTTGGCGCTGGCGATGCTGTAGGCGCGCAACAAGGGCTTGCCTTCAACTTCCAGGCCGATCATGACGAAGTGGCCGTTGTGGAACCGCAAGGCCGCGTCACGCGTCGTGGTAAAGGAAAACAGGGTGTCGTTCCAGTGGTGCACGCTAAGTACGCGCTCAGTGTTGAAAGCAGCCATGTCGAATTCAGTTAAGGCGGCTTCCGGGTGTGAGCCCGAGGGCGCCGCGTGGTCGTTCCGCGCCGCACAAAAGACGCGGCCGGCATTAGGGTAAGCCCTATTCTACAGGGTCTCGATGGGAATTGCTCTCATTATTCCGTAATACGCTTATGCCGAATTGATAGGGATCAAGCTTCTGAACCCCTTCCCTCAGTCATGCTGACTAAGAGTTGAACAGCGCAATGCTTCCTGTTATTGTCGCGGTCTCAGTTGATAATCGTTTTCGTTAGCAGACCGCTTTTCAAGCACTTTCAGCATTGGCAAGGGGCGCGCCCCTT
>Ga0213827_1001158_pt1 | contig 15949 bp, 15 predicted proteins | sample MC6MC0898MG_FD_180669 | JGI IMG/M metagenome (GOLD analysis project Ga0213827, IMG submission 180669) | Enriched soil aggregate microbial communities from Iowa State University, Ames, United States - MC6-MC0898-MG | ecosystem: Environmental > Terrestrial > Soil > Unclassified | place: USA: Iowa...
AACTCATGACGCAAGGCGAACTGCGCGAAGCCCAGCAGCGCAACGAAGCGCTGCGCAGGCTGTCCGAACCCGCCATGTCGTATCTGCGCCGCGAGGCGGGCGGCAGCGGCAATCTGGTGATTCTGTCCGACGCCCAAGGGCTGGTGCTGGACAGCGACGGCGATGCGGGGTTCGCCAGCCGCGCGTCGCGCGTGGCGCTGATGCCCGGCGCACCGTGGGACGAAGCCGCCGCCGGCACCAACGCCATCGGCACCGCGCTGGTCGAAGGCCGGCCCATCACCGTGCATGGCGCGGAACATTACTTCGAACCCAATCGCATCCTGACTTGCGCTGCGGTGCCCATTACCGATAGCGAAGGCCGAACGCTCGGCGTGCTGGATTTGTCCAGCCAGGCGCGCGATATCCGTCCCGACGTCCTGGCGCTGGTGCGCGCCGCGGTCGATCTGATCGAACACCGCTTGTTTGAACAAGCCTATGAGCACCATGCCGTACTGCGGCTGCACGACCACCATTCCGGCCTGGGCGCACCAGGCGAAGGCCTGTTGGCGTTTCAGGGCGATGTGCTGATTGGCGCCAACCGCCGTGCCTTGCAGGCGCTGGGGCTGGCCGCAACGGCGTTGGGGGTGTACCGTTACAGCGATGTCTTCGATGGTGTACTGGAACGTTGCCCCGATGCCGCGGGCCGCGTGCATACTCGCACGGGCGCGAGCTATCACGCGCGGCTGCGACTGCCGCGTACGCGTGCGCCGCAGCCGGTGGCACCGGCCTTGCCAAGCATCGATGCCACGCGTCCGGCCGCACCCAGTTTCGACGCCGCCACACTTGGCGCACTAGCGCGCGCCGTGCACCTGTCAGATGCGGGCGTGTCCATTTTGCTGCAAGGCGAAACGGGCGTGGGCAAAGAGGTCTTTGCGCGCCAATTGCATGCGCGCGGCAAGCGGGCAGCCGGCCCGTTCGTGGCGGTGAACTGCGCCGCCTTGCCCGAAAGCCTGATCGAATCCGAATTGTTCGGCTATGAAGATGGCGCGTTCACGGGGGCGCGGCGTCAAGGCAGCAAGGGTTTGCTGCGGCAGGCGCACGGCGGCGTGCTGTTCCTGGATGAGATCGGCGACATGCCGCTGATGCTGCAATCGCGGTTGCTACGCGTGTTGCAGACGCGCGAGGTGTCGCCACTGGGCGCGGCGCGGCCGGTGCCGGTGGATTTCGCGCTGGTGTGCGCCACGCACCGTCCGCTGGCCCACGAAGGCACCGATGCGCCGGTGCGTCCCGACCTGTATTTCCGTATCGCCGAATACACCGTCACGCTGGAGCCGCTACGCGCGCGTGCCGACCGTCTGGAATTGCTGCGCGCGCTCTGGGCGGCGCAGGGCGCGGGGCCGGTGTTGCCGCCGCCCATCGAAGCGCTGCTGGCGGCCTACCCGTGGCCGGGCAACTACCGGCAGATGGTGGCCGTGCTGCGCACCTTGCATGTGTTGGCGGGGCCGTCAGGCGTGGTTGATGCAGACATGCTGCCCGCCGAACTGCGGCCCGTGGCGGACAACGCGCATGCGGTCGCCGCGCCGCCCGAAGGCGGCACGGCAGATCTGCAATCGATGACGGATGCTGCCGTTCGCGCCGCACTGGCCGCGCATGGCGGCAATGTCAGCAGAGCGGCGCGGGCGCTGGGTGTGCACCGCAGCACGGTGTACCGGCGCGCGGCCGCGTTGTGCCTGCCCCGGTCGCGCTAACGGCTAGGGCCAGGGGCTGCGTTCAGCCCATCAGGCGCGCGAGTTCGGCGCCCGGGTCCTTGGCGCGCATGAAGGCCTCGCCCACCAGGAACGCGTTGACCTTGTGGTCGCGCATCAGTTTCACGTCTTCGGGCTTCAAGATGCCGCTTTCGGTCACGACGCGCTTGCCCGCCGGGATGTTGGGCAAGAGGTCCAGCGTGTTCTTCAGGCTGGTTTCGAAGGTGCGCAGGTTGCGGTTGTTGATGCCCAGCAGCGGCGTCTTCATGGTCAGCGCCACGTCCAGCTCACGGGCGTCGTGCACTTCCACCAGCACGTCCATGCCCAGTTCCATCGCCAGCGTTTCGTAGTCGCGCAATTGCGACGGCGACAGCGCGGCCACGATCAGCAGCACGCAGTCCGCGCCCATCGCGCGGGCGGCGATGATCTGGTACGGGTCGATCACGAAATCTTTCCGCAGCACCGGCAGCGAGCAGGCGGCGCGCGCCTGGCGCAGGTGGTCGTGCGAGCCCTGGAAGAACTGCACGTCCGTCAGCACCGACAGGCAGGCCGCGCCGTGCACGGCATAGGTCGAGGCGATGTCGGCGGGGGCGAAGGTTTCGCGCAGCACGCCCTTGGAGGGCGACGCTTTCTTGATTTCAGCGATGACGCCGGCCTTGCCCTGCGAGATCTTGTCTTCGATGGCTTGGGCGAAGCCACGCACGTCCTGGCGCGCCTGCGCTTCGCGCAGGACTTCGGCTTCGCTGCGCATCTGGCGGGCGGCGGCGACTTCCTCGACCTTGACGGCGAGGATCTTCGCAAGAATATCGTTCATTTCTGGAATTTCCGGGTATATGCGCAGAATTCTTCCAGCTTGGCTCGCGCCGCGCCGGTGGCAATCAATTCAAATGCTAGCGCTAAGGCTTCGGGAATGGAATCGGCTTTATTGCCGGCATAGATGGCAAGCCCCGCATTGAGCGCAACGATGTCGCGCGCGGTGCCCTCGACATTGTCCAGCGCTTCGATGACAAGTTCGCGCGACTGCTCGCGATTGGACACCTTGATGGACCGGTTGGACATCATGGATAGCCCGTAGTCTTCGGGGTGGATTTCATATTCCCGTATTTGACCATCTTTCAGCTCGCCCACGAGCGTGGCGCCGCCGAGCGAGGCTTCGTCCATGCCGTCCTTGCCGTGCACGACCAGCACATGGCGCGAACCCAGGCGCTCCAGCACGCGCACCTGGATGCCGACGAGGTCGGGGTGGAACACGCCCATCAGCTGGTTGGCGGCGCCCGCAGGGTTGGTCAGCGGCCCGAGGATATTGAAAATGGTGCGTACGGCCAGTTCCTTGCGCACGGCGGCCACATTCTTCATGGCGCCGTGGTGGGCGGGCGCGAACATGAAGCCGATGCCGGTGGCCTGGATGCATTCGGCGACCTCATCGGGCGTCAGGACCAGGTTGGCGCCCAGGGCTTCCAGCACGTCGGCGCTGCCGCTGGAGGACGAGGCGCTGCGGTTGCCGTGCTTGGCGATCGGCACGCCGGCCGCCGCCGCAACGAACATGGCGGTGGTCGAGATGTTGAACGTGTGGCTGCCGTCGCCGCCGGTGCCGCACATATCCAGCAGATCCTGCGGATTCGGCGTTACGACGGGGGTGGCGAATTCGCGCATGACCTGCGCGGCCGCGGTGATCTCGCCGATGGTTTCCTTTTTCACGCGCAGGCCCATCAGCAGGGCGCTGGCGATCTGCGGAGACATCTCGCCGCGCATCAGCATGCGCATCAGATGCAGCATCTCGTCGTGGAAAATTTCGCGGTGTTCAATGCAGCGCGTCAGCGCTTCGGTGGGGGAAATCGTCACGATGCGTCCTTCTCAGGCGAGGTTCAGGAAATTGCGCAGCAGGGCGTGGCCATGTTCGCTGAGCACGGATTCGGGGTGGAACTGTACTCCGTACAGGGGCAGCGTCTTGTGGCGGACCCCCATGATGTCGCCGTCCGGCGCGGTTGCCGTCACCGCCAGGCAGTCGGGCAGGGTGGCGGGGTCGATGGTCAGCGAGTTGTAACGGATCACGGTGTACGGGGTGGGCAGGCCGGTGAAGATGTCGGTGCCCGTGTGCGAGATCTTGACCGTCTTGCCGTGCATGATCTGCTGCGCGCGGACGATGTCGCCGCCGTAGGCCGCGCCGATGGCCTGATGGCCCAGGCACACGCCCAGGATGGGTTTTTTGCCGGCAAAGGCCTGGATCGCGGCCACCGAGATGCCGGCTTCGGCCGGCGAGCACGGCCCGGGCGACACGCAGATGCGGTCGGGGTTCAGGGCGGCGATCTCTTCCAGCGTGATCTGGTCGTTGCGTGCGACGCGCACGTCTTCGCCCAGTTCGCCAAAGTACTGGACCAGGTTGTAGGTAAAAGAGTCGTAGTTATCGATCATCAACAGCATTTTTTTCTCCGTGCGGGCGGTATTCGGTTCGGGCGGGGCCGGGATCAGATGGGTTCGTCCAGGCCGTGCTGCACCTGTTCGGCCGCGCGCAGCACCGCGCGGGCCTTGGCTTCCGTTTCGGCCCATTCGGCTTCGGGGTTGGAATCGGCCACGATGCCGGCGGCGGCCTGCACGTACAGCGTGCCGTCCTTGATGACACCGGTGCGGATGGCGATGGCCACGTCCATTTCGCCGCCATAAGAGAGGTAGCCGGCCGCGCCGCCGTAGATGCCGCGGCGCACGGGTTCCAGTTCATCAATGATCTTCATGGCTTCGACCTTGGGCGCGCCCGTCAGCGTGCCGGCGGGGAAGGACGCGCGCAGCACGTCCATGCTGCTCATGCCGGGATTCAGGTTGCCCGTCACGTTGGACACCAGGTGCATCACGTGCGAATAGCGTTCGATGACCATGGTGTCGCTGACCTTCAACGAGCCCACTTCGGCCACGCGGCCCACGTCGTTGCGCGCCAGGTCGATCAGCATCACGTGTTCGGCCACTTCCTTGGGATCCGCCTTCAGTTCGGCGGCCAGCGCCGCGTCTTCCTCGGGCGTGGCGCCGCGCTTGCGGGTGCCGGCCAGCGGGCGGATGGTGATCTGCGACTTCGGCACGCCGTTGTCCACCACGCGCTCCTGGCGCACCAGGATCTCGGGCGACGCACCCACGACCTGGAAGTCGCCGAAGTTCCAGAAGTACATGTAGGGGGAGGGGTTCAGCGACCGCAGCGCGCGGTAGAGGGACAGCGGGGAATCGCGGAAGGGCTTGGCGATGACCTGGCCGATCTGCACCTGCATCAGGTCGCCGGCGGCGATGTGTTCCTTGGCGCGGTGCACGGCCGCCAGATAGTCTTCCTTCTTGAAGTCGCGCCGTTCTTCGGTCTGCATGCTGGCGTGGCTGTAGGGGATTTCCACCGGGCGTCGCAGGCGGGCGCGCAGGTCGTGCAGGCGCTGCTGGGCGCGGCTGTAAGACTCGGGCTGGCTGGGGTCGGCGTAGACCATCAGGTAGATGCGGCCGGCCAGGTTGTCCACGATGACCAGTTCGTCCACGTGCATCAGCATCAGGTCGGGCGTGCCGCCTTCCATGCCGGCCGGGAAGGGTTTGACGGCCGGGCCCAGGCAGGGCTCGATGTGGCGCACGGTGTCGTAGCCGAAGTAGCCGGCCAGGCCGCCGCAAAAGCGCGGCATGCCCGGGCGCAGGGCGACCTTGAAACGGCCTTGGTATTGCTCGATGAAGGCCAGCGGATCGCCTTCGTGCGTTTCCACGACCTGGCCGTCGTGCAGCACTTCCGTCAGGGTGCCGCTGGCACGGATCACCGTGCGGGCAGGCAGGCCGATGAACGAATAGCGGCCAAAGCGCTCGCCGCCCACCACGGATTCCATCAGGCAGGTCATGCGGCCGGCCAGCGGGCCCGCGTGCGCCAGCTTCAGGTAGATGCCCAGCGGGGTGTCCAGGTCGGCGTAGGTCTCGGCGACCAGCGGGATGCGGTTGTAGCCTTGCGCGGCGAGGGCCTTGAATTCGATTTCGGTCATGTCGGGGTCTCGTAAGCGATTTGGTGTTTGCTTTCAGACCGGGCGCACAACAAAAAAGCCCGGTCCAGGTTACTGGTTCCGGGCTTGGCTCTGTGTTTACACAGCTACGGCACTAGGCGGCATACGCGTCCAGGGCCGGGAGGGATCATCGCCACCCGGAAGACAAACGCCACCAGCGCCACGAGGCGCCGAGCATTTGGTTCTGGGGGTAAGCGTTCATTGATCCGGGATAAGTCTTTGGGAATTCAGGGTTTGTCAGGCGGTTTTTCAGCTGCCCGGGCCCCGTTTCAGGAGGCGGTTTTCGCGGCGTTCTGGTTTTGGTTCCAGAGCGCCACCCACTGGGCGGCGTTGACAAGCGTGTCCACTATACCATCGACATCCAGCTCGCGCACGTCACGGCCTTCGTTGTAACCGTAAGGCACGACGAGGACCTGCGTGCCGGCCGTACGGCCCGCCTGCGCGTCATTGATCGAGTCGCCGATGGTCACGGCTTCGGTCACCGCCACGCCCAGCAGTTCGCAGGCATGCAGCACCTGGTCGGGGTCGGGCTTGCGGCGCGCGCAGGTGTCGCCGCAGACGACCGCGTCAAAAAAGCCCGCCAGACCGGTGCGCTGCAACAGCGGCAGCGTGAATTCGGTGGGCTTGTTGGTGACGACGGCCAGCTTCAGGCCCTGGTCGCGCATGTGCTTCAAGCCTTCGATGACGCCGGGGTAGACCTGGGCGCGTTCGCCATTGACCAGGTGGTAGTGGCGGTAGAAGGCTTCGCGGGCGCGGTCGAACTCGGCGGCCGACGGGTCGGCCGCGTCCAGGCTGCCCGCCAGGCTGCGGCGGACCAGGTTGTCCACGCCCTTGCCCACGAAAGTGGCCACCACGTCTTCGCGCAGCGCGGTCATGCCGAGCTCCACGCGCATGGCGTTGGCCGCGAAGGCCAGGTCGGGGATGGAGTCCAGCAGGGTGCCGTCCAGGTCCAGCAGCGCAGCGCGAAAAGCGGTCATGTCGTCGTGATCCTCAGATGGCGGTGGTTTCGCCGATGGCGATCTGTTCGCGCATGGACGTGATGATGCCCGCGTAGTCGGGCTTGCCGAAGATGGCCGAGCCGGCCACGAACGTGTCGGCGCCTGCGCGGCGGATTTCGGCGATGTTGTCGATTTTGACGCCGCCGTCCACCTGCAGCACGATTTCCTGGCCGCCGGCCTGCATCCAGGCGTCGATCTTCGCGCGGGCCTCGCGCAGCTTGGTCAGCGCGCCGGGGATGAAGCTCTGGCCGCCGAAGCCGGGGTTCACCGACATGATCAGGACCAGGTCGATCTTGTCCATGACGTAGTCCAGATAGGTCAGCGGCGTGGCGGGGTTGAACACCAGGCCTGCCTTACAGCCGTTTTCGCGGATCAGGGACAGCGTGCGGTCCACGTGGCGGCTGGCGTCCGGGTGGAAGCTGATGTAGTCGGCGCCGGCCTTGGCGAACATCGGGACCAGGTCGTCCACCGGTTCGACCATCAGGTGCACGTCGATCGGCACCTCGACGTGGGGGCGGATCGCCGCGCACACCATCGGGCCGATGGTCAGGTTGGGGACATAGTGGTTGTCCATCACGTCCACGTGGATCCAGTCGGCGCCGGCGGCGACGACGTTGCGGACTTCCTCGCCCAGGCGGGCGAAGTCAGCCGACAGGATGCTGGGGGTGATGCGGGTGGAAGCCGTGGAGGATGACATGATGTTCGGAGTCGGGAAGGGCATAATGTGCCATTATTGCAGTTTGAGGCGCGGTATCGGGAACAGCCCGGTTCCGCGGGTCCGAAAACTGCGTCTTGAAAGCGTCCGGCGCCGTTCTCCGGCCCCCGCGCCCAGCCACACAGGGAAGGACTGTGAAACCTTACGACCTGAGCGTCTCTGTCTCTCCGCGCTTCGTGCCTGAACAGTCCGATCCCGGCGAACAGCAATTCGTGTTTGCCTATACCGTGCGCATCACCAATACCGGTGAGCATCCCGCCCAGGTGATCAGCCGCCACTGGGTCATCACCGACGGCAACCAGCGCGTGCAGGAAGTGCGCGGACTGGGCATCGTGGGGCAACAGCCCCTGCTTGCGCCCGGCGAGACCTTCGAATACACGAGCGGCTGTCCCCTGCCCACCCCGGTGGGCACGATGCGCGGCACCTACCACTGTGTCGGCGAGAACGGGATTCCGTTCGAAGTGCCGATCTCCGAATTCGTCCTGGCCATGCCGCGCACCCTGCACTGAATGGCCCGGCCCGTTGCCCCGTTTTCTTCTCTGCTCATGAAGCGCATTCTTAGCCTGTCCGTGCTGTCGGTCCTGCTGGCGGCATGTTCCACCCCCTCGGACGTCCCCCCTGAATCCGGCGATGCCGGCAGCCTGCCCGGCACGCGCGTCCCCGCGGCTGACGGCCCCCTGGTGGTGCCGTCGCTGTCGGCCCTGCCGGACACGCCGCCGCGCGCCCTGGCGGGCAAGTTCAAGGCCGGGACCTGGTCCGAAATGCCGGGCTGGTCGTCCGACGATCTGACGCAGTTCTGGCCGCTGTTCCTGCGCAACTGCCGCGGCCTGATGCGGCCCACCAGCGGCAACCTGGCCGCGCCTGCGCGCGCCACGCCGCGCGCCTGGCAGCCCGTGTGCGCCGCCGCCGTCGACCCGTCCCGGGCGCCGGCCGCAGGCGATGCCGAGGGCGTGCGCCGCTTCCTGCAGACCTATCTGCAGCCGTGGCGCCTGAATGCCGCCGACGGCAAGCCGGCCACCAATACCGTCACGGGCTATTACGAACCCCTGGTGCGCGGCTCGCGCCGCCAGGGCGGAAACCACCAGTGGCCGCTGTACGCCGTGCCCGCCGACCTGCTGACGATCGATCTGGGATCGATCTACCCGGAGCTGGCCGGCAAGCGCGTGCGCGGCAAGCTCGAGGGCAAGCGGGTCGTGCCCTACGACACCCGTGCCGCCATCGAGTCCTCTGGCCGCCGCCCGCCCGTCGTGGTGTGGGTGGACGACCCCGTGGACAACTTCTTCCTGCAGGTGCAGGGCTCGGGCCGCGTGCAGCTGACTGACGGCCCCGATGCCGGCAAGACCATCCGCGTGGCGTACGCCGACCACAACGGCCAGCCCTACGTGTCCATCGGCCGCTGGCTGATCGACCGCGGCGAGCTGACTGCCGACCAGGCGTCCATGCAGAACATCCGCGCCTGGGCGCAGCGCAATCCGAAACGCGTGCAGGAAATGTTGAACGCCAATCCGGCGGTCGTCTTCTTCCGCGAAGAGCCGGTCATCGACCCCGAACAAGGTCCGAAGGGCGCTTACGCGATCCCGCTGGCGCCCAAGCGCTCGGTCGCAGTCGACGCTACGTTCGTGCCGTTGGGCACCCCCGTGTATCTGGCCACCACGTTCCCGGCCTCCGACCGGCCGCTGCAGCGGCTGGTGTTCGCCCAGGATACGGGTACGGCCATCCGCGGCGCGGCGCGCGCCGACTTCTACTGGGGTTACGGCGACGAGGCCGGCCAACAGGCGGGCCGCATGAAACAACGGGGCCAGATGTGGGTGTTGTGGCCCAAGCAAGCTGGGGAGCCCTCGGCAAGATGAGCCATCAAATCGTCGTTTGCGGGGCCGGCATCGTCGGCCTGTCCACCGCCCTGGCGCTGGCCCGCCGCGGCCAGCGCGTCGCCGTCCTGGCGCCGCGCACGTCGGTGCCGGCCGCTGATCCCAACCGCTACCATCCGCGCGTCTACGCCATTTCGCCCGCCAGCCAGCGCTTTCTGGCCGGGCTGGGCGTCTGGGACGCCATGCCCGCATCCCGGCTGATGCCCGTCGAAGCCATGGAAATCCACGGCGATGCCGACGGGCAGGTCAACCTGAACGCCTGGCAGGCGGCGCTGCCGCAACTGGCCTGGATCGTGGAATCCGGCGAAATCGAGCGCGTGCTGATCCAGGCGGTGCGGATGTTCGGTATCCCCTGGCTGGAAGATCGTTGCACGGGCTATCGGGATGGCGCGATCGATACCGAAAGCGGCACGCGCATCCAGGCGGAGCTGTTCGTGGGCGCTGACGGCGCGGCTTCGCCGCTGCGCACGGCGGCAGGCATGAAACACGACGCCGTGTCCTATGACGACACCGGCCTGGTCGTGCACCTGGACGCCGAACGCGCCCATCAGGGCACGGCTATCCAGTGGTTCCGCGATGACGGCGTGCTGGCGTTGCTGCCGCTGCCCGACACCGCGGACGGCCCGCAAGTGTCGATGGTCTGGTCCATGCGCACCGAATCGGCGCAAGCGCTGCTGGCGTTGCCGCCCGAGGCGCAGGCCGCAAAGCTGGAAAACCTGCTGGCCGAGGCCTCCGAAGGCCGCCTGGGCCGGCTGAAAGTCCGCAGCAAGCTGCACGGCTTTCCGCTGACGCTGGAACGCGCCCAGATGGTGGCGCCCGGCATCGCGCTGGCCGGCGACGCTGCGCACCGCCTGCACCCGCTGGCGGGTCAGGGCCTGAACCTGGGCCTGGGCGACGTCGAGGCGTTGGCGCGCACGGTGGCGGGCCGCGAACCCTACCGCACGGCGGGCGACCTCCGGGTGCTGCACCGCTACCAGCGCGCGCGCGCCGAACCGGTGCTGGCCATGCGCCTGGCTACCGACGGCCTGCACAAGCTGTTCGCATCGCGCGCCACGCCGCTGGTGTGGTTGCGCAACGCGGGTATGCACTGGGTCGAAAAGGCGCCGCTGGTCAAGCGCCGCCTGATCGCGGGTGCTTCGGCCAATTGAGCCCGGTCGGGCGTGCTTTTGGAACCTTGGCAGGGGGCGGGAGTCTGACTGAGATCCGCGCTGCGTCCGGTTCCCGCCCGGCCAACCCCCCTCGGGATGCGTTACGCTTGCCTCCAAAGAACACGATAAGTACAGGAGTACTGATGAACTTCCGCATCTCCGCCACCCTGGCGGCTTGTTTCCTGGCCGGTGGCCTGGGTCTGTCCACCGCGGCGCTGGCGCAAGCGCCCGCCAAGGGTGACAAGACCGTGTCCACGCAGTCTGTCGGTCAGCCGGGCAAGGGCGAAAAAAGCGTGTCCACCACGCAGATCGACCCGGTGGCGGATGCCGTCAAGGAACGTTTCCAGCAGCGCTTCACCGGCATGGACGTGACGGCCGTGCGCCGCACGCCGTATGGCCTGTTCGAGGTGCAGCTGGGCATGGACCTGATCTACACGGATGAAAAGGTCACCTGGGTCATGGAAGGGCCGTTGATCGACGCCATGACGCGCCGCGACGTCACCCGCGAATCCCAGGAAAAGCTTAGCGCCGTCTCGTTCGACCAGCTGCCGCTGGACCTGGCCATCAAGCAGGTCAAGGGCGACGGCTCGCGCAAGGTCGCAATCTTCGAAGACCCCAACTGCGGCTACTGCAAGCAGCTGCGCAAGACGATGGAAGACCTGGACAACGTCACCGTCTACACGTTCCTGTACCCGATCCTGTCGCCGGACTCCAAGGACAAGGTGCGTGACGTCTGGTGCGCCAAAGACCAGGGCAAGGCTTGGGACGACTGGATGGTGCGCGGCAAGAAGCCGGCTACCGCCAGTTGCGACGTGCCCGAAGACAAGCTGCTGGCCCTGGGCCATCAGTTGATGGTGCGCGGCACGCCCACGCTCTTCTTTGCCGATGGGTCGCGCGTCAGCGGCGCGATCCCGCTGGACCAACTCAAAGCCCGTTTGAACTGACCGGCGCCGCGCGCCGGCCGGGCAGGCTGGCGCGACAAGCGCCACGCCTCCCGGAGACAGCACTTGAAAATCGCAATTCTCGACGATTACCACGACGTAGCCCGGCGCTATGCGGATTGGACCTCGCTGGGCGGCGACGCCGAGGTCCAGATCTTCAACAACTTCATTCCGGACGAACAGGTCGAGGCCACGCTTGAGCCTTTCGACGTGATCGTGGCGATGCGCGAGCGCACGCCGTTCCCCGCCGAGCGCATTCGCGCGCTGCCCAAGCTGCGCCTGCTGATCACGACCGGCATGCGCAATAACGCCATCGACATGCCCGCCTGCACCGCGCAGGGCATCGTCGTGTGCGGCGCGCCCGGCAGCGCTGACGCCAACACGGCCACGGCCGAACTGGCCTGGGCGCACATCCTGGGCCTGTTCAAGCACCTGCCCGCCGAAGACGCGGCCATGCGCCGCGGCATGTGGCAAACCGCCATGCCCGAGCCCCTGGCCGGCAAGCGCCTCGGCGTGCTCGGCCTGGGCAAGCTGGGCGCCGCCGTGGCCAAGGTGGGCCAGGCGTTCGGCATGGACGTGGTGGCCTGGAGCCCCAACCTGACGGACGAGCGCGCCGAGGCCGCCGGCGTCAAGCGCGTGGACAAGCACGAACTCTTCGCCACGTCCGACGTCGTCAGCCTGCACCTGATCCTGTCAGACCGCAGCCGTCATGTCGTGGACGCCACCGCCTTGGCCGCGATGAAGCCCACCGCCTACCTGGTGAACACGTCGCGCGCCGGCCTGGTGGATAACGAAGCGCTGATGGATGCGCTGGTGAAGTTCCGCATCGCGGGCGCGGGCCTGGACGTCTATCCCGAAGAACCGCTGTCGCCCACCGATACCGTGCGCGACCTGGACAACGTGATCCTGACCCCGCACCTGGGCTACGTCAGCCGCGAGAACTTCGAGGCGTTCTATCAGAACTCGCTGGAAGCCGTGAAGGCGTTTCAGGCGGGCAAGCCGATCCGGGTGTTGAACGTGTAAGCGTTGATGGGTTGAGTGCAAAAAAATGGCCGCATGCTTGCGGCCATTTTTCGTGCGCAACCCATAGGCATCAGCTGCGCGTGAACATCACCTTCTTTTCCACGATCGCGCCCGGCTCCAGCGCTTCCGGCGTATCGCCGCAGGCGTCGTCGCCGTCTTCGTCCGGATCCACGGCGTCAAACGCCGTGTCGCCGTTGGCGTCCGGCACGCCGGTGGGCTTCAAGCCCACGAAGTCGAACAGGTCGCGGTCCATCAGATGCGACGGCACCACGCGCGACAGTGCGTTGAACACGTTCCACGAACGGCCCGGGTGTTGCTTGTCCCAGTCCTTGATCATCCGGCCCACTTCCTTGCGCTTCAGGTTTTCCTGGGAGCCGCAGAGGTTGCACGGGATGATGGGGAACTGCTTGAGCTCGGCGTAGGCGATCAGGTCCGTTTCGGCTACATAGGCCAGCGGGCGGATCACCGTGTGGCGGCCGTCGTCGGACACCAGCTTGGGCGGCATGCCCTTGGCCTTGCCGCCATAGAACAGGTTCAGGAAGAACGTGGCCAGGATGTCGTCGCGGTGGTGGCCCAGCGCGATCTTGGTGGCGCCCAGTTCCGAGGCGACGCGGTACAGGATGCCGCGGCGCAACCGCGAACAGAGGGAGCACATCGTCTTGCCTTCTTCCAGCACGCGCGTGACGATGGAATACGTATCCTGCGTCTCGATGTGGAAGGGCACGCCCAGTTCTTTCAGGTACTGAGGCAGGATGTGGTCGGGGAAGTCAGGCTGCTTCTGGTCCAGGTTCACCGCGATCAGTTCGAACTTGAACGGCGCGCGCTTTTGCAGCTGGAGCAGGATGTCCAGCATCGCATAGGAATCCTTGCCGCCCGACAGGCAGACCATGACGCGGTCGCCTTCTCCGATCATGTTGTAGTCGGACAGCGCGCGCGTGGTCTCGCGGGCCAGGCGCTTGGTCAGCTTGTTGCCTTCGTGGCGGGCCTTTTCCGCAGCAAGCGCGCTTTGCGCGTGCGGCGTGGGGGCCCTTTCCCCGCTGGGCCGCCCCAAGGGGAAAGCGCCCCCTTGGGGGGCAGCGAGCGCGCTTTGCGCGTGCGGCGTGGGGGCTACATTTTCTTCGGCTTCGGTACGCAAGCGGATAGGGGGAGCGATATCGTTCATGGTCAACGCGTGATCTGGATTTCCACGCCTACCGCCGCACAGTCGGAAAAGGCCATGGGTTTGCTGATGCGCAGGCGCAGCGAGCGGATTTCCTGGAAGTCGGCCAGAAGGCGCGCGGCGACTTGTTCGGAAAGGGTTTCGATCAGGTTCACATGCGCCTGGGTGCATTCCTCGACGATGGCCTCGCGCAGCCGGCGGTAATCCAGCACGCTGTGGATATCGTGGTCGTCGACCGAGCGCTGGATGTCCACGTCAAACTCGGCATCGACGTGCAGGGGCTGGGTGGCGCGTCGCTCGTGTTCGAGGATGCCGATGCGGGCGTCGAGCGCAAGCCCGGAAAGGATGATGCGGCGTGTGGGCATGATGAAAACCTGGGTGGGACAGCCGGAATTGTAAGGCGACAGCGGGTCAGGGACGGCGCGCTGGCTACAATTCGGCCATGTCCGGGCGTCTTTGAGGACGCCGGCGCAGTCAATAAGGGGTGAAATGCAACAGATGCACGATGCGGTCATTGTAGGCGGCGGCCCGGCCGGCGCTTCCTGCGCCCTGTGGCTGGCCAGGCTGGGTCTGTCCCCGCTATTGGTCGAAGCCAGCGCCCGCCTGGGCGGTCTGGGCAATGACAATCCGTTCGCCGACGATTGGATCGCGGTGCTGCCCGGGGTGACCGGCCAGCAGGTGGCGGCCAACATCGACACCAGCGTGCGCGCAGCCGGCGTGCCGCTGCGCCTGGAAACCCGCGTGACGGGCGTCTTGCCTTGCAAGGGCGGCATCCAGGCCACCCTGACCGGTCCCGACGGCGGCCAGACGCAGGTGCGCGGACGCACGCTCGTCATCGCCTCGGGCGTGCGCGCCAAGGGCCTGCCGGACCACCCGCCGGGCGCATCCTGGCCCGGCGTGCTGATCGGCCCGGGGTCCCCCATCGTGGCGCAGGACTATTCCGGCCTGTCGGTCGCGGTGCTGGGCGGCGGCGACAACGCGTTCGAAAACTACGTCTATGTGCGCAACCGCGGCGCCCGCGCCGTGCATCTGTACGCCCGCAGCGTCCGCGCCCAGCAGCAATGGGTGACGCGCGCCGGCCGCGAAGGGGTGCGCATCGGCCCGTACCAGGTGGATCCCGCCCGGCGCAGCGTGGACGGTCAGCAGTACGACCTGATCCTGGTCTTCTACGGGTGGGAACCGCAAGCCGCCTTCGCCGACGGCCTGCGGCTGGCCCGCGATGACCGCGGCTACATCCGCACGGATTTCGCCACCGCCGAAACCAGCGTGCCCGACATCTACGCCGTGGGCGAAGTGGCGCACCGCATGCATCCCTGCGTGGTGACGTCGATGGCGGACGGGGTCGTGGCGGCCAAGGCCATCCAGCGCCGCTGGGAGCGCGCAGGGGAATAAGCCTGCCGCCGTCCGGACAGGCGGGCCTTATTTGGGTAATAATAATTATTCTCAAATAAGAACCGGATCCGTCCATGCCTTCCCTGCGCGCCGCCGCTGAACACCATCGCGTTGACGCGGCACTGAGCCAGCCCGGCGGCGTCGCCCTGCACGCGGGCGTGTTCCGGCGCAACGCCACCCGCTGGCGCGACGAACCGCTGCACCGCGGCCTGAAAGTCATCATGCTCGATGGCGATGTGCATAGCCGGATCGAAGACCGCACCGCCTTGCGCTTGCAGGGCCCTACGCTGTTCCTGGCGTGGAACACCGGCCAGGCGCAAGGCGCGGACGCCTTCGAGGCGGGCGTGGACCAGCAGTACGCGATGGTCAGCCTGCCGGATACGGCGTTGTGGTCGGAACTTGGGCTGGAGCCTGACTTCTTCAAGGGACTCGCGCCGGGGCAGCCGTCGAGCGAGCCGATCGTCTGGCACGGTGCAGCCGGGCGCGACGCGCGCCGCATCGCCGACCAGGTACGCGTCTGCGCCTTCGACGGGGCGGCGCGCCGCCTGTATCTGGCTGCCAAGGGGCTGGAATTGGCGGCCGTGGCCTTGGCGCAGGCGACCCGGACCGCCGCTTTGTCCGCGGAACCCGCCCACGCTGCCGCGCGGGAACTGGACGCGGCGCATGAAGCGCGCCGCCGGCTGTTGGCCGACCTGCGCCAGCCGCCAGGGGCCTCCGAACTGGCGCGAGATTTCGGCCTGCACACGCGCAAGCTGGAACAGGCGTTCAAGCGCGCGTTCGGCCTGAGCATGGCGCGTTGCGTGCAAGAGGCGCGGCTGGTGCGCGGCCGCGACCTGATACTGAACGGCGGCATGAGCGTGTCGGAAGCCGCCTGGCACGTGGGCTACGCGCCCGCGCATTTCTCGGTGGCGTTCCGCCGCCGCTTCAACGCCAGCCCCAGCGCCTTGCGCTGATGCCGAGCGGGGCCGCTTCAGCGC